>Ga0307515_10006687_pt1 | contig 22962 bp, 18 predicted proteins | sample 17_EM_MG_FD_194513 | JGI IMG/M metagenome (GOLD analysis project Ga0307515, IMG submission 194513) | Populus trichocarpa ectomycorrhiza microbial communities from riparian zone in the Pacific Northwest, United States - 17_EM | ecosystem: Host-associated > Plants > Roots > Unclassified | place... | reverse complement strand
GATCGGCCCGCTCTTCGGCGCGGGGCTGGTGGTGGCGCTGGAAAATTACCTTGCCACGTCGGAATTCCCGGTGACGATCATCACCGGCATCGTCTTCATGGTCTGCGTGCTGATCTTCCGCCGCGGCATTATCGGCGAGTTCTATGCCTCGCGGCTGGGACGCAAACTGGGCTTCGTCTATCGCCGTTGAGGGCGGACCTCTCTTTTTCCGGGAAAGAGCCTCTCTTTCCCTATAAAAGAGACGGGCGGCGGCGCTGCGACTCTCCTTCTTCCCGCACCGTGGGGAGAAGGCACGGGGGCATTGGGAGTTCGTGCGGGGCATGGATCGTTACGACTACATCATCATCGGGGCAGGCAGCGCCGGCTGCGTGCTCGCGAACCGGCTGTCGGCCGATGGCAGGAGCCGCGTGCTGCTGCTCGAAGCCGGCGGCAGCGACAATTATCACTGGATCCATATCCCGGTCGGTTATCTCTATTGCATCAACAATCCGCGCACCGACTGGTGCTTCACCACGGCGCCGGAAGCGGGGTTGAACGGCCGGGCGCTGAGCTATCCGCGCGGCAAGGTGCTCGGCGGCTCCTCGTCGATCAACGGCATGATCTACATGCGCGGCCAGGCGCGCGATTACGACCTCTGGCGGCAGATGGGCTGCACCGGCTGGGGCTGGGACGATATTCTGCCCTTCTTCCGCAAGTCCGAGGATTTTTATCGCGGCGAGGACGAGATGCATGGCGCCGGCGGCGAATGGCGGGTCGAGAAGGCGCGTGTACGCTGGGCCGTGCTCGATGCCTTCCAGCAGGCGGCGAAGGAGGCGGGTATTCCGGAGACGGCGGATTTCAACCGCGGCAGCAATGAAGGTTCCGGCTATTTCGACGTCAACCAGCGTTCCGGTATTCGCTGGAATACGTCGAAGGCCTTTCTGCGTCCGGCGATGAAGCGTTCCAACCTGACGGTTCTCACCAAGGCGCAGGTCCGGCGGCTGCTGGTGGAAGAAGGCGCCGTGGCCGGCGTCGAATTCCAGCACGGCGGTGTGGCGAAACGCGCCTATGCGGCGAAGGAAACCGTCCTTTCAGCCGGTTCGATCGGTTCGCCGCATATTCTGGAACTGTCCGGCATCGGCAGGGGCGAGATTCTCAGACAAGCAGGCGTCGATGTCGTCACCGAAGTGAAGGGTGTCGGCGAGAACCTGCAGGACCATCTGCAGCTGCGCCTGGCCTATAAGGTGACGGGCGTTCCGACGCTGAACGAGAAGGCGACGAAGCTGATCGGCAAGGCGGCGATCGGGCTCGAATATCTCGTCCGCCGCTCCGGTCCGATGGCGATGGCGCCGAGCCAGCTCGGCATCTTCACCCGCTCGGGCCCGGACCGGGAAACACCGGATCTGCAATATCACGTGCAGCCGGTATCGCTGGAAAAGTTCGGCGATCCCGTCCATCCTTTCCCGGCAATCACGGCGAGCGTCTGCAATCTCAGGCCCGAAAGCCGGGGTTCGGTGCATCTGTCGAGCCCGGATTTCGCCGCCCAGCCGACGATCAGCCCGAAATACCTCTCGACACAGCGCGATCGTGACATAGCTGTCCGTTCAATACGGTTGACGCGCAAGATCGTGGCGCAGCCGTCGTTCGCCCGCTTCAGGCCGGAGGAATTCAAGCCCGGTCCCGATTATAGGACGGAGGCGGATCTCGAACGGGCGGCAGGCGATATCGGCACGACGATCTTTCATCCCGTCGGCACCTGCCGCATGGGTGCGGATAGGGACAGCGTCGTCGATCCGAGGTTGAAGTTCCGGGCGCTCGGCAAGCTCAGGATCGCCGACGCCTCGGTGATGCCGTCGATCACCTCAGGCAACACCAATTCGCCGACGATCATGATCGCCGAAAAAGCAGCGGCGATGATCCTCGAAGACAACAGGTAGGAGAAGACCATGGCAAGGATCGCATTCATCGGCCTCGGCAACATGGGCGGGCCGATGGCCGCCAATCTGGTCAAGGCTGGTCACGAGGTGACGGGCTTCGATCTCGCGTCACCGGTTTTGAAGGCAGCCGAGGAAAGCGGTGTTGCGCCGGCGAGCCATATCAGCCAGGCGGTGAAGGATGCCGAGATCGTCATCACCATGCTGCCGCAGGGCAAACATGTGCTGACCGCCTGGACCGATATCCTGCAGTCGGCGGCAGAAGGCATACTCGTCATCGACTGCTCGACCATCGATGTCGAAAGCAGCCGCAAGGCGCATGAGATGGCCAAGGCGGCAGGCTGCCTGTCGCTCGATGCGCCGGTTTCCGGCGGCACCGGCGGGGCCGCGGCCGGCACGCTGACCTTCATGGCCGGCGGTTCGCAAGCAGCCTTCGCCGGGGCAAAGCCGATCCTGGAGGCCATGGGAAAGAAGATCGTCCATTGCGGCGATGCCGGCGCCGGGCAGGCGGCAAAGATCTGCAACAACATGATCCTGGGCATTTCGATGATCGGCGTCTGCGAGGGCTTCGTGCTCGCCGAGAAGCTCGGGCTTTCGCATCAGGCCCTGTTCGACGTCGCCTCGACCTCATCGGGCCAATGCTGGTCGATCAATACCTATTGCCCGGTACCGGGACCGGTGCCGACCTCGCCCGCCAACAACGATTACAAGCCAGGTTTTGCCGCCGCACTGATGCTGAAGGATCTCAAGCTCTCACAGGAGGCAGCACTGGCGAGCGGCGCGTCCACGCCGCTCGGCGCGGAAGCAGCACAGCTCTATTCGCTGTTCGAGAAGCTTGGAAATGGCGGAAGGGACTTTTCCGCGATTATCGAGATGTTCCGCGAAAGCAGGTGAGGGCTGATGGTGTGGGGGATATTTGTTAAGCTCCCTCTTGTGTTCGTTATAAGAGGGAGCAGATAGCAATCTCGCCCGATCTCACCTGCTCCGGCTGAGGAGAAGGGCAAGGCGTTGCCGCATACCTCTTCTCCCCAGCGGGGAGAAGTGCCGGAGCGATAGCGAGGCGATGAGGGGGTGAGCGACGACAGGAGCGAATGCACTGAGCGTAAGCGAAGGGCAATAATGGATGGCGTGCCGCGCGGCCCCCTCATCCGACCCTTCGGGCCACCTTCTCCCCGCTGGGGAGAAGAGGGAGCAAGATGCCGTCCCAGCTGAGCTGGCTTAATAAGGAGAGAATCGGGAGGCTCAGCGCTCCCAATAGGCGCCGATGCTCATTTTTTGGCGGTCGTGGCCGCGCTCGGTTTTGAGGAAGTCGCGGATGCGCTTGGCTTCCGCCCTCTCGCAGCCGGCCCAGACGAAGGTGTCGGCTTCCGCATCGGCAAGCGCGGTCTTGATTGCTTTCTCGACCATATCAAGCGTGCCGGCAGGCGCGCCGTTGCGGTGCATCCAGGTGACATCGAGCATGCCCTCAGAAGGCAGCGGCAGTTCTTCAGCCGTGCTGTCGACCTCTAGGAAAATCCTGAGCCGCGTTCCGGCCGGAACCTCAGCAGCGATGCGGGAGATGGCGGGCAGGGCCGTTTCGTCGCCGGCGAGGATCATCGTCGTCGCATCGGGAACGCCGCCTCCGCCCGGGCCGAGGGCGCCGGCCAGATCGCCGGGTTTCGCATTGAGCGCCCATTCGGCGCCCGGCATGTTTTCGCCCTCATGCAGAACGAAATCGATATCCATTTCGCCGCGTGCGAGATTGATGCTGCGGATCGTGTAGATGCGTACGGTCAGTGCGTCCTCATCCTTTGGCCATTGAATGCGGCCGTCCGTGCGCAATTGCGGCCAGATCGGCGGGCGGCCCTTCGGCGGAATGAGCAGGCGGAAATGCAATCCGCCATCGACAAAATGTTTTGCATCCTCGCAGGCCACCGTGACCCGCCGCATATGCGGTGTGATGTCCCTGGCGCCGACCACGCGGATCTCGCGCAGATCCGGCAGCCGATCCGCCTTCGGCGCGTCCGACCAGGTGAGCTCCAGCGTCTCCTCGCCGGCAAAGCCGAAGAGGTGTTCCGCGAGCATGGCCCGCACATTCTGAAGCGCGCGCGCGCTTTTGCAGGAAAGCTCGATTGCCAGCGCCCGGCCGTCTCGACGTATATCGGCCTTGCCGATCATCGTCTCGATCATCACGGCGTTGCCCTCGCGAGTCACCGTGCTGTGCTCGACGAAATGGGCGCAGAGCTCGTCGAGCATTCTGCCGGGATCGACGGCGATTGCGACGCCGGATGCGGTAAACCGTTCAGCCATCATTGCTGATTTCCTTTCGCAGTCATCATCTACAGGAGATAGCTGACGGGCTCGTTGCGAGCCGGATGCATGAAGACGCCCATGCCGACGCCGAAGATTGTCTGCAGCATGTCGGCCTGCATGATCGCCTCCGGCGCGCCTTTTGCGGTGATCCTGCCGCGGTTGAGCGCAATGATCTCGTCGCAATAGCGCGATGCGAGATTGATGTCGTGCAGCACGACGACGACGGTCAGGCCGCGCTCATGGCTCAATTCCTGCACCAGCGAGAGCACGGCGCCCTGATGGGCGAGATCGAGCGCCGAGGTCGGCTCGTCGAGCAGTAGGCATTGGGCATTTTGCGCGAGCATCATGGCGATCCAGGCGCGTTGGCGCTCGCCGCCCGACATGTTGGCAACCGGCCGCTCGGCAAAATCCAGAAGGTCGGTGCGGACAATCGCCTGCTCGACCATGTCGCGGTCCGTCTCGGTGAAGCGGCCGAGTGTGCCGTGCCAGGGAAAACGGCCGAGCGCCACCAGCTCGCGCACCGTCATGCCGTCAGTCGCCGGCGTAAATTGCGGCATATAGGCGACATGGCGGGCGAAGGCGCGGTTCGCCCATTCGGCCGCCGGCTTGCCTTCCCACGAAACGGCGCCCGAATTCGGCGCAATCTGCCGGGCGATGATCTTCATCAGCGTGCTCTTGCCGGAGCCGTTCGGGCCGACCAGGCCGTAGATGCGGCCGCGCTCGAGTGTCAGATCAACACCGGACAGGATGGTTTTCGTCCCGGCGGCATAGTCGATTTCCGACAAAGCGAGGAATGGCGAGGGCATGGCTGCTCCAGATTCGGCGTTGCAAACAGGTTCGGGAGGGCCAAGCCCTCCGTTCCCAACAACTTCCTGCAAAACTAAACTCAGATTGTCAACTTACCACTTTCTGCTGAGCTTGAAGGTGACAGTGCGGGCATCGCCGTAACCGCAGACGGTCAGCCCACCGCAACCCTTGACGTATTCCTTGTCGAAGAGGTTCGCGACGTTGAGCGAAGCGCCCCAGTTCTCCTTCTCGTAGCGGATTGCCGCGTCGAAGATGGTTGCAGCCGGGACCTTCTCGGTATTTGCCTCATCGGCCCAGGACCAGCCCTGATGGCGGACGCCGGCGCCGAAGCTCATGCCCTCGAAAGCGCCCGTCGTCAGGGTGTAATCGACCCAGAGAGAGGCGGTCACTTTCGGGACGATATAGGGCGAGTTGCCGACGATTGCCGTGTTGGCGGCGTTTTCCGTCACTTCCATGTCGGTATAGGCAAGGGAAGCCAGAACTTTCCAGTTCTCGTTGATGTTGACCTTGCCTTCGACTTCGGCACCGCGCGAGACGACCTCGCCGAGCTGGCTCTGGGCGAAGGTGGCGGGATTGGTCACCGTGTTGTTGCGCTTGGTGATGTGGAAGACGGAAGCGGTCAGCGAGCCGTCGATGAAACTCGGCTCATACTTGATGCCGCCTTCGAACTGCTGGCCTTCCTCCGGCTTCAGCGCGCCGGAGACGCCTGTGCCGATCAGCGGATTGAAGAAAGTCGCGGCACTCACATAGGGCGTCAGACCGTTGTCGAATTCATAGGCAAGGCCGATGCGACCGCTGACGGCACTGTCGTTGGTATTGTAGGTCGTGCCGATCACGGCGTCGGAATCGGTTTCGACATAGTCGTAGCGGCCGTTCAATGTCAGCAGCCAGCCGTCGCCGAAATGGATCTGGTCCTGCGCGTAGACGCCGACCTGCTTCATGGTGACGATGTCGTCTGCATAGACGAAGTTCGCGCCTTGTGGCGTGCCATAGACCGGATCGGTGGCGCTGATCGGGTTCGAGCCGCAGCAGGCCTGCCAATCGTCGAGGCGATAATATTTGTAGTCGATGCCGGCGAGCAGGTTATGCGTCGCGCCGCCCAATTCGGCCTGGCCTTCGATGCGGTTGTCGATCGCAAATGTATCGACGCGGGAACGGCCTTCAAAGCCGATGCGCGCGAGTTCGTAGTCCGGGCCTGTGGGAACGCCGCCGACATAGCCGTTGAGATAGGGGCCGATCTCATGCTTATCGAGGTGGCCGTAGCGGAAGTTGGAGGTGAATTTGATGCCGCTGTCGAACTCGTGCTCGAATTCGTAGCCGATCATCTTCTGCACATAGCTGCCGTCGTCGATGTCTGGCTCGCCATAGAAGGCGTCGCGGTCGATCTTGCCGAAAGGCGCATCCTCGACAGTGCCGACATAGGGGAAGAAGCCGTTGCCGGTATGCACCTGGTCGAGGCCGGCGATATAGCCCCAGATGGTGAAGCTCGTCGAATCATCAGGCGCAATCTTCAGCTGCGGCATGATGAAGCCGCGGAGATCCTCGGAGAAATCAGAATAATTGTCGCCGCCGGCAACCTTGCCGGTGATGCGATAGCTCATCGTTCCGCTGGAGCCGACCTTGTCGGAGACGTCGAAGCCGGTGAAGGCGTTGCCGTTACTGTTGATGCCGATGTCAGTATAGAAGAGCGGCTGGTCGAGAGGGCGCTTGCGGACGAGATTGACGATGCCGCCGGGGTTTGCGCCGCCGTAAAGCACGGAGGCGGGGCCTTTCAGCACCTCGACGCGCTCCAGCATGAAAGGATCTAGCTGAAAGCCGCCGAAGCCGTAGCTGAAGAGCGTCAGATTGTCGAAGAAGACGCCGGTCTGCGTCGCGTTGAAGCCGCGGATATAGAACCAGTCGGTATCGCCGTCGCCGCCATAGGGCTGCGATGTGACACCCGGCGTATAGAGCAGCGCCTCGTCGATCTTGTTGGTGATGCCGCGATCGTCCATTTCCTGGGTGCCGATGACGGAGACGGACTGCGGGATTTCATTGAGCGGCGTATCGCTCTTCGAGCCGGTGGAGGAATTCTTGGCGACATAGCCTTTGACGGGACTGGTCGCGGTGTCGCTGCCACCCTGGACGATAATCGGCTCCAGCTGGGTCGAACTCGCGTCCTGCGCCATAGCTGAGCCCGCCATCAGGCCGGCAATCGCAACGCCTGCCAGCAAATTCACCTTGAAAATGAGACCCCCGGTCTGCCCACGCATATATCCTATACCCCAATCCTGCCGCGACACTTTCGTGCGGCGAAACCCCGAATAAGGTGAGTGTTTAACTCAATTTTAATTGCGCGGATTGTCTCGATCGGCGAAAATTGAACGTTTTTGGGCAATTTTCCGCATTGCGAACAATTGCCCAACAGCGTTGCAATCAGGCAACTTGTGCCTTCTTCCAGCTCGCCGGCGTGGTGCCGATATGCTTGCGAAAGACGCGGGTGAAATGCGCCTGATCGGCAAAGCCGGTTTCGGCGGCGATCGCGGTCAGAGCGTATTCGTTCTCGACGAGCAGCCGCTTTGCCCTGTCGAGCCGGGCATTGATCTGCCATTGATGCGGCGCAAGGCCGGTCGAGGCCTTGAAGGCGTGGCTGAAATGCGATTGCGACAGGCCGGTCAGGCCGGCAAGTTCCTCGAGGCGGATATTGCGCAGGCAGTTTTCCTCGATAAATTCGGTGGCGCGGCGAAGCTGCCAGGAGGCCAACTTGCTGCGTTTGCGCGGCACGGCCTTGGAAAGCTTCAGAACGTCGATGATCAATGCCAGGGCCAGCCCGTCGCCGTAGAGATCGTGCAGCGGCTCCGGATTGAGGCATTCGCCGGCGATCAGTTGCGCCAGCGCCAGCAGCCGTTCATCGGAAAAGAGCAGCTGCGGGCTTTCGAGACGTCGGGGATCGATATCCTCCATCAGCCTGCGGCTGATGGTCTCGGCGTCGAAATGGATGTCGAGATGGCGCACCGAATGCACGTCGATCAGATCGGCCCAGACCTCCATGCCTGCAGGCACGTAGGAGATCGGCCGCTTTTCCGTGTCCTGAACGGTGCCTTGGACCTTCGGCGAGAGCTTGATACGCGAACTGCCCGGTCCCCGCTTGTCGAGCATGATGAAGAGCCGTGGATCCCGCGAGACATAGTAGCCGCCGGCGTAGGAAGCGCATTCCACGTCCCAGACATCGGCGACGATGCCGTTCCACAGGCGGCGGTGCACGCCGCCTATGACGGAGAAGCCCTGGATCTTGTTTTGCATCCGCGGTTGAAACGTCATTCCCATTTCCGCCTCCGGCAATATGCCGGAAATAAACCTTCAATTTATACTCAAGTTTAATACAGCAGGCGGAACGGGATGACAATCACCAATCCGGCACCAAATCCGGGAGGGAAAACCGGGGTCAAATCAAGATCTGGACACCGTGAGGCTGAGCCTGATGTCGCCGAGCAGGATGTCGATCTCGCCGGGTTCGGTCAGTTCGACCGCACCGCTCAGCGTGCCTGTCGTGATCAGCGCGCCTGCCTTCAGCGAGCTTTCCGGGCGCAAGCCGTCATTGGCGTAATCGACGAGCCAGGTGAGAACATCGCCCTTCGGATGCTGTGCCGGGCCATCATAGATCGTGCGGCCGGCATGGGTGACCTTGAGCGGCGTGCCGCCTGCTGTGTCGACCATGCTTTTCTCGACCACCGGGCCAAGCACATAGCCGCTATTGCCGAGGCGGTCGGCGAGGAACAGCAGAAAGGAAACGCTGCCGCTTTCCTTGATGGCGCTGACCAGGAGTTCGGCGCCGAGATAGGCGGTGGAGATCGCCTCGACCACTTCGGCGCGGCTGTATGGCGCGCCCGTGCGGACCGGCAGGTCCTTGCCGAGGCGAACGGCGATTTCGGTCTCGAATTTCAGGCCCGGATACCAGGGGATATCAGCGCCGGAAACGGCTTCGGCATAGGGATGCAACGGGCCGGTGACTGCCTGGCCCTGCGGCGTAACCGTCACCTTCCAGGCATTGCTCGAAATGCCGTCTGCGGCGGCGAGGAGGTTCTGCGCCTCCATCGCCTGCTGGAGATCTGATGGCAACGGAAAGGCGCTGGTTGCCTCCTGGCTCCCGGCCCGGCGCAGGCTGTGAAGCTTGGCTGCAAGGGCACGCGGATCGAATGTCTCTGTCATGGTATCTCCTCGACCTGATTTTCGAGGTGCCACACTAGCGGCAAGACGAGGACGAACAAGGCCGTTCTTGGAAAGACACCTATTCCATCGCCGCGTACCAGCGGGTGCGATAGGTGGCTAGTCCCGGCACTTCGGTTGGCGGAAAATGTGTCTCGGCACTAGATCCCGGCCTGATGCCGGTGAGAAGGGCCGCACCCTGACTGGTGCCGGTCGAGCCCGGCAGGGCCATGACCTCGCGTCCGGCAAGAGCGGCCAGCAGCCTGAGATAAGTCCCGTTGAGGGCAAAGGGTCCCTCGACGATGACAGGACCTTTGGCGCCGATCAATCCGAGGCAGGCATTGGTCATCAGCGCGAGATAGAGGCAGGCGGCAGCATAACGCTCTTCGCGGCTTGCATCCTCTGCGCCGATCCAGTGGCTGGCCTTTCCCGGAAAAGGTCCCGAACCGGGGGCGATGTTCGGCAGCAGCATCATGTCCTTGCCGATGACAGGGCCGATCGCCGCCTGGGCTGTCTTTTCGTCGACATGGCCGATCTCGGCTGAAAGGATTTCGAATTCACGGCCGCCCATGAAACGGGAGGAGGGGACGGCCCGACCATAGGCATCGACATTGGCGAGCGCATCGCGTTTCGGATCGAGATGGTCGAGATCGCCGCCGACGCCGAAATTAATGACCCATGTGCCTGTCGAGACGACGGCGAAGGGCGCCTCGCGATGGACCAGATGCGGCAGCAGCGAGGCGTTGGAATCGTGGATGCCGCAATAAACAGGCACGGGTGCCGCAAGACCGAGTTGTGCGGCGATATCGGGAAGAACCGGCCCGAGCGCATCGAAGGCGGAGCGGATCGGCGCCATAAGGTCGCGAATGCCGAGCCTGTCGACGAGCGAGGAATAGCTTGATGTTTTCGGGTTCCAGAGGTCGGTGTGACAGCCGAGCGAGGTCAGCTCGTTGGCGGCGACGCCTGTCAGCCGCGCTGTCCAGTATTGCGCATAGGTGAGGATGGTCGCGACCTTGGCGAATTCCTCGGGAAAGGCGGTCTTCTGATAGTGCAGCTGCGCGCCGACATTGAGGCCCATCGCGAGGTGCGGCGAGAAGGTCTCATCGAAGGAGGGACGGAGCCGCGTATAGGCATCGCGGATTTCCTGCGGATATTCGTGTTCGTAGTCGATCACAGGCATGGCAAGCGCGCCGTCGCGGCCAAGCAGCGCTGCGGCTGCGCCATGGGTCGTGATCGAGATGGCGTCGAAGCCCGGCTCACTGGCAAGGCTCCTCAGCGCATCGAGCGTAAAGGACCAGAGCGCCTCTATGTCGTAATGCGGATAGAGACCGATTTTGATCGCGATGTTCGGCCGCTTCAGGACGGCGATCTCGGCGCCCGTCTCGCTGTCGAGCACGACGACCTTGGCATTGGTCTTGCCGATATCGAGGACGGCGATGCGGCGATAGGAGGTAGCGTTCATGGCATATGGAAGACGGTGACGAGGTCGCTTTGAACAGGCGAATGATCAGGATTGGTCGCCATGATATCGGCCATATGCGCCCACCATTTCTTCATGACCGGATGTTCCGGCAGGCTCGCCATCGTGTGGCCGGCAGGCCGCGTCAACACGCCGAACAGCGTGTTGGTCTCACGGTCGAGATGGATGGAATAGTCGCTGGCGCCCGATTTGTGCAGGAGGTCGACCAGTTCCGGCCAGATTTCGTCATGCCGCTTGCGGTATTCGGCTTCCATGCCCGGATTGAGCTGCATCTTGAAGGCGTGTTTTTCTAAGGTCATCGGGAGCTCATGGCCTTGATACGGCGGGCGATGATCGGAATGGCGATGGTGATGATCAGAAGCAGGCCGATGAAGATCGACATGACGATGCCTGGCACGTTCAGCAGGCCGAGGCCGAAGGTGACGAGGCCCATGACGAAGGCGGCGATGACGACGCCGCCGATCGTGCCGGAGCCGCCGAGGATCGAAATGCCGCCGAGCACGACCATGGTAACGACTTCGAGTTCCCAGCCCTGCGCGATCGATGGCCGAGTCGAGCCGAGACGCGAGGTCAGGCAGACGGCAGCGACACCGCTCATGACGCCGGTCAGCAGGAAGAGGATGAATTTGACGCGTTCGACCGGAATGCCGGAGAAGCGGGCGGCAAAGTCGTTGTTGCCGATCGCATAGACCTGCCGGCCGAAATTCGTCGCATGCAGCAGGATGGCGAAGAGGATCGCCAGTACGATGAACAGCACGAATTCGAAGGAGAATACCCAGACGACATAACCCTGGCCGAAATAGGCAAAATCAGCCGGGTATTTACCATAGGCCTGGTCGCCGAGCACGATATAGGAAATGCCTCGGAAAAGGCTCATCGTGCCGATGGTGACGACGATCGACGGCAGTTTCAGCACCGAGACGAGAACGCCGTTGAAGATGCCGCAGAGGAGCCCGGTGCCGATGCCGATCAATACCAGGCCCGGCGTGCCGATGCCGAGTTGCGCCGCAGCCCCCATCGCCGTCGAGGCGAGCGCGATGATCGCGGCGACCGAAAGGTCGATCTCGCCCGATATGACGAGCAGCGCCATGGCGAAGGCGATCATCGCCTTTTCTGTAAAGTTGAAGGTGGCGTCGGAGAGGTTCCAGGCATCGAGGAAGTAGGGCGACGCCAGGGAATTGAAGATGAAGATCAGCACGGCGACGGCAAAGAGCAGCACTTCCCAGCTCGCGGCGATGCGGCGGAATGGCGTGCCGAGGCGGTCGGGGATGATGCGTTTTTCGGGCTGTGGGGAAACAGTGCTCATGCTGCGGCCTCCGTTCTGGTGTCGGCTGCGGCGCGATCGCGCAGGATGATGCGGCCGCGATTGCGCTCGCGCCTGGCGTTGAAGGCGACGGCAAGAATGATGACGGTGCCTGATATCGCCATCTGCGCGAAAGGTGAAATGTCGATGACCGGCAGCGCATTGACGATGATGCCGAGGAAGAGCGCGCCGAGCACGGTACCGGCGACCGAGCCGACGCCGCCGGCAATCGAGATCCCGCCGATGACGCAGGCTGCAACGCTGTTGAGTTCGAAGCCGTTGGCGATATCGACATAGGCGACGGCATAGCGCGATACCCAGAGATAGCTCGAAAGACCGGCGAGCGCGCCAGACAGCACGAAGGCGAGGAATTTCGTCCAACCGGTATCGATGCCGGCATAGACGGCCGCAGTCGGGTTGCCGCCGGTCGCATAGGCCGAGCGGCCGAACTGGGTGTATTTGAGGACGACGTACATCATGAGCACGACGATGATGCCGACCCAGCCGAGGACGGGCAGGCCGAGGATCGGCGTGCGCGGCACCGACAGGAAGATCGGCGTCATCTGATGGGCATTCACCCAGGCCCCGCCCGAGAGCACGAAGGCCATGCCGCGATAGATGGTGAGCGTGCCGAGTGTCACGACGATCGGCGGGATTTCGAGCGCCCAGACGAGGAAGCCGTTGATGGCGCCGAGGCAGGCTCCGATGACGATAGCGGCAAGGATGAGCACGACGAGCGGCAGATCAGGATAGGCGGCATTCATCATCGCGATCGCCATGCCTGTGAAGGCGAGGTTGGCGGCGACGGAGAGGTCGATCGATTTCGTCAGGATGACCGTCATCTGCGCCAATGCCAGGATGATCAGGATAGAGGTGTCGTTGAAAATGCCGGCGAGATTGGCGGGCGATGCGAAATCCGGAGAGCGCGTCGAAAAGATCGCGATCATCACGACGATGATGAGGAGCAGCAGGGTTTCGCGTTTTCTGATCAGTCTTGCCATGCTCTTACCTTATGCATTACAGGCCTCATGCATTGCCGGTGGCGGAGCGCACCAGCGCTTCCGGGGTCAGTGCGGCGCGTTCGAAAAGACCGGCGGACAGGCCTTCCTTCATGACAAGCACCCGGTCCGACATGCCGATGATTTCGGGCAGTTCCGATGAGATCATGATGATCGAGAGACCCTCGGCGGCGAGTTCGCTGATGAAGCCGTGCACGGCCGCCTTCGAACCGATGTCGATGCCTTTAGTCGGCTCATCGAGGATGATGACCTTCGGCGCTGTGGCCAGCCACTTGCCGATGACGACCTTCTGCTGGTTGCCGCCGGAGAGCGTGCCGACCGGAACGGAAAGGGCAGCCGCGCGCAGATCCAGCCGCTCGGCATATTTGCGCGCGAGCGCGAATTCGTTGGCGGCCTTCAGGAAGCCCCGGCGCGACGTGCGGGCGAGAGAAGGCAGCGTCATGTTCTGGTAGATCGGCATCGGCAGCGCCAGGCCATGACGACCGCGCTCCTCCGGCACATAGACGATGCCGGCGCGGATCGCATCCTCAGGCGAGTGGATGATGACCTCGCGGCCTTCGAGCATCATCTTGCCCGAAAGCGGCCGGGTGATGCCGAACAGCGATTGGGCGAGTTCCGAGCGGCCGGCGCCGATCAGGCCGTAGACGCCGAGAATCTCGCCCTGGCGCAGCGTGAAGGATATGTCACGGAATTCGGTGCGGTGACTGTAATGGCTGATCTCGAGAACCGGGCCACCGATGGCGACATCCACCTTCGGAAAGGCGTTCTCGACATCACGGCCGACCATCATGCGGACGATCTCGTCCTGCGGTGTTTCCTTGAGGCCGCCCTGGCCGATGGCGCGGCCGTCGCGGAAGACGACGAAATCGTCGGCGATCTCGTAGACCTCGTCGAACTTGTGGCTGATGAAGAGGATCGCCTTGCCCTGTTCCTTCAGGCCCCTGATGATGCGGAAAAGATCGTCGATCTCCTTGCGTGAAAGGGCCGCCGTCGGCTCGTCCATGATGACGATGCGGGCTTCGATCGACAGGGCGCGGGCAATCGCCACAAGATGGCGTTGTGCGATCGAGAGGTCCTTCAGGCGGATCGTCGGATCGATATTGCTTTCGAGCGCCGTCAGCAGCGCTTTCGCGCGGCTGTTCATCACCTTCCAGTCGATGGTGCGCAAACGCGTGCGCGGTGCATGGCCGAGGAAGATGTTTTCGGCAACCGTCAGCTCGTCGAAAAGCACGGTTTCCTGATGGATGGCGGTGACGCCGGCATCGATCGCGGCCTGGGCGCTGGCAAATGTCACCGGCTGGCCATCGACGAGGATCTCGCCTTCGTTCGGCCTGTAGATACCGGTCAGGATCTTGACGAGAGTCGACTTACCCGCGCCGTTTTCGCCGATGAGTGCCGTTACCTTGCCGGGGTGAAGCGCGATGCTGACGTTGTCGAGCGCCTTCACGCCTGGAAAGATCTGGGAAATGCCGCGCATTTCCAGGACGGGCTTTGCTTCGGGCATGGGGCTGGCATCGTGCTTTTGTGTTGCGGCGTGCATCATTCGTTTCACCTTGAAAACCCCTCCCCACGAGGGAGAGGGGCCTAACCCATCGCGATGCCGAGGCTCGCGATGGGCGGGGCGTTGCTTCAGATTATCTCCCCCCTTGTGGGGGAGATGGCCGGCAGGCCAGAAGGGGTCTCAACGATCAGAAGACCTTGGAGAACTGGTCGATGTTCGAAGCATTGTAGACGAAGGGATCGGCCATGGCGGCTTCGCCGTTGTCGCCGACCTTGATCTTGCCCATGCGGCCGACTTCGATTTCGCTGCCCGGCTTGCCGTCGGTTTCACCCTTGACGAGGCGATAGGCGATCTGCGTTGCGGAATAGCCGAGATCGATCGGATTCCAGATCGCAAATTCCTTCGTGGCGCCCGACTTGATCGCGCCGGCCATTTCGGAGGGCAGACCAAGACCGGTGACGTAGACCTTGCCGACTAGGCCCTTGTCTTCGACGACCTTCGAAGCGGCGAGAACGCCGACCGTCGTCGGGGCGACGATGACCTTGATGTTCGGGTTCGACTTCAGCAGGCCTTCTGCTTCACGATAGGACTTGTCCGAGAGGTCGTCGCCGTAAACCGTGGTGACGAGGTTGAGGCCCGGGAAGTCCTTGAGCTGCTTCTTCATCTGGTCGATCCAGATGTTCTGGTTGGTCGAGGTGGTCGTGGCCGACAGGATGGCGAAGTCACCCTTGCCGCCGTCGAGATGATCCTTGACGAGCGTCAGGCACATCTTGCCGATCAGCTCGTTGGACGACGGGTTGAGCTGCAGGATGCGGCCTTCAGCCGCGACGCCGGAATCCCAGGAGATGACCTTGATGCCGCGCTGGGCAGCCTTCTTCAGCGCTGGAACGAGCGCGTCTGGATCGTTGGCCGAGACGGCGATCGCGCTGACGCCCTGGGCGATCAGCGAGTTGATGACTTCGATCTGGCCTTCGGCCGTCGTCGTCGTCGGGCCGGTATAGATGACCTCGACGCCACCGAGTTCCTTGGCGGCTTCCTGCGCGCCCTTGTTGGCGGCATCGAAAAAGCCGTTGCCGAGCGACTTGACGACGAGGCCGATCTTGATGTCGGCGGCACTTGCCGTTCCGGCCATCATGGCGACGGCCAAGGCCACGCCGACTGCGAGTTTCCTTGCGAATTTCATGCTTTCATCCTCCCACTTGATTGATACTCTTCACACCTGGCCGGCGCCTCATGCGACCGACGAGGAATCCTCCTTGGCCGCCTGGGCGGCCATGCTCGCGACGATGAGCCTGATACCGGCATTCTCGATCATCCTGGCGGATTCCTCCGGAATGCCGTCATCGGTGATGATGGTCGAAACACGGTCGAGCGGGCACAGAATGAGGCTCGACCGACGATGGAACTTGCTGGAATCGACCATGACAACAAGTTCGTCGGCCTGATGCATCAGCTTCTGCTCGCTTTGAATGATCAGCGCGTCGGATTCCATGATGCCGAGCGGGCCGACGCCCTGTGCGCCGATGAAGAAGCGGCGGGCGTAGAAATTGCGGATCGCGTCATTGTCGAAGGGCGAGAGGATCAGGCTCTGCTCGCGATAGATCGCGCCGCCCGGCACCGTCACCGTATTCTTCGAATGCTTGACCAGATGTTCGGCGATCGCGAAGGAATTGGTCATCACCTGCAGGCGGTGCGCCGCCATGAAATGCACCATCTGGAAGGTTGTCGTGCCGCCATTGATGATGATCGCATCGCCGGGGTCGCAAAGCTCGACCGCCTGGCGCGCAACTGCGCGTTTCTTATCGATATTGACTGATTCCGAAACCCGGAAGGGACGCCCGGCGAGATTGCCGAGCTGCGGCGGATGGACGGCTTCGGCGCCGCCGCGCACGCGCCGGATCTTGCCCTGAACATGAAGAGCCGCGATGTCGCGGCGGATCGTCGCCTCGGAAGCCTCGGTCAGTTCGGAAATATCCTGAACCGTCACGACGGACTTTTCCTGAACAGCGCTCAGAATGATGCGATGGCGTTCGCGTTCGTGCATGGGGCTCCTCCTCGGGGTCGGTTATTTCGCACATATGACAATGTGTCAATCAAAAACGATCATAAAATTTCATATTGCGCTGCACAATAATCGGATTTGATCGTTTTCGATTGACAAGCTCCGTTTTGATGAGCGATATCGTCACCGAAAAGGATGCGAACCTTCGCGTCCCCAAATGATTTCATATGGGAGGATGATATGGCGGCGAACGTCCGGCTTCTGGAAAACCGGTGGGATGATGCTTATGCGGCCGGCCTCGATGAGCCCGGCAAGCTGCTCTATCGCTCCAATCTGCTCGGCGCCGACAAGCGCATCACCAATTATGGCGGCGGCAACACCTCGGCGAAGGTGATAGAAACCGATCCGCTTGATGGCGGCAAGGTCAAGGTGCTCTGGGTCAAGGGCTCGGGCGGCGATGTCGGCACGATCAAGCTCGATGGTTTTGCGACGCTCTACCAGGATAAGCTCGAATCGCTGAAGGCTATCTACGGGGGTGTCGAGGACGAGGACCGCATGGTCGGTTTCCTGCCGCACTGCACCTTCAACCTGAATGCCCGCGCTGCCTCGATCGACACGCCGCTGCACGGTTTCGTGCCTTTCACCCATGTCGACCACATGCATCCCGATGCCATCATCGCAATCGCCGCGTCGAAGAATTCCAGGGAATTGACGCAGCAGATCTTCGGTGACGAGATCGGCTGGCTGCCCTGGCGCCGTCCAGGCTTCCAGCTCGGCCTCGACCTCGGCGCATTCGTTACCGCCAATCCGAATGCGAAGGGTGTCGTGCTCGAAAGCCATGGCCTCTTCACCTGGGCAAACGATGCCAAGGCCTGCTATGAGCTGACGCTCGATATCATCAACAAGGCGATCGTCTGGTTTGCCCAGAAGACCGAGGGAAAGACGATTTTCGGCGGCGCAGTCGCACAGAGCCTGCCGGTCGCCGAACGCCGTGCGATTGCGGCCCGGCTGATGCCGGAGATCCGCGGCCGCATCGGCAAGCAGGAGCGCAAGCTCGGACATTTCGACGATCAGGACGCCGTGCTCGAATTCGTCAACTCCAGCGATCTGCGCCCGCTCGGCGCGCTCGGCACCAGTTGCCCGGACCATTTCCTGCGCACCAAGATCCGCCCGCTGATCGTCGATTTCGACCCGGCCAAGCCGGATGTCGACGCGATCGTCTCCGGTCTCGACAAGGCGCTGGAGGATTATCGGGCCGATTACGCCCGCTATTACAACGACTGCAAGCATGACAATTCGCCCGCCATGCGTGACGCCAATCCCGTCATCTTCCTCGTTCCCGGCGTCGGCATGCTGTCCTTTGCCCGCGACAAGGCGACGGCCCGTATCGCCAGCGAATTCTACGTCAACGCGATCAACGTCATGCGTGGCGCCTCGACGGTCTCGGAATATCAGGGTCTGCCGGAGCAGGAAGCCTTCGACATCGAATACTGGCTGCTCGAAGAGGCGAAGCTCCAGCGCATGCCAAAGCCGAAGAGCCTGGCGGGCCGGGTGGCCTTCGTCACCGGCGGCGCCGGCGGCATCGGCCGGGCGACGGCCGCACGCCTCGTCGGCGAGGGCGCCTGCGTGGTGCTTGCCGATATCGATCAGGCCGCACTCGAAGGCACAGAAGCCGATTTCGTCAAGAGATATGGCACTGACGCCGTGCGCAGCGTTCGGCTCGACGTTACCAAGGAAGATGCGGTGATCGCCTCCTTTGCGGAAGCCTGCGTCGAATTCGGTGGTATCGATATCCTCGTCTCAAATGCCGGCATCGCCTCTTCCGCGCCGATCGAAGTCACCGAACTTTCGACGTGGAACCGCAATATCGATATTCTGGCGACCGGCTATTTCCTCGTTTCACGCGAGGCTTTCCGGCTGTTCCGCCGCCAGGCGCTCGGCGGCAACGTCGTCTTCGTCGCTTCGAAGAACGGTCTTGCCGCCTCGCCGAATGCGGCTGCCTATTGCACGGCCAAAGCCGCCGAGATCCATCTCGCCCGCTGCCTGGCGCTCGAAGGTGCCGATGCCGGCATCCGCGTCAACACCGTCAACCCGGACGCGGTTCTGCGCGGTTCGAAGATCTGGAGCGGCGAATGGCGCGAACAGCGCGCCGCCTCGTCGAAGATCGAGGTTGATGATCTCGAGGAACATTACCGCAAGCGTTCGATGCTGAAGCTCAACGTGTTTCCTGAAGATATCGCCGAGGCGATCTATTTCCTGGCGTCCGATCTTTCGGCAAAGTCGACCGGCAACATCATCAACGTCGATGCCGGCAATGTGCAGAGTTTTACGCGGTAAGAGGGACGCTCTTCTCCCCGGTGGGGGGAAGATGCCGGCAGGCAGATGAGGACGCAGAGCGAAGCGATGCGTGTTCTGAGCGAGAAGCGAAGAACGATTGGCGTCCTGCCGTTTAGCCCCCTCATCCGACCCTTCGGGCCACCTTCTCCCCGCTGGGGAGAAGGGAAGAAAGAAACAACCGGGAGGACAAAATGGCCGAGTTCAGGATCGCACAGGATCTGGTCGCAACTGACAATGACAAGCGGGCGGCCGCGCTGAAGGCCGATTACGAGGCGCTGGGCGCGACCCTTGCCCGCCGCGGCGTCGATATCGAGGCGATCACCCGCAAGGTTGCCGAATTCTTCGTTGCCGTTCCCTCCTGGGGTGTGGGCACCGGCGGTACGCGTTTTGCCCGTTTCCCCGGCACCGGCGAGCCGCGCGGCATCTTCGACAAGCTCGACGATTGCGCCGTCATCAACCAGTTGACGCAGGCAACGCCGAATGTCTCGCTGCACATTCCCTGGGACAAGACGGATGTGAGAGAATTGAAGGCGAAGGGCGAAGCGCTCGGCCTCGGCTTCGATGCAATGAATTCGAACACCTTTTCCGACGCGCCGGGCCAGGCCCATTCCTATAAATATGGATCGCTCAGCCATACCGACGCGGCAACGCGCGCGCAGGCGGTCGAGCACAATCTCGAATGCATCGAGATCGGCAAGGCGATCGGCTCCAAGGCGCTGACGGTGTGGATCGGCGACGGCTCGAACTTCCCCGGCCAGAGCCATTTCACCAAGGCTTTCGAGCGTTACCTCGCCTCGATGGCTGATATCTACAAGGCGCTGCCCGACGGTTGGAAGCTCTTTTCCGAGCACAAGATGTACGAGCCGGCCTTCTATTCGACCATCGTGCAGGATTGGGGCACCAACTACCTGATCGCCCAGACGCTCGGCCCCAAGGCCTATTGCCTCGTCGATCTCGGCCATCATGCGCCGAACACCAATATCGAGATGATCGTCGCCCGCCTCATCCAGTTCGGCAAGCTCGGCGGTTTCCACTTCAACGATTCGAAATATGGCGATGACGATCTCGATGCCGGAGCGATCGATCCCTACCGGCTGTTCCTCGTCTTCAACGAGCTTGTCGATGCCGAACAGCGCGGCGTCAACGATTTCAACCCGGCCCATATGATCGACCAGTCGCACAATGTCACCGACCCGATCGAGAGCCTGATCAACAGCGCCAACGAGATCCGCCGTGCCTATGCGCAGGCGCTGATCGTCGACCGCAAGGCGCTCTCCGGCTACCAGGACGACAACGACGCGCTGATGGCATCGGAAACGCTGAAGCGCGCCTATCGCGCCGATGTCGAGCCGATCCTGGCCGAAGCCCGCCGCAGGGCCGGCGGCGCGATCGACCCGATCGCCGCCTATCGGGCCAGCGGCTACCGCAAGAAGGTGGCTGCCGAGCGCCCGGCCTCGGTTGCCGGCGGCGGCGGTATTATCTGAACGACCGATCGTCTCACACTGATTGAAAATGGTTGCCGGCAGCGCAGGGGTGAAGCGCTGCCGGCTGCCCGCCGTTTACGGCTTCCAGGCGCCGGCGATCTGGCGGGTGGCGATGTTCAGCCGGTTCCAGAGATTGATGTTGGCGATGGCGAGGACGAGTGCCGCAAGGCTTCTGCCGTCATAATGCCGGGTCGCTTCATCCCAGATATCGTCAGGCACCGGATCGGCGCGGTCGCTGATGCGGGTGACCGCCTCGGTCAGCGCCAGGGCAGCCCGTTCGGCAGCGCTGAAATAAGGTGAATCCCGCCAGGCGCCGATGGCAAAGAGCCGCTCGTCGGTTTCGCCGAGTTTCCTTGCGATACGGGGATGACCGTCGACGCAGACGCTGCAGCCGTTGATCTGGCTGGCGCGCAGGTTGACCAGTTCGAGCAGCCTCAGTGAAAGGCCGGTCTCTGCCGGCAGCTTGCCAAGAGCGGTGAGCACCTGCATGGCCTCGGGAACGACGAAGGCGGGATTTCCCATTCTTTCCTGCATGACCATTTCTTCCTGCATGATATGTCTCCTTGATGCGTTTGCCGTCTGACGATCCGCCGGCGCTTGTCACATCGGCCGGGTTTGGTTCGTCATGGTCTTGACGGAGTGCAGCGAAGGAATGTGACGGATGGACAAGAAAAAATGGCTGGCCGATGAATTCGAGGCGAACCGGGCGCATCTGAGGGCGGCGGCCTATCGCATGCTCGGTTCACGCAGCGAGGCTGACGATGCCGTTCAGGAGGCCTGGCTGCGGCTTAGCCGTACCGATACGACAGGTGTCGACAATCTCGGCGGCTGGCTGACGACGGTGGTGGCGCGCATCTGCCTGGACATGCTGCGCGCCCGCAAGACAAGGCGCGAGGAGCCGCTGGAAATGCCCGTCCATGCCGGCATCGCCGATCCGGCGAACAATCCCGAGCGCGACGCCGCCTTTGCCGATTCGATCGGTGTCGCGCTGCTTGTCGTGCTGCAGACGCTGGCGCCTGCCGAACGTGTCGCCTTCGTGCTGCACGATATGTTCGACCTGCCTTTCGACGAGATCGCGCCGATCATCGGCCGCTCGTCCGCCGCCGCCCGGCAGCTCGCGAGCCGCGCCCGCCGCCGGGTACAGGGTACGGGCGAGGCGCCTGATGTCGATCTCAACCGCAAGCGGACGATCGCCGAAGCTTTTCTCATCGCATCGCGCAATGGCGATCTGCAGGCGCTGATCGCCATCCTCGCCCCTGATGTCGTCTTCCGGCCGGATGCAGCGGCTGCCCGAATGGGCAATGTCGGTGAACTCAGGGGTGCTCCGGCGATTGCCAAGGCCTTTAGGGGTCGCGCACAAGCGGCCGAACTCGCTCTCATCGACGGCGAACTTGGTTTCGTCGTGCGCATCAAAGGCGAACTCCGCGTCGTCGGGGCGCTCACCATTGTCGACGGTGTGATCGTGGCGATCGACGCGATCGCCGATCCTGACCATCTCGGGCGGCTTGACTATTCGATCCTCAAGGACTGAAAACAAACGCCAATTCGACCGGTCTTCGAAACGGGCGCTTTGAAAGAAGCGCGCCCGCCATCGTTTTGCGGCGGTGGGTATCGCGTCATTTTCCTTGACAGGGTCGCCTCGAGCGATATTCTGTTATAACGATTTATATAACATAATTATGGAATTAGGGCGCTCATTGGCCGTGGAAGAAGACCCGCCGCCATCCGCTTCCCTTCATCCTTCCATAATGACCAGCAGACGGCTGACCGCGGAACGATCGCGATCCGAGACTTCGAAAGGAATGCATATCATGTCCGGCGACCAGGCGAAGAAGCCGCTTCTCATCACCAATGTCAAACCGATGGCTTTCGGCGCGGAAACGCCCGAGCGGATGATCGACATTCTCGTCAATGCCGATGGAGGGATCGCCGAGATCGGTCCGTCGCTTGCGGTCTCGCAGGATGTCACCCGCATCGACGGCAAGGGTGCCTTCATTTCGCCCGGCTGGGTCGACCTGCATGTGCATATCTGGCATGGCGGCACAGATATCGCCATCCGCCCATCCGAATGCGGCCTCGAGCGCGGCGTGACCACGCTGGTCGATGCCGGCTCGGCCGGTGAGGCGAATTTTTATGGCTTCCGCGAATATATCATCGAGCCCTCGCGTGAGCGCATCAAGGCCTTCCTCAATCTCGGCTCGATTGGTCTCGTCGCCTGCAACCGGGTTCCCGAACTGCGGGATATCCGCGATATCGATCTCGACCGCATCCTCGAAGTCTATGCCGAAAACAGCGAGCACATCGTCGGCATCAAGGTGCGCGCCAGCCACGTCATCACCGGCTCCTGGGGCGTCACCCCCGTCAAGCTCGGCAAGAAGGTCGCCAAGATCCTGAAAGTGCCGATGATGGTTCATGTCGGCGAGCCGCCGGCGCTCTATGATGAAGTGCTCGAGATCCTCGGACCCGGCGACGTCGTCACCCATTGCTTCAACGGCAAGGCCGGTTCGAGCATCATGGAGGACGAGGACCTCTTCAATCTCGCCGAGCGCTGCGCCTCCGAGGGCATTCGCCTCGATATCGGCCATGGCGGCGCCTCCTTCTCCTTCAAAGTGGCCGAAGCGGCGATCGCGCGCGGGCTT
>Ga0307515_10006686_pt1 | contig 22965 bp, 5 predicted proteins | sample 17_EM_MG_FD_194513 | JGI IMG/M metagenome (GOLD analysis project Ga0307515, IMG submission 194513) | Populus trichocarpa ectomycorrhiza microbial communities from riparian zone in the Pacific Northwest, United States - 17_EM | ecosystem: Host-associated > Plants > Roots > Unclassified | place... | reverse complement strand
TTTTGCCTCCTACCGCCTAGAAATACTACCTTCCGCAATCTATTAACCTAAGGGATTAATAGCTAATAGTACGGCGAAAAGTTATCACCTATACCCTTAAGAAAATCCCCTTTATTATCTACTTCTCCTTTCTTTATCTTAGCTAGCTCTTCCGTATCTATAAAATTCTACTTATTAAACCTATTAATAATGTTACCTTTTCTATTAGGTCTATTATAGTAAATATATATCTAGAATAGCACCTAAAAGAACGACTTAAAATTATGCTAAGCTAAATATATCTCGCCTAGGAGCACTCTAATTGCTATAAACGCTCTTATGCTGGTCTTACCCCGCGCTCCTAAAGGCCCTTCTTACTGCTCCTTAATCGCAAGATTAAAGTTAATTAAGAATGCTAGCTAAGAAGGATTGTTGTCTTCCTCGTTTATTATAAGGTTGCCTATTAAAATATTATATTAGATAATGCCGGCCCGCGTATATAAAGACTCGTATCCTTTAATGCCACCCTCTAGTATAGTAAGCATTGTAGCCCAAGAGCTTGCCTTATAAAAAGGCTTTTTATAGTCCCTAGTAATAATACGTTAATATACTTAATTTAGGGTTATAAGGCGCCTTTTGCCTTTAGGCGGAGAGCCTAAACACGTGCGCTTACTAAGCGGTAATAGGGCGTTAGTGTAGCTGGACAACCTCTTTCTACTAGAACTTTGGCCTTACCTTATACTAATTTTCACTCTAGCCGGTTTTAGAGGCATTATTAAGTCTTCTAGCTTATAGTTTATCGCTTTTATAATATCTAGCCCCTTATAGACGTTATTGCAAATATTATCTTCTTTACCGCCTATATAAACTGTTTTATGGTAATAGTACCTGGCCACGTTAACTACTTCTTTCTCTATTACCTTACGTAGCAGTTTACCTTCTTCCTTGCGCTGCGGGTACTACTATAAGTCTTTAATAACGAGGGGTATCTTAGAGGTGTCCCCCTTACGGTATACTTTCTAGTAAGTAGTCGCTTAACTAGTAATACAGCGTGCCCGCTTTATAAGTTTATTAAGGATAAGATACTCGGTCTAATTATTACGCACGACCTTAATATATCGCTTGCCGTCTAATATTAGAATAGTAGGGTTAAACCTAAGCTGCTCCTTATTTATTTAAAGAAATCCCAATATTGCCGAGGTAAATTATAGTCCGTCTTTATTAATATTAAATAGTGATAATGCGATGCCTCCTACCCGGTTATACTCCTATAGCCGCATAATAGATCTATAGAGGGTAAAGCCTAGGATAAAGTGACGAGTGTTCTAAGCGGCAAAGACTTCTCTTATATATTTTCCTAAATTAAACCATACCTGCGAAGCTATATCGGTGTTTAGATTACTCTTTAGCTCTCCTAGTATAAGTATATGCGACTAATAGCATTAAGAGCTTTCGCTAGCTATTAGATTATCCATAAAACCGATATTTAGCTTTTACTTTACTGTAGACCCTTATAAGGGCTGCTTAGTGTATGCAATAAGCGTTTATTATATCTTTAAAGCGGACCTATACTCCTCTATAAAGCCTAAAAATAATTTAATTAGGTTATTAAACTACTCTAGGACATTAATCTACTCTGCGCTTTTAGGCCAGTTACGCCAGCCACCCTCGGCGTATAGTAGATTGTCCCCTTCCTTATATTTCTTAAAAACGGCGGCGCTTACCTCTTTAAGACCTTCCACTCCCCTAAAGAATGCTTTATATAAGCTAGGAATCCCCACGTAAAGAGAGCCTAGCTCCTCCTTTAGAATATAATTTACGTATTTCCTATATTTAGACGAGTTGGTGAAGCTGCTTATATTACGTAGATATGGGGTTTATTAAATATAGAGTAGTAGCGGTTAGGGGGGAGGCGTGGACTCTATTATAGTGGTAATAGTATTACTCTAAATGTCCTTATCCGATTCGCGATTAATAACTATTTTTAAGAGAGGGGTAAACCGTTTAATATTAAAGTCGTTAGAATTAACTAAAGGGAGGAGTTAGAGAAGGTTACTATAAAGAGTGCCGCGGCCAGCGCTAGATGGGAGTAGTTAAGTAGTAAGAAGGTTCTATAATGCCAGGATAAGGTTAACTATAAGATTTTTAAGCCCTATATATATTAGAGAGAACCTATAACGGATAAATTAATAATTACCTTTATAGCCTATCTGGCGTAATAAGTCTGGAGAGCTAGGGATGCCTAGATCCTAATAAGTTAAGTTAAATAAATTATAAAAGCTATTTAGTCCTTCCCTAATAGAATTTATTTTAATTATCTCTAATCTAAAGAGATTCGCTATTATAAGTAAACGCGCTAAAAGCTATATTAGGAGGGCCGGCGTAGCAGGTAGGTAGGTAGGCGAGGGGGGATTAAAGAGACTAGTATATAAGGATAGTATAATAGCAAAGAAGTAAATAAGTATAGGGAGGTTAAATATACGTTAGGCGCGTCTTAAAATAAGGGAATAGCGAGAGAGAAAAGTATAAGGGAGGAAGTAAGGTGTAAGCGGAACGTGAGGAGGATTTAAAGGTTAGGCGCGGAAAAGTTAAGCTAATCTAACGTAGCTTAGACTAAGGCTTTGCGGGGCTTAGTTAAATACTAAATTATAATAACCTAAAGTATAGGAACATCGTTTGTAGTCCTAGTTATATAGGTTAAAAATATAGTGCGCATATAGGGTTCTAGTATTATTAGAAAGTTATAGGTAGCATTTATTAGTAATCGTAGTTATTAGCTTTTAGTTTATTCCGCAATATATAAGGCTTAAATAGAGTAAGGCTCTAATATAGTGATGCTAAAAGGCGCTAGGTAAGGTACAGCTGGCAACAGTAGGTTAATTATTGGGTTAGTTATATAAGCACCTATAATTGATTATATGGCTAGTCCTAAAATGAGCTAAACCTAATATGCCAAATATAGATATAGCCAACCCCATTTTATAGCGCTTAATTAACCTATTTCCCGTAACTAGGATTTAGTTCTTAAAACTGGATCCTTTTTTAGGATTACGCCCTTTTTATAGTAGTTAATTGGTCTACTTTATAAACCCAAATTAGAATCTTGGTTTTAGAATTAGATTCCGTTCCTAGAATCGTAACTTAAGCTATAACTAAAAATAGCTCCTTTCTTCCAAGACCGTTAAACCGCTTAGCTTAACGCTATACCTTTTTAGCTATATTTAGTATGTTTGGCTTAGAATTAGGATAGGATAAAGTCTTTAGAATTAGATCTAGTTCTTAAAATAAGATCCTATTTTTAGAGTTATAACTTAGGCCAATATTAAGAGAGATATTTTATATTTATTCTTAATATTCCCACCTTATTAATATAAAATTTAGAGTTAACCTGCACCCCAGTTACCTATAAAAACGCTAAAGACTTTAATACCTTAACTTTAATTCTTTGCGGAGGACCAGTAAGTTATAGGGCGGCTAACTTATTACTACTAAGTATATAAAGGTGGAGGACTTTACTATAAGCGAGTTCTTAACTTTAATTTAATGTATATACAAACGATAACGAGATACTCTTGACATGGAAGCAACTAGATAGAAAAATAATACTAAGCCAAAGAAATCCTAATTGGCGCCTTAATTCTTAACGCTAGAAAACAAGAATATAATTATAAAAATCTTTTCTTATAAGAAATTTCTTATTTCTTTAGCTTCTTAGAGGCTCCATCTACGGTATAATCCACCTTTCTTTTATATATCCCTCTCCTTAATAGATCTAAATGATTATCTAGCGCCTCTCCTAGTTAGTCTCTTTACTTATATAGTTTACCCTTCCAAGCTATCTCTATTATAACATCTTTAAGCGGTTTGTGTATTATAGCATAATAATAGAGGTGACGCGGGTTTTTAGTATAGTATGATATAAGTTTCTTATGCGGTATACCCGCGGGTAAAACCTAGGTAGGATACTAGTATACTACTGCGATAGGACTATATATAGATACAACTAATCTATATCTAGGGTTTTGGAGACGCTTTAAGTCCTCTATTATATAGCAAGTTGGCAACCATGATAAGAGATACTTTAGTTATCCGTCTAAAATTATAGCATCGGAAATTGTTAATACTTTAGTTGGGGGAGATATATCTTTAAGGAAGTTTATATAATTGGCTAAACTATTCTCTATTTAACTATTAGTATTGCTAAAAAATATATAGGTGTTTTATAAATATACCTAGAGGTACTAGCAAACCTTTAATATAGCCCTCTTTTAGTTAAGGTAAGTCTATTTTAGCCTCACTACGGCCCTCTATTAGCTTAGGTAAGACTATCTTAGTTTCGCTACAGCCTTCCAGGCTCTTAAGGTAATTGGCGTATATTTCCGTATCCTTTTATATATTACCCTCCGTATTATTATTAATTTTATAAAAGTTAACCTTATTAGGTGTTTAAGTAGGCGTATAAGGTATCTATTTCTGCATAGGGTCGGAAAGCTATAATTATTTCTTCTCCCTACTAGTAAATGCTATGTCTTTATTATTAATGCAATTCTAGGATAATTTAAGGTTTCTAGTAAGTTAATAAATAGGTATATTATCTTTGGGGCGATAGTATATCGTAATGTTTTTATAAGTACCAATTAAGGACCTATAGGTTATGTTAGTAACGTATTTAAGCTTAGTTAAGGTAACATATATAATGTCTGGTATTCTTATAGGGATATTAAGGGATATTAAGGGATGTATAGTTAAGAGGTTAAATTTAAAGGTAAGTCAAATTAATAGCATATAAAAACTAGGAGCACGACGTTTATATTCCATTTCTCTCCCAGGGCGAAGTTAGGATAGAAGGCAGAAGGGAAAGGTAGAGTATACTAGCCGCCCTTTTCCACTTTATGTGGTGTCTATAGTATAATATTTAGTGGCTATAATTACTCTTAGCTTACGTATTATCTGCGCCCAAGACTATAGGTACCTGGAGTAATCCATAAGTAAGGCATTATTAGGGGTAGCTATTAGCTAAGCTACTGCTGAACTTAAATAGCTAACAATCCCCAACGGACGCTGTATGCCTTAGTAGGGTTTAGAAGCGTTTGCATAAAGTTATAAACTAGAATCGGAAGTTAATAATAACCCCTAATAACGCCTTTCTTAGCAGGAATAGCATTATATAATCTACTTCCAACGCCTATCCTTCCTAGGGCAAGATACTGCCTAAACAGTAGACTTATCCTAGCCAGTTAATCTCGTATATTAACCCCCTATCTATGGCAAAGGAGCTGTTAGTGCCTCTAGGGTAGTTTAATTACTATTTTAGCTAAGCCCTTTATAAGCGCTCTGCCTTATACAGGCGGTAATTAACTTCTGTTAATCTACCTTGCGTTAAGGGAGATCTTTTACTTTAAGGTGCTAAGCAGCCGGTACTTAGAGGTCCATAGATATATTCTATATCCCAACAATATTAACTATAATTTCTCTTTAAGTGGTATCCGCAACCCTAAGTACCTATAAGCGCAGCGTCCCTAAATTATTAGCTAGTAAGTGGGCGTTTATAAATAGAGAAACCGACTTTAGAGATAACGGCAATGTAGAGGCGTTAGCTAGTTAGGAAAGTAACTTTAGTAATAAGGATTAAGAATAGGACGCAGAGACATTATATAATGAAGAAAATGGTTTTAGTACTAAAGATTAAGAAATAGGGGCAGATAGTAATAAAGAGATATTAAGCGACGAGGCTATATAGGCGACGGTTAGATACGGTGGCCTTGGCTTTATAATCTTAAATCTATAAGTATAAGATATAAATATAAAGAAGATTTCTAATAAAAGCTGGTAAAAGGGTTAAAACTTTAGCTACTTTTTATTTAGCCTATTACGAAATAAAATAATATTTCACTATTCCTACTAGAGTCTCTACCCGCTTAACTTATAGTAAGCTATAAAGCATTCGCAATAATTTATACTTTTACTTAAATAAATTTATTTACTACCTTAAAAGCAATAATAGAAGGAAAATCTATGCTAACGACCTAGGATTTTTTAAATTTTTTATGGACCTAGGACGCATGCCACCTTAGCAACTATTAGTCGTATTTAAGACTACGGTACTTATAGATTTATATCTTAAGGATATAAACATGTTTTTTTATAGTGTTTTCTTTTTATTTAAATTATTTCTCTACTTATAGTATATAGCGGTTGTTTATCTATTCCAGTGTAGTAGGGAGGGGTAGTTAGGTTACGCAAGAGGGCTTAGACTTATAGCTACGCTTATAGGGCTGTTTATATGGGAACTTCTCCAAGTATATATAAGGGGTTTTTATATAGGAACTTCTTTAATATTTCTAGATCTAAAACTTATATATTTCTTTTTTTTATAGTTCTAGTATTTTCTTAACATTTGCTTCCCATTTATATGTTAGGCATTAATAGAGGGCGCTAGGTCAGATTACCCTACTTATATAATCACTCTGCTTACACAATTACTCTACTTATATGATCGCCCAGCTCGCATAATTACCTAGTTCGTATAATTACCCAGCTTATATAATTACCCAGCTCGCATAATCACCCAGTTTGCACAATCGCCTAGCTCGCACGATTACCTAGCTCGCAGGATTGCCCAGCTTCTATAAGTACTATACTTACACGGTCACCTAGCTCGCACAATTACCTAGCTCGTAGAATCAGCCAGCTCCTACAAGCATTTAGCTTATACGATTACCTAGTTTATACGATTATCTAGCTCGCATAATTACCTAGCTTATAGGATTACCCAGCTCCTACAAGCACTATGCTTGTACAATTACCTAGCTTATAGGATCAGCCAGCCCCCACAAGTATCTAGCTCGCATAATTAAAGCCGAAGTTATTAAACCTATTAATACCCTATTTACACGCTAGGAATTAATTAGAGGGCGCTAGGTTAGACCACTTTACTTATACGATTACCTAGCTTATAGGATCCCCCAGCTCCCACAAGCCCTTAGCTTTTATAACCTTCTAGCTTATAGGACCGAAGCCATAGCCGCTAAATCCGTTAAGATCCTGGCTATATATTTAGAGGACGCTACGCCTAACTACCTAGCTTACTATTTTTATAGAATTCCTTAATTAATCGACGGTGCCTGTTCTGAAAATATCCCTCAATAACTTCCTATAATAGAAATTTCTTATTACGTAATTCCACAAGGAGATTCACTTCCTTAACTATCTATGCCGGCTCTTTAGCGCAAAGGATATAGCTATAATAGCGCTAACATATACCCGGTGTTCTCCCCAATAGGGCTTTTACAACATTATTCTATAATAAAACTATAAGTAATACCTAGTAACCTAGCTCTATAAGGATTTGATCTTTATAGGGTGTCTAATTTTAAGACTAGGGCTCCTATAAGGCTTTATTTATAATAATAATCTTTAAAATATTAGCAAAGCTATTAGAAGTTGTATCTAAGAAAAGAAACTAACCGGCGATATACGCTAAAACTCTATATCCAGGTTATAGGGTTGTGAGAGATCCTATATATTACTTAACCTAGCAAATATAAGTGATATATAGCCTTGGTAGGATAAGGTATAAAATATATAGAATTAGGTATATCTCCGAAATTTAAGCTAGCGAATACAGCACCTATCTAGCAATATTTATAAACAGAAACCTATCCTGCCTTAAAAAGTATATAATAGCTTTCTTTTTATTTATCCATTTACTACTTGCTCCAGTATTAAAAAAAAGGCTGCAATATTTCTACTTATAACCTAGTGTTGGTCTATTAAGCTTAGACGAAATACTGCCCCAACTATCACTATCCTTAAAGGTCGTATTAATTAACTTAAATTGTTCCTTAACTAACTAAAACTTATATGCAGATGCTAAGGGCTTATTATTCGTATAAGGGCTAGTTAAGTTACACTTTATAAAGTATTAGTGGAGTCTTACTAGGGAAAGGCCAATGGTGTAAACTAATAGTTTGGGTGGTTTTTAGAGAGCTAAGTTAATTAATATTAAGCGGGTAATCGGCGCTGGTAGCTCTAGATTAACTATTATTAGTAAAACCCTCGCTAAACGCTAGACTGGTCGCTCTTAACTTATTAGGAATATCCGCAAAGTAAACTTTATTATCTGGATTAATAGATTTTATTAACGTTAAAAATAATAGTAATAGATTATATTGCTAGAGTAATTAATCAAAGTGCATCTTATATTAAAACTGTAAAAGGTATAGCAGGAGCGTTGGCAGTAATTAGAAGGACATTTAGCGGAATATATCCATTTAATAACACTAGGCGGCTAATAAATGCAATAACGCTACTAATATAACTCCCCCTTAATGCACAAGCGCTGTAATTTTAAGAATTTTAGATACATGCACGTAAATTCACATTATAGTACAAGCGGATTTATTTAAAGACTAAAGGATTAATTTTAATTATATGCCGAAATCTTAACTCTAAGCTAGATATAAAAAACTACTATTAAAGGTCCGTAACATTAATAAGTAAATATAGCTTCTATAAAAGAGCACTATCTATACCTTTCTCTTTAATATAGTTTTGTAAGTCTTAGAGAATCGCCTAAATTATAGTCTATAATTTAATTAGAATAGATACTATATAGGAGATATTAAACATACTTAGACTTGTAATGCGTTAGAGCGATTATATATTAACTTAGAGAAAGCAGATATATAGATAATATCCTATACTTTTTGCTCTCTAGTTCTTCTATAAAAAACACTAAGGAAATCCTATAGAGGCTTAGGGAATAAACAAATTATTCTATAAGAGAGTATATCCGCAGTCCTTTTATAAGTCGGAGTCTTATCTATTAGAGTCTTATCTAGGCAAGTGCTAAGAATTTTACTTAATATTATATTATTAAGTGTTTGGGGTACTTATTAGTATTATATATATACAGGATCTACCAAACCCCTAAATGCCCTTTACTAGTTACTTAGGCCTATAGTGATTTAATTAGACGATAAACCGGTGCTAGGACGCTTAAAATTATCTAACTTAGAAGGTATTGTTTCCTTACTTTACGAGCTCTTTATAGGCCAACTAATCCTAGTAATAGAAGATACCTTTTCTAGATCCACCTTAACAGATCGCGGAGTATTCACTTGTTAATAAAGCTTAGTAATTAATACACCATATCTAGAATCTTAATCCTAACCGTAAGCGGCTGTTAAAGTACTAATGATTAATATAAGAGGCAGCCAAATATAACGCTTTAAGAAACTAATAGTCGGTGTAATCTAGTAAGTTATAGCTTTAATAAGTAAGCTAATAGTTAAATAAGCATCCATATTAAAGAGTAAAGAGCAGCTGTAAATAGTTAGCGGAAATAGGACAAGCTAGGGAATAGTTTAAAAGGAGTAGTGAAAATAGTAAAGTAGGGTAGTAATAAATAAAAGATGCAGAAGACGCGTTAAGGCAATTAGCAGAGCGGGCAATAAAAGTAATTATATATCCCTAGTATAATGGGGCGGAAATCAGCTCTATATATTAGGTATTTCCGTATCCTTTCCTTTAGATAGCATCCTTAGATCTATTAAGGCGTCTTACTCTTTAGCTCCTTAAGGAAGAAATCGTTATAAATCATACATCCTATACGTTAGTTAGAAAAGGAATCCTCTAATAACATTAAGGCTTACGGCCTTCTATAATAGAACGAGCTATATTACTAAATATTTCACATTATACGCCCGATTAAGTTTGCGACTTATATTGCCTCCTATCTTAGCTAAAAGAGAGGTCTAATTTTTAACTACGCATTATAAGCAAAAGCAAGGTTAATAATCGCCACTATATTAGCGCAGCTTTAATAAGGGCCTTGTGCTAATTACATCGCTTTAATCGAGTACGCGATACTTAATTAAAGCAATGTAATTAGCGCAAGGCTCTTTTAAGTTTTGGGGGCGCTAGTAACCTGCTAGGGAATTAAGAGCGGAGGGGAACTACACTTAACTACTCTTTTATCTTAACACAAATTATATAACTTATAACCCACCATTATGGACTTTAGCATTGTAGTAGCCCTAGATCTTATCCGCAATGCTTTTAATAAGCAGCTTTAACCTTATCTCCCTAATATTATATATACTATTTAAAGGCTCCAGAAGCTTCCTATTAATACCTTTTAATATTTACTACCTCTCTTAGAGAATAAACGCGGCCACTATAATTCGCTCTACGCTCCTTTAGGGAGTAAGGATATCCAGCCTTTTTTAGGGAATTAGGATATCGTTTAGCCTTTTCTAGGGAATAAGGATAATGCTGTTTAGTCTTCTCTAGGGAGTGTTTAGCCTTTTTTAGGGAATAAGGATAATGTTATTTAGCCTTCTCTAGGGAGTGTCTAGCCTTCTTTAGGGAATAAGGTTGCTTCTCTACCTCCCCTTTTATCTAGATATACAAACCTACTTAATGCATTATTGGCAAACCTCTTTAAGATTAAGATATTCGTTAATATATCTATAGGGAAAGATCTAAAGGCTATTGTTAGCGAACTAAAGTGGTTAAACGAACATCCCCTTATTAAGGATCTTATTACTACTAACAGCGATTTATTAAATAACACTATTTTTTAAAAACTTCTTAGTTAATAGACGCTTGCGGATTCTTTTAAGAAATGGCAACTAAAGTCTATAGGTGCGTTAAGAATTAAAAGTTTAGTTAAAAGTTAAGCTACTTCCGTAAAGGGAGTTAGCCATATTACATTATTTATAAGAAGTATAGGATATCACAACATTACTAAAGCGGCTTTAGCTATTAGATATAGAATTAAGCTTTATATTATATAAAGGCTTAAAGGGGCAGGGCTATTAGTTCTCTTAGCCTTTACCTATAACGCCTGCCGGAGATTAAATTTACCTAATATCGACAATTTTCTTATGGCTTTACGGCACCGGTCTTATTTTATAATATTTAAAATTGCGTAAAAATATTTAGTTTAGATAGGATAGTGTTAAGAGCTTTATTTTAGTCAGATGCTTTCTCTTAGACTAACACATCTTAGCACTACTAACCCGCCCTAGCCGAGCCCGAAAAAGCGAATTTCCTTCCCTTATAAACGCCCCTATATAGAAGTTGCTAAACCTAGGGATCCTATATTAGCGTATAATTACTAATACGCAGATCTAATAATATCGCACCCTCCTTAGCTACTAATAACGGCCTTAACGAATAGTATGCAGATATATAAGAGTAGTTATACTTATAAATAGCAGTATCTCTAATTTATTATAGGCTATGGAACATCTTCTTTATAATTTATTAAACAACATCCTTAAGCCTCTAAGCCGGCGGGCAAATCCCTTACACTACGCCTTAATTAAGAACGCTTATTACAAGATTTCCCTACCCCTTTTAATACCCGCGGCAACTTTACGTAAAGATACCTAAATATAAATAGCACAGCGTGTTTAAATGGAAACCTTAGTAGCTCTAGTTCTATAGACGTTAGTAGTAACAGCGAATAGATAAGCTATAATGAGGCGTAATGGGTATACGGAGACCAAATTGACGGTAATACGCTACTGGCAATTAGAAACAGCGAATAGATAAGCTATAATAAGGTATAATAGATGTATGGAGACCAAATTAACGGTAATACGCTACTAGAAATTGGTAATAGCAAATAAATGGGCTATAACGAGGCGTAATAGGTATATAGAGACCAAATTAGTGGTAATACGCTACTGGTAATTAGCGACAGCAAATAGATAAGCTATAGCTCCGCGCAATGGGTATATAATAAGTCCCTCAATAGTGCGGTTGCTATGAGTTCTACTTATAAGTGTTAGTAAATTTCTTCTAAAACTCTTATATTATTATACACCCCGGTTTTAGGTTTTTAACGCAGTATAATAATGGTTCAATAATATCCCTTATTAAGTAGAACTAGCAGTTTAAGCTTAGCTAATAATTAGCACCGTAATTATTGCACTAACGCCACCTCTACTCCCGTTTTATTCTACCTATTATAAACTAGCCCAGCAACAGCCCCACCCGCTCTCTAAATGTGGGATAATATAATTAAGCGGGACCTAGGAGTCCTAATAAGGGCTAAAAGCTAATATGCACACCACTAAATTATTTAGATATTGTATTAAAATGCGTCGTCCTGTAAAATAGACTGTTAGGCCTATACGTAAAGAGTTTATATTAACTGCTCTAACTCCTAACTTTAGTAGTATTTCTAGTATCTTTAACTTAAATTCCTTATTTGCGTTAGCCGCTAGAGTTACTATACCAAAGTAAACCACGTTAAATATACTATTTTCGCAAGCTTACGCGCTTTATTACTTTCCGTAGTATCCGTTAAGGCGATAGCAGGTACAGTTTTAGTTGGCGTAGTCTTCTAGATCTTCTGTATCGCCTCCTCTAGGCTAAATTATACAAGGTCTGCGTGCGACTTATTAATTATAGATACTATATATATTCTATTCTAGTAATCCTTTATTAGAGTTTCGTGCTTACTTATTTTTTACGTTACTATATCTAATTTTACAAGCTCGCTGTAAGTAAAATTATCTAAGTAGTAGGGCAGTTTAGAGGGGTAGGCTTGTCGGCCTATTTATATTTCGCGCACTAGGTATACTAATTCGCTAATATGCATAGATATTAAAATACTTAGCATTTCAAACAAGCCTTAAACATTTAATACCCCAACGCTTAGGCTTTACTATTTTTATTAGCGAGGATTTAGTAATAATGTTTTTAATGCCTTAAACACACCGCTAAAACAAGATTAATATGCATAATAGCCGCTGTACGGGCCGCTATATACATTAAACGCTCGGCATCTTATCCCGCGTGGATATATTTACAGTACCCTTCCTGCCCTTTAATATATCTAGCGGCCCAGACTTCTTACCTAGCTGTAATAAGGCCTATAAATGGCACACGGTACGCACCATAACCTCTTAACAATCTTTATTAATTACTACCCCTACTCCTATCTACGATTATATAGCTATACTTTTAGAACTAATAAGTACCATATTTAACGCTTTTTTCTTTCTAAGTTAGACTATTTAAGCCCTTAGGAGCAAGGATAAAGTGCACCTTAATCTACTACCCGCTAAAACATTCACTAACTAACCCAGACCTCTTATATTACACTACCACCGAGAAAATACCTATCCTTATTAAATATGCCTAGAATAGAAGAGTATTATATGCTCTTTAAAATATCCGAAACTAGCTATAATAAAATAGCCAGAGTTTTTCCTAACGCTTAGGGAAAAGAACAGTTTAAATTTATTAAAGTAGGTTATAAATCTAGGTAATTTCTAATAAATCTTAAGCTTTATAGGTTTTAAAATGGATTAGTTTCCGCTATAATCTACCCACTAAACCTAAGTACGCTTAAGTCCTAATATATTTTCGCATTAGTAGGATTAAAAAGTAGTTATATACTCTATTAGAAGCAGTAGGGCTAATATAAGGCAGGGAGTAAATTATAGAAGATATAAACGCGGCAAAATTAAAGGTTAAACAGTTAAAGTTACTAGAGGGGTCTCCTAGCGACTTAGAAAAGAGCAACATAGAGAAGGGTTTGCGTGCTCTAGGCTTTAAGATATAGTTTAACTGTATAGAATATCCGTAGTATATATTACATATCTAGGAAAACCTGCTATTCGGCTATTAGATTATTAATTCTCGTTTTAAATAGCATTAATTTCTCCCATTTCACTTTCTTCTTACTTCCTATATTTTTAGAATTAAAGTCTACTATGCCCCCGCCTTATTAGTGCTGCTAGCTATCCGCTATACTTTAGCCTATTACCAATACCACGGTTAGAAAACCTTCTTTAGGGAATTTATTTACTAAGGGAATTATTATAAAGTTCTTACATTTTTAGGTGCAGTTAAGAAGATAAATAGTAGAAAAGAAATCCTATAATAGATAGAGCGTAAGATACAGAATAATAGAAATCGCAATATAAGGTATGGCATAGAAGAGGACTAAAATAAAGATGGGGATGCGTATAAGGATATATATAGGGAGGATATAGTCGCCGGGATTAAGGCTTTAGGGATTAATTTAAAGAAGAATATATCTCTCCGCTAGTAACTGTTTCTTCCATAAATAGTATAGCAAAGGCTATTATATAACGTTTTTGCATTTCCACGCATAATTATAGCGTACCAATTCACACCTCCCCCTATACTACGTAATTACACTTATAGCCGGCCGAGCTAGGCTTCTCTACTTGTAATAGGTTAGCCTCCTATATTCTGCAAGCATACTTAATCTCACCCTTTACTAATCTTTTACTACCTATGGCAAGGCTAAAACAGGCATCTTTTCGTATTTATACCGTCTAGTAAGTCGCATTTAGGCCTACCTTCGTACATTCTATACCGTTTACAGCCTAACTTAAATCTACGCACTTCCTTATTGCTCTAGTAAGAACTGCTATACAATTTAACCTTACTAACACGCATACACTGCCTCTGCTAGGGTTTTACTAATTAATATATAAATAGGCCTTTAAGACCTCTATAGACCTCCAAAGGCCTCTAATAACCTCTAAAGACCGGCGATAACTTACCTACTAAGGCAAGTAGTATGTAACCCGCCCTTTTTATATCTTTAGTAATCTAATCGCTACTCTTAGGTACCTATTGTCGTAATAGATACGTCTAATAGAAGCCAAAAGTCAGCCTATTAGGTTCCAAAGTTAGGAAAAGAGATTTCCAAGGAGGATAAAAAACAAGATATTACCTTTATAGGATAGGAAGAAGGCGATTTACATAAAGCAAAAATAAGTAATTACCTATATTATAAGTAGCAGGTCCCTAATATTTTAAAGATTTATAAGATTATCGGCATTCTATATACTTAACCCGATATTCGCCGGGCTGTAGGTCCGATATATAATACAATTATTTAAATAACTTTTGTTATACTACATTACCGTGGTGGCAGATTAGTTATAGCGGAAATTAATTATAATAGAACATCAATAAGGTCTAATTGCTTTTCCGGCAATATACAGTTTATAGAAGGTAGAAAGGAAGCTTTAGAATAATTAGATAAAGAGGTAAAGGAACTTAATAATGCCAACTAGGCTACTACGCCTCCCTTTTTAGTTAGATTAGCGTACTTTACTACCCCAATACTTGCGATAGCTTTAGTACTTCCGTATAGGGAATAGTTGAGTTCATATAGAGGAACTACGCTGCTTAAATTGCTTAATTTCGTTCGAAGAATACAAGATCTCATACGGCTCACATGATGGTCCAGCGATTTACTATCATTCTATGACCGGGCAGTCTCTAGGCACAACCATCCCACACATCTAAGATTAGTAAGCGCTTACTAAGTCCGCACGGGCCGCTATCAAGAATGCGGAAGAACTTCAAAAAAGCATATCCTCACCGCAACTTACACCATAGAATATCTATGCAACTATATAGTAAATAGACTAGTCTAGGGCATGGAATTAATAGCTTATTATGCAGACTAAAAGTCCTAAACAGCTTATAAAGTAAATATTAGTGCTAGGCTTGAAAATATAACGCTAAATCAGACAACTTTAATAGTAAGTTTCTGGAAGTTTTCTATTACAAAGTCGCTTTAAATCTACACCTTATAAAGCCTATATCAGCTTCCTACTATATAGTATAGCCGATAGCTCTTCGCTTAATATCGATTCGACACTTCCTAACATCAATGAGCTCCTACAGCGTCGCCCTGCTGCCCATACTGCCTCTACTGCCCTAGTGCGAAAACCTAGTGACCGCCAGAGCAACCCTATTGAAATCCTCGATATTCCATCCCCCCTTCGTCAGGCTGTTCCGGCCGCTTGGCATAAGGTTCCTCAGGCTCCGTCAACTCCATCCTGGTTTCGCCAGCCATGGCGTATAGTGCACAATCGTCAGGCGGTCGTAGAGAGCTCAACACAGGCCTCTGCGCAGGAGTCGTTCTCTCCTCTACCCCCTCCTATAACTCTACCCCCCAGCCGTTATAAATATCACGATGCTTCCACTGCTTTGGTACACAATATAAATAATCCTCTTCCACCATAGCTTTAATCGCCGTCGCCAGAAGTTAAGATCTAACGTCCAGAGTAGCAGCCAAACCCCCGGTTGCACTAGGACCTAGCTCCAGTAATAAAAAAGGTAGTTAACTCTATGCCCGCCCACCACCTTCTAGAGCCATATAATAGCGAGATCTTTAAGGATACTAACGCCGCGTTTAACCGGTACTAGGACTACGCTTTTAGCAAAGGCTTCTTTATTATTATACTATCCTCTAGTAACAAAACTGCCCTACGGCCACACTATATCTTTAGCTACAAACACCATAGTAAGCATATCCGGAATTACCGTAAGCTAGACAACTTCCGTGGTAAGAATAGTAACCGGCAGCAAGAGGCCACTAAGGTACACCAAAAGAACTACAGCTGGTGTATTCGGGTGGCCTAGAAGAAGCTTCCTAGCTATATAGGTAATATTAAAAGATAGGTGGCAACTATCATATATACCAAGCACTCTAATCTAGATACTCTAGAGGCTCCAAAACACAACTTCGTCACAAATCCCCTTACTTATATTAGCCACCAGGATCAACTACTAGAGGCCAAAGAAGTAGCCGCAGAAGCCTACGCTCTTAGGGCAACTCAAGAGACCTATCTTACTACATAGCGTTAGCTTTCTACCCGAGAGTTACACATAAGTAAGAAGAAATACTATAGCTTAACGCGATTATTAAGCGGCCTTCCTAGTAGAGCTAAGGGCCAGCCGCGAGCGCTTAGCGCGCTTAAGCTACTTCTCCACCAGCATAGATTTAAGTACTGGTCTTAATATACCTACACAATTAATCCAGAATTAGGTTGTCTAATTGCCTGGAGTCTCTAGTAGCTTATATTCTAGCTTCCTATCTAGGTAGATTTAGCGCAGAGGTTTATTACCAACTTTAGCTACTAAATAGATGCTATATTTAATACCAATCGATCCAAGCTCCTATTAGCTATTATTACTGGCGTTACTAATATAGGGTCCTCTTTTCCAGTAATATAGTCGTTTATTAAAAGCGAGTCTTAGCTAGATTAGACCTTTTTACTAAAGTCTACTTAGCAGAAACTTTAGAAACGGCCACCTAAAGTTATTATCGCCAATTTTAGTAAGGGCCTTGCAGCCGCCTTATTAGTAGGGCAGTTAATTACAGTTGTTCTTTAGTACTACTAGTGGTATGCTATAAAGGCAATAAAGAAGCGGATTAATAAGGGAATTTAAATAAAAGTTAAGAGACCATATAGCTACTTGGCGGAAGAGAGAAAGGTAGTAAAGGAACTATTTTAGCCCTACCTAAAATCTAAAACGGTAGCAGAGCTTAAAGTTAATTAAAAGGTAGTCCTAGATAAGTTACACCCATATAATAAGGTATAGTTTTAAATTATATACGTTAAAAAGGAGAGCTAGATAATTACCTGCTATATTAGGTAAGTTTTATTTTAGGCCGGGGAGTAAGATACTTAGAGGTATCCTAGAAATAAGTTTTACTATAGGCCGGCCTATAGCAAAGCTTATTTTTAGGATGCCTTTAAGCATCCTACTCTCTAGCTTAAAAACCTTATTTTAACGTAAACTCTTCCTTAACCGCTTACTCCCTCACTAGATACCTTCCAAATTTAGGTATAATAGTAAGCTAATAAGGCGAGGGTATTAACGGAGGATTAAAATACTTTACTAATTATCAATTAAGCCTTAACAATACTATAATTAAGCTAAAGAGGTGGATTTTAATACTATATAAGGAGTTAATCAAATCCAAATATACATCCAAAATATCCCTCCCCCAAATTATCACCCTAGACCTCTTTCAACACCACTTCGCGCAGATTAACGGTGTAGTAACACACTACGCGCTTCAGCGAATCTTTAACTCCATACATGGTGCGAGAGCTTCGACAAATAAGGAAAAGCAGGAGTGGGCCGCTAATCAGGAGTAGAAGCAGGACGACTGCGACTGCGAGGACCCCTACCAATATGGCCTCCCCTATCGTCATATACTTATTCAGTGCTTAATACAGAGGCTTCCTATATCACTGGCTTTAATCTACCCTCGCTAGTATATCGCAACAAAGCTAATTACCGCTCTAGATTGGCAGCCGCAATATATTAAGGATATAGCGTTTAAGGGCGACCCTCTGCTAGGGCACCCGGAAGCTCTTACCAGGATCTGGCTATCGGTTCTCCGCCTCCTTAATGTTATTAAGGACCTTCCTACTAAAGAAATAGGCGAGCTTGCTAATAAATTTAAAGACTTTAAGGTAGCCTAAATAGCTATTTTAATTAGATAGGTAGAGCTTTAATCACTACCTAAGGGCGCTCCATTTAAGGTTCCTCAAAAGGCTCGCTGGCAGCCACCACCTAAAAAAAAGCATAATAAGGCTAACCAGCGGGGCAAAACAAGTGCTAAGATTGCTAAACGTGCTGCCGATATAGCCGAGCAAGAGCTCCAAAAGGAAAGGCAGGAGAAGGCCCAGAAGTAGAAGGAGAAGGTAGAGAGCGGTAGTATAGATCTTAGCTATTTTCTAATCTAAAACAAAGAACCGGCCAACGAAGAGGATAAGGGTATTAAGGAGGATAAGGAGCAACCGTTTAACGAGCCGTCGGTGCTATATAACGAAGTTCTGGGGGGGTTAGAGGATAAGGTGGTTATTTTAAAAGCGGGGGAGGACAACAACTCGTAGTTTAATGACATAGAGGTACTCCATGGTACCATATTAGGCAATCCTCACCAAAATATTAGTAAGAAGGAGCCTATCGCGACCCATTCGGTACCTAACAACTATAAAGAGCCGCCACCCCTCCCACTCTATTAATCTGGTAGAGCGGTGTGTACCAGAGCTTAAAGGACCTATACTTAATTAGCCCGTGGTAATTTTATATTAATCTTAAGTAATACTAACGAGGGTCCTAGTGATACCAAGCTGAAAGAGATTATTATTCCGTTAAAATTAAAGCGACCGCGATAGGGAGCTTCTATAGACGCGCATAAAGCTTATAAGGCTGGTATACTTACTATTAGGTCCCCTCAGGCCAAGTAAACGCGTAGTGATAAAAAGGGAAAAGATTTTATTGAGGTAGACGGCCAAATATTGGAGTATTACATATATAAATAGTGCTTTGTTATTTAAATCAAGTTCGCGATAGTGGCCCGTGCGGACTTAGTAAGCGCTTACTAATCTTAAATATATAGGATGGTTGTGCCCAGAGACTGCCCGTTTTATAACTAAGCCTAAAGCCCTTATACCTTCACGTTCGCCCATGCTTACAACCCCCACTAAAATTAAACCCCCCTCTCTACGCTCTCTTCTCCCGGCCTTGCCAAAATACCTAGTGTAAATGTACTTCTTTCGTAACAAAGATAGAAAGGCTACATGGAAGTGGTCTTTTAAAACCCGATGCTTAATTTTTGTAAACTATATAAGCATAGCTGATCTTGCGAGCTAGGTAATCGTGCGGGTTATATTAGCACATGGTTAAGAAAAAAGTGGAATAGTATAATTGGCGGGCCGGTACGCAGGAATATAATACTATTTAACTTTACTTAATGTGGCTTGGAGGAGTGTAGAGCCTTAACCTAAGCTATAGGAACACGTCCTCTAACTAAGCCTTTATTATATAACCACTAACTACTTCTAGGCGCTGCGGCCGCCGCACACCCCGCCACTTACCCTTCCTAGAACTTTAGAAGTTACACTAGTTCTTAGTCAAGCGACTGACGTTTAAAGCTCTAACTAATTAGCTAAATCCGTCGCAGATTAGACGAAGCTAATGACGACTTCTTAATATATATATAGAGGCTCTAGAGCCACGTTTAATAAAGCAGAGTTCTTATTCTTAATCGTCCTGTTTAACACTAAATTACTCCCTTAAATATTACTTAAGACGTAGTCGAAACTAGAGAAATATACCATTTAAGAGTATTCCGTTCGGCTTAGCGTAGCTTATAGACAGTAAGAAATATAGCGACTTAAAACTTATATACCAGGGGCTGGAGTTTAAAGTCTATAAAGTAATTATATGCACCCAATCTCCTATACTTGCAGCTGCCTGTAATAGAGGCTTTTAGGTAAAAGCTAACTAAACGTCTAGTAGAATTGACCCTAACTAACTAACTAACGGGTAGAAGGCGGCGACTAATATTATAAATATTAACGAGTTCGATTCCAGCACCGTTAAAAGGATAATCTAATTTATATATAAGAGGGACTATAAGAATAGTAAGGAGGAGCAAGGATCTAATATTGACGACGCTAATACCTTATCGCCATCTAAACTAGATAATAGCGGTGGCGATAATAAAGATATAACGATACGGCTGACGACGGCCTATATTACACTTCGTCACGTCTATATTAATGTAATTGCCGATTACTATAATATACCACAGTTAAAAGAGCTTGCGAATATAAAAATCTAATACATTTTAGGAACCAGCTGGTCCGCAGACGGGTTTCCTAATGTTATTAAGAATGTCTTTAGCCTAATAGGCGACTTAGCATTATATAATATAATTACCTTAATAGCGGCCAAGTATATTAAAGAGCTTATTAAACTTAGGGACTTTATAGAGCTAGACGTTATAAGCGATTTCGCTATTGGCATTATATGGACAGCAATTACCGCATCTAAGGACATGGAGGAAAATTTTATACTAAAACTTTAAGCTATCTAATCTCAGCTATAATAAACAGAATTACTACTTTAATCCGCTAAGGCAAGGTATGTCGCGGCTGAGCGCAAAAGCAAAAACATTAATAACTGTCTTAATACCCTCTGCACAACTAGGACCTATCGTAATATTAGTTGCAGAGCCGAGTTTATATATTATATTAAGGACAGCAGTTATCTATCCGACCCTAATTACCCTTATATACTTCGTTGTAAAAGGTGCGAGCGTTATATATAAGTAAAGATACATAGCTTAGAAGATCGGCTTAGGTAGGAAGTCATTATATTATTTAGGTTGATCTAAGAAATTCGAATATATATCTCGTCTATAGTCGATCCGTTAGATATTATATAGCAACTATATTATCCATCTCCTATCAGCCTCCCCTTACCTTACCCCTTACCCTACCCTTTATCTCATCCTTCGCCTCACCCTTACCCTCACCCTTACCCTCACCTTTACCTTACCTATTACCCCTCGCCCCCCCGGAACGAATTATAAAATCCCAGTTATTGCATCTATTCTACTAAATACTAGAATAGGATTAGATAATAACAGACTAAAATAAAATAAAAAGTGCTAAAGAATAATAAGATAAACGCGTAATAACTAGGAAAAGGTCCTATATATACTAAGCGCATAGTTCTAAAGATACATTTTATGCTTAAGGGTCACTTCGCAAACGTTGCATTCGATCTCACCCTGCTATAGGAGTTTAGAGAGATGCGCTTGTCGGAAATGCTTTATAAAAGCGGTTGGAGTGTAGAACCTATATATACGCTTACTAATTGCGAGCTTTTTATTCCCGAGGCAGATAAAGCATATTTTTGGTCTTTTCTCCTTATATAAGGATGACTTTGCCCTCTCTAGCGCTTTAACCGCTTCTAAAATCTTAGTATCTTCTTTAATCTTAACTTGGCCAAGGGCGATACCTATCCTAAACTATCTCTAGCAATGACTCGGCCGATGCGCTCTGCCTTCCTTAATATTATAGTAATCTACAACCGCATTAATAGCATTATTGTATCTACATATCTCATCTTCTAGTAACGTGCTAGGTAGCGTTATAATCACTTTAATAAGGCGTTTGTGTTCGACTAATCTATTATCACTAGATTTTAAGGTTGCTTTAATATCCTCGCTAAATATAACCCCGGAAAGTTGCCGCTTAATATTAATTACAGCTTATTTATTGTCCTAATTCTTCTTAATATTTTCCAATAGCGCATTTCTCTAACGTTGCCTTTTATTTATAATTTCTTAGCTAAGCTTTTAGTATTCTATGCTTCCTACGGTTTTACGCTTAAGGCTAAGCTTTAGCTTATTTTAAACTTTAATTAAGAAATAAATACGCGGGTTCTCGTTTACCGATAAGGATTATTTTATTATTAGGTACTATAGCCGCCGCGGGTCAATTAATCGGCTTATTCAGTATACTACTTTTATTAACTTTTCTTAAGGCTCTAAGCCTTAAATGATTGCCTATATATCTACGCCAATACGCTATAGAAGGTAGTGCTTTAGGAATATTCGAGCGTCGGCGTACTATATTATCAGGTTTTAGAGGGCGTCACTTACGTTACCTAGGTAGTATAGGCGTTAGAAAGGTTTTAGTAGAACTAGCTCTATATAATAGAACTTACTATTCTTATTAAATGCCTTACCTGCGCCGTAATGGAGACTATATAGGCGCGCAACCTGCCGAAATCCCGTAATTACGCCAAGGTCCTTAATCTAGGGCAAAAGAGTTAAGTATAGCAAAGGCTAGTCGAGTGAGACCTTATAGCCGTAGGGGGTTTTAATCGATTGCTAAAATATAGGGATATTATCTAGGTCTAAACGGAGTGGCAGCAGCAACTTATTACGCTTAGGCTTAATATATAGCTTACTAAGCTGCTCTGCGGACGTTAGATTAGGGGCCGTAAAAGCTTTATCCGTAAAAAGAAGGCCTAGGAGAAAGACGTAAGGGCTAAGAATAAGTAAAGGGTTAAAGATAATCTTAGGAATTGGGAAAGTATTACTGGTTCTCCGTAAGTATAAGGAGAGGAATAGGGTAAAAAGGGAACATACGCTTCTTTTATACCAAGATATTCCTTAGTGAATTCAAATATAAACTTAGGCACGATCTTATAAGGCCCGCCTTCTAAGTCGCGAATAAGTATAATTATTATATGTCGGTAGTATAGGTTAAGAAGAGCTTTAGGTTGGCTTATGGTGTAAAGGCCTAACTATAGTAAGAAATAGACTTGTATCTAATATCGCCTAACTATATATCTCTTTCTCGTTAT
>Ga0307515_10006685_pt1 | contig 22966 bp, 34 predicted proteins | sample 17_EM_MG_FD_194513 | JGI IMG/M metagenome (GOLD analysis project Ga0307515, IMG submission 194513) | Populus trichocarpa ectomycorrhiza microbial communities from riparian zone in the Pacific Northwest, United States - 17_EM | ecosystem: Host-associated > Plants > Roots > Unclassified | place... | reverse complement strand
TGTCACCGGCTCATGATGTGGCTATTGCCCACCATGGTCCCGTCCACTCTATCCCGGAGACACTCGTCCTGGAAGAAGCTATAACTCCCGTCCCGTCTTCTGGACCAGAGCCTGCGATCTCCGCGAAGACGAAGCGCGGGAGGAATGGGACCAATTATAAATTGTCTTCATCCCTGCCAGTAACCCTTGAGTAAGTTGGACGAGATCTTGTGCTCAGCAATTACGCGTCTGACATTCCCGTGAGTAAAACCCTTGCTTATGCTTGTGGCCATGAGGACTGCTGGCCCCCGGATACACCAATCGGTTCCGTTAGCTTCGCAACATCAAAGGAGCTATCGGATCATAGCAAAAACGATCACAATGAATCAATGGGAGGCACAAGACCGTATCGATGTGCGTTGGACCAATGCGGGAAGGGTTGGAAAGTCAGTTGCTACCCATCTTTTCATCGTCGCGCCCCGCTCAATGGCTAATCTTATCACCCATTCAACACCGGACTTATCTTTCCGCTGAACGTCGAACCCTCGTTCCGGCCCTTAGAGCATCAATGGATTGCAATACCACCTTCAAGTGTAATTCACCATCTTTGATATCGCTTTTTCCATCGGATGTCTCAGACTCATCTTGTCTTTCAGATCTAAGGCACACTTCAGCCAAGCTCTTCTCGATCAGTATTCACAACAGCAGAAGCAAAAGCAAGAGCGATCCAAGAACAGTTCATCCGCTTCTGGGAATGATACGGTAGGAGGGGATCAAGGAGCCAAACGTAAAAAGCACCCTTGTCCGCATGATGGATGCCCAAATATTTACCGTCAGAAAAGCGGTCTCCGGTATCACCTGTCGCACGTGAGTTTAGGTGATATGATCCGCAGCTCAACTCAGCTGAAGCATATCCTTCCAGGGTCATCAGGGCACCTATCCTGCTCAGCTACAAGTAATACCACCAGCATTAGTGCAGAAGATGAACGAACGAACGTGCCCGTCCGCATGATTATAATCACCGAGGTGAATGTGGTCCACATAATGTACTGTACACCTTAGGAACAGGTTTCGTATAACCAATGGAACAAAATCTCATACTCAAAAGTAATGAGTTAATATAAACCTATCTCGTGACTTCGTCTAGTGTTCACCAGTAGTACCGCCTGCACCGAATTGGCTGGCTCTGATGATGGAACGTAATCGCGGGTCAATGAGATAGTACGGGTGTGTATGCAGCCACTCACAAGTCACGCAGACCGGGGTCAGACATCAGCTCGGCCATTGAAGGCATTCCGCCTCCAGACTGCACGCGATTCATCTGAGTAAGCCGGTTTGGAAACGGCCCGAGGAGGAAAGGTCGCATTGAGAAAGGAATCATCTGGATGACGAGCGACGTACCATGTTTGCGAGTGAAGGGTTCTGCATCAGCCTCTCCATCCCGCCGTTGGCCATCATCTGTTGAGCCATCTGCATCATCATCGGGTTACTCATCAGACCAGCAAGGCCACCCGCTCCTCCTTCTCCTCCTCCCGCACCACCGCCCGCCATACCCTGGAGCATTTCAGCCATCCCACCAAGGTCCATTCCACCAGGTCCTGCCCCAGGTTGGGTAGATCGTGTAGTTTGAGTATCACTCGGTGGCTCGAATTCTTTCGCTTTCGCCTCCGAATTTTCAAGCGCAGAAGTCAGGCTGGCATTTCCTGGTTCGACATCGAGACCTCGCCGGAATGAGGCGGCCGCCTCATGGTAATCTCCCAGAGAGTAGTGAGCGTGACTGGTAGAAACCCGAAGCCTTGAGCGATTAGTCGGTGATGTCGTTCACGATATGACTTACCCCAGGCGATGGTATGCCTTCACATACGATGGATCAACCTCAATCGCCTTTTCAGCATCACCGATAGCCAACAAGTGATCTCCCTTGCTCGAGTGAGCCGCAGCGCGGTTGGAATAGTAGACGGGATTCGTAGAATCGTGATTGATAGCTTCGGTATATGACTGGATGGCCTCGTCGTACTTCTTTCCAGACATCAGGGAGTTTCCCTTTTGCTTGAGTTTGTCGGCATTTGCTTTGTCTTCCGCAGTGGGACCAGCGGGTTTGGGTGGTGAGGAAGATAAAGCCACCTTGTCTCTGGTCTTTAAAAACAGATCAAAGACGGATTCCAGCGAAGTGGGCTTGATTGAAAGCCTTTCTGACTGGTCTTTGTCCGAAGGGTCAACGCCGAAAGCCTCACCGATGCATTGAACTAGGGAAGGGACCGTAGTCAGTTTGACCATCGCATCCGATAATAAAAATCGGCGGCGCACTCGCAACCTCCAGACCCTCCTTATCGTCTTGTTTTACCGTTCCATCCTCGAGTGATTTGTTGAGGAATTCGATAATCGCATACACCAACTTTTGCTGGGACATTGACGCAGATGACGAACCGATGTGGATGAACGACTTTGCGCGTCAAAGCGGTTGCCGAAGTAGACCCTTCACCTCGACCTCGACCAGCTCTCTCAAAATGTTTTTCTGCGGAATTTCTGGCGAGCCCCCTCAAGACCCGGTCGTGTCTTCGAAGTCTGGACACGTTTACGAGCGTCGTCTTATACAAAAATACATCACGGAGAATGGTACCGACCCTTTGACAGGCGAAAAGTTGGAGGAGAACGATCTCATTACCGTTAAAGCCAGTACGTGTATTTGTTGAAGATTCACATCCATATTGAAACTAAACGTTGTGGAAAGACCCAAGTACCGCTCCTCCACGTCCCCCAAGCCATTCTTCTATCCCTGCTCTACTGCAAACTCTTCAAAACGAATGGGACGCGCTCGTTCTCGAGACTTTCACAATGAAACAACAGTACAACTCCATTCGGCAGGAGCTGAGTTACGCGTTGTATGCCCAGGATGCCGCCACTCGCGTCGTTGCGCGTGTAATCAGGGAGCGTGATGCTGCCCGAGAGTTCGTATTTTTGTCTCTGCATGGTCGAGTCTTATGCTGACCGAGTTGCGTGTAGAGCTCTCGCTAACGTTCAAGCTTCTATGGGAGTCGCCCCTTCCAATGCCAACGGCCCAGATGTTGATATGGCCGACGCTGGAGAAGACGCTGGTGGTCTTCCTGCTTCCGTCGTTCAACAAATCGACGAGACTTACCAGACCCTCTCCTCCGTTCGCAAGAAACGGAAGGCGCCCGCAGACTACGTAACTCCTGCTAAAGTCAAGACCTTCACCGCAAAACACACCATTCCATCTCTTCACTCGTCGTCCCCATCTGGCATCAACTCGATAGCTTTGTCGAAGCAGAGCCCTGACCAGTTCCTCACAGGTGGCAACGATAAGATCGTGCAACTGTACGATAGGGGAACCGATAAGGTTTTGGCCACTTTGAAGGGACACACAAAAAAGGTCAATCACGTCGCACTTCGTGAGCGTGAGGGCGAGCCTACGCTCCTCATTTCTGGAAGCGCGGACAAGTCGGCCAAGATTTGGGCCCATGACTCTGCTTCAGGGGAATACATTCCCAAAACCACTATCCGGACGCACAAGGGAGAAATCTCTGGCGTCGCGGTTCACCCTACATCCACATTGCTCGCCCTTTCTTCCACGGACAAAACCTGGTCGCTGCACGACTTGACCAACTTCGAGCCAATCTTCCGTTCGTCCGAAGCCGAAGATTCATTCAGCGCCATGTCTATCCATCCAGACGGTACCCTGATCAGTCTCGGGACACCCACATCGACGATCCAAATATTCGACGTGCGCACTGGCGCGGTCGCCGCCTCTCTTACGCCGGATAATACCACACCATTTACCGTGAACACGCTCAGCTTCTCGGAGAACGGTTACCACCTCCTCGCGCCAAATTCCACATCGTCCGTGGCCATTTGGGACCTTCGTAAACCCAAGATCACACACTCGATTTCCTTGGGAGATTCGTTCAAGATCAACAAAGTCTTGTACGACTATAGCGCGCAGTTGCTCGGTGTGACGGGTAACGAAGGAGCGAGGATCTTTGCGCACAAGTCTTGGGGGGAACTCGTTCGGTTCGAGGAAGGAGGCGAGGTCGTTGATCTCGCATATGGTGGGCAGGGTCGGGAGATTTGGGGAGTTAGCGGTAGGGACGTCAGGATCTGGGGCTTGCCTGCTTAGACGACGCGTCATCTTTTGTATATGCTGTTTGTTACGACCCCCTTGTCAATCCCATCAGCACTAAGAAAGTGCTCGGTTCTGCAATAACCGCTCCGAGGTGGCTGGCGACCGGTGACCCTTTGGAGGGTTCAAAATCACCCATCATTACAAATTCGTTTCGAATGCATGGTATTGCAGGATATCCGGAAAGGAATTTTGCTACAAAAGTACAATATACAGTGACTAGGTTGAACAAAAGATCGTGAAAGCGTGCGCAAAAATCAAAGCGTAGAGAAAGTAAAAGACAAGTGCGCGAGATTGGGAGAGTTGTGATATGCGGCCCAATGACAAACGAAGAAAGGGTACCAAATTACCCATCCATGAGAACGGCCCAGTGTACGAGGTGAGAAAAGGGGGATATCGCGATGCATGTAAGTGAATGTATAAGTCAAAATGTAATAGTCCGTCTAACCCATCGTGCTCCAGCCGCTTGGGTGCCAATTTACTGCCACGAGGTCGGTCCGAAGAACTCGCCTTCTGGAAGGGTCTTCAGCGGAGAGAATTTGAAGTCGGCAGTTTCGAGGTAAACCGTGTTGCCCCACCACTTCAGTTCCCGACCTCCACCGGGGTAGATGACGGTGAAGAAGATGGCAAAAGTCGCTACGGCGACACCGAAGTCGAGAGCGATTGAGAGGATATAGTTATATCGCATCCACCACATGAAACGGTATCGGCGGAGGTAATATTGGAAGATGAAGCCAACCAATGCCCAGGAAGAGAAGTTGATACCGGTAGCGGGAGGCATACCCACAGGACCAGCCCAGACGACGGGGATGTTGACGTAGCGGAAGAAAGATCGTGGGTACTTGCGGGCGAGGAAGTAGAAGGGGATGGGGGAAACAGCGCCAATGAGTAGGAACCAGATGGCGGGGTGGTACCTGGACAAGTCATCAGTCAAAAGGAGGCGTCTAGTCAAAGGATGCAAACTCACAATTGACCAGCTCCAAATAAGCGAGCTGGCCCAACACCGCCGTACAGGAGCGAAGCATCGGCGAAGACGTTTGACCCCGGGCAGATGAACCCATTCTTTTGGCCGGGCTTACAAATGCCGTCAATGTTGTTGAGAGCCCAGCGTTGGACTATGACAACAGTGAAGCAGCAAATCGTAGTGGCGACGGTCTGAGCGAGGAACAGGATCCTTGGTGGGACCTTCATGTAGTGACCGAGTTTCAAGTGGCCAGAGAAGTCGAGGGCTTGCCTCGTCATGATGGTGCCATAAACCTTGAAGATCATAACGGCAATAGGCCTTCCGGGGATGACGTAGCCGGCAATGAGCTCGGAGAAGACGTTGAGGAATAACTGCTGGTTGGTAATCGCAAGGAGGATGCCGAGAGGGAGCACAAATATCAAGGAAAGGACGAGGGCGAGGATGTAGGCCCAGAACGGCATCTTCGTGTCGTAAACCTCAATGGTGACCGCTCCGAGGACGAAGGCTACGACGAACACGGCAGCGAACCACCAGTGGGGAATATCGCGGTAGCGAGTCATGAGGCGGGTGTGAATGTCCTTCTCGTCCTTGATGCTGGTGCGGAGCTGCTTCATGATATCACGTCCGTACCATAAATAGGTGTGGGTGACAACGGCTGTGAGAGCGGCAAAGCTCAAGCAGTAGCTAATGACAAATGACGCGGGAAGGAAGACGGGAGAGTAGTTGCGGTACTTCTCCACATCGAAGAGACCGTCCGTAACGACCGCGAGAATGTCGTACGGGACACCGGTGTTTGTGTATGCTTGATGGGATGTAATCGGGAAGTAGGCGCTGTACCAAGTGTTCGTGAAGTAGATGATTGGGACGACGAGCCAGAACCAGAACAGGAACGACACCAAGGTGTTCACTTGGGCCCACCACTAAAAAGGCGGTCAGAAATGCACTCTCAGGAGTGTATTGATGGGGGCTTACGGGGACGACCAAGGGACTTCCAAAGTACGAAATCATCGCCCAGTCGAAAGTGATAAATCCCATTCCCAAACCAGAAGCGTAGCCAAAGAGGGTGTTGACAACGCCATTATTTGGGGCGATCCAGCACGCCCAGTTGAACCAAGCCAAGGCGGTGAAGATATAGCCGGGGAACCAGTACCAGACGAAGCTGGCAGTGGCAGCGATGACAAAGAAACGCTGGCGGGTCATGTGTTTCTTGTCCTTCTGGGAGTACGTCCTGTGCAGGGTGTTGAACAACGCAGAATTGACGAGGGCGCCGGGCCAGATCATGCTCGACGGCCACACGAGGAATCTCCTGAATAGACCGGCGACGGAATATCCCATGAGTTGGGTGGAGAGGCAGATCATGACCTCGTAGCCGAATCCGAAGTCCTGGGCGTAGAAAAGGTCTTGAGACAGCAGGAGATCGGTAGCGTAGGCACCGATTTCAACGGACTTGGCCATCACGGTAATAACGGTATGCTCCTTGACGTTGAATGGGCCAGGGTTCAAGGTCCAGACGTACCCGAAGGTATTGAACCTGGTGTTGGGGAGAACCCATTCGAAAAATCGACCGATCGGGAGGGCAAGCAACTGCACAACGACACCGGACACGTAAACGGCGGGATCTGCGAAGAGAATCAGTGATTTGGATGGCTTTAAATCTGCATAACACGTACAACGCAAGCTGAACAACGTATTAAAAGCCGGGAGGGCGCCCGCGAAAAAGATACCGATTACCCACCTTGAAGTGGGGGTTAGTGGATGATGAAGCTGGATTCTTTTAGCGTTACTTACACCCTGAAAGTGTTGACCGGCATTGACGGGTCGTCGGCATTTGAAACGGCAGCGCGGACTTCAGGATATGGAGATTCTCTGGATTTGGTGGTCAGCGGAGCTCGACGACCAAAGTAAAAAGGGGGACTCACTCGGCTTCGTCATCAGCAAACTTCAATTTGGAGGCCGAGTGATCCTTGGAAGAGCTGTAGTGGGACTCTCCATCGAACTCGGAGTTGGAATAGACAGTGGCAGAGCCCCTTCGACCTTTGCTCTCGAGCTCGAAGGAGTCGGTGCTGGAAGCGGTTGGTGAGGGAAGACCGTTGATATCGTAGTTAGGATCGTTCCAATGTTCCTCCAGGAGAGAATCGATGTCCCTCGGGACGTCGGGGAAGGTCATGCGTTTGGTTTTGGTAGTAGAGGTGGTCGGGAGCGGGGAAGCCTCTGGGGACTCAACTTGGATGGTCAAGTTCTTGCGTGCAACCATGGTGAATTGGTGAGCGGGTGCAGGGGGAGGGGGGGGGGGGGACCTGCAGCTTCAGCCCTAGGCTAGCTGGGTGGGCGGACTGGGCGAATGAGGACGTATTGTTTTTGACGACACGCACCTTTTTGTACATCATAGACATGAGATCCCCGTATTAAAGGGTAGCGAGACGGATGATTGGTCCAAGCTCCTGAGTTATTGTCTGTGCAGGGTCCAACGTAAGGAGCTAGAAACCGAAGTGGGATGAATGCGGGTCGATAACCATCCGCACGGGAACATTTCCTATGGGGGCTAGAACAAAACCAAGGGATCTCTTGGTCGGAGGAACCAGATGGGAGAAGAGCCGGGGAACGAAAAACGTGGATGGCTTATTGTCTTTGCTCGGTCTCAGATGCGAAAATGACAATAGATGTTGGATAACAATTGAAGACTTTTGACGGGAGAGGGTTCGATCACCGTTCACGTGGTCTACGTACCTCGATTGCTCCCACGATCGCCGCCCCTGTTGATTGCCGACACGCACTGGGTCCGGAGGTAGTTCCCTTGAGCGTATCGGGAAGATAAAGGATTAAATATTCAAGGACTGGTTCCGGTAATCTCAGGATGCCTCGCGACGCTTTAAGTATCCGATAAACTATTGGTTCCCATTGTGAAGATATTTTGGGTCATCGCAGAAATATTCGTGATCTCTCAACTGGATGTTCAAAGACACAGGCTTCCATGTGCTTCAAGATATCTTTACGATGAAATGCGACGAAACTATTTTAAAGCAGTTCCGAAGGAACTCCGGGAGTAGTCCTTTTGAGGCTCTAGTTCTCTGCACCCTATCGGACTGCCCTGGGTGGAAAATGCTCTACGTAACAAAACACGTCAACGAGCGAGACCGGAAATGAAACCGCCCTGAACTTCCGAGCGGCTCCAGAATATCGGTTCTCTCAACTTTTGCCAATATTTTCTCAGGATGAGCAACATCCCCCATTGGAATAGTTTAACCATGTCGATCCCTGATCTCGGGTTCTCCGATACCCACGAAGATCCCACCGCTTTCCTTGTGAACGCTATTGTCTCAGACTTGACTCCTAGATTGGGATTAGAGATTCGCGCATTGAACTCTGAGGGTCGAGACCAGTCATTTCCGTGTGTAGTAAGGCCGGGACGATTTCATAAACGCACCCGCAGAAAGGTATCTCGAATGGGGAAGGTACTTTTGCCGGCAATTGAACACTCTCTCTAGGTTGGACATCCAGAAACCCCAGGGACTGCCCGGAGTTAGATCAGAACCTCACATCCACAATCTAGCCCTGCGATGCCCGTGATCCCGGTGATTACAACCGCCCTCGGATATCCTCGGCGAAGGACGTTACAACCATCCCCGGAGCGTGCTCGACACCGGATGATACACAAAGGCTCACGCGATCGCTAGGCTTGACGACTTCCTTCCTCGTCGACCAGCCTCCCACCGGTGGAGATGTTTCCCACCCCCCCATGTAGCGCTACCAGACCACTTGGGTCAACTCCTAACTATTTTTGGTGCTGGCCGTCATGCCTGGCGTCGGTCTTTTGGGGTTGAGAAAGCTCGGGCAGCGCTACCCTAGACGGGGACTCTGTCGACGAATGTAGGGTTCGTGTATAATGAACGCAGAAGACTGATCCCGCTGTGTACTGCAGAATCACCGGTTCATCTTGGTGCCGAACGTCGGTTACAGCAGTAATGATATCTCGAGCCATATATAAGCAGGAGGCCCCGGTGGAATACGACTCCAAGCTTCTGTGGCCCTCTCAGGTCGCTCTAGATCCTTCCACATAGGAGTCTGCGCTTCCGAGTCATCACTGCTGTAGAGATTCAATGCCTGACTCCAACGTCACCGTCATCGACACCGGTAGGTAGTAGTCCCACAAATCACGCAGGCCACAGGCTCGAACACATTGTCATTGGAAGATGTCCATGACGGGCCCAAGGCCGAAGTCATGTCTCCCACCTCTTCCAACTCTGTAGCTATACCCACTTCCGTCAGTGTCCCCGGTAAGAATTCCATTCAATGACGTTTCACCCCGCTCGCTCACACAATTCCAGCGGTACCTCTCTCTCAGTTGTTTGTCCCGGACGACAATGCTATAATCAACGGTATCCTCCGAATTTACGACACCGGTCAGAACTTCCAGGCGGTTACAGACCCCGTTCAACAACCACCGCTCGAACGAGACCATTTTTTCGAAATTCAACATGTTACCACCATCGTAATCGGTTCCCCTGGGGTTTGGAGAGACCTCAAGGTTGGCATGCTCGTAGATCTGGTAATGCTTATATACCGAGTCCCAAACGCAAAGCACTTATCGTCTCTTTACCTCCTTACAGTCTAGTATGGTCAACGACCCCCGCAATTTGTTCCAGATCACGAGAATTCTGAACCAAGCCAAGAAAACCATCCCATGGGCGGACTACCTAGTAGACGCTACTATCAGGCGATACCTCGCTTTCGGCGTTCCACAGAATACAGGCGGCTGGGACACTGTCGAGGGGTCACTGAAAAATCTCGTCACTGAGATGATCAACCACCCATCAGCGTACAACACACTGACCCGCTACGTTGGAGAGCGAACCGGGATCAACATGAGATGGTGAAAGGGGGAGAATGAGTACAGGTCATTATCACTTCAGATTTTCAACGACGCAAATCTTTCAAAGGGGTCACATATGCTGGAGTCGATATCCATATTAGTGGTCTGAACAAGCTGGACCGGTCAGAGCTGATGCTGAATCTTAAGACATTTAAGAGAGTGTTCATCCGCTTGTTCGCAAACATCCCACCATGGGAGGGGAAGCACTCTACGTCGGCTGCCAGTCCGCACGTCGAATTGTGGGGCTGAAGAATGGAGAATTTGATGAGCCTTGTCCCTCCTTCCGCGGGCTCTTCGGTGATGCCGTCTTGAACCTCGTGTACGATCTTGAGAAAAGCGAGGGATTGTTGTCTAGGACAACCGAATTACTACCCACGTACGTAGTTTCCATGTAGTGCGACAGGGTCTGTTGATTGGTTAGTGTCATAGACCTTCCCGAGGCGAACTGGGTACCTCGCGGGTTGAGGATCACACTGCAAGCCGAACAACTCATCCTCGCTGTTGATGGAGGAAGACTGTCCGCTTGAGTGCAACAATAGATGAATGCCAAAAATAATTCTCCGTAGTTCCAACCGAAAGAATCGCAACACTGCATGCTCGGGCCATATATGCATTGTGATCACTCCTTGGGCTCAACCCGATCACCGAGACCGCCGGCAACGTCAGCGAAATCTTCACTTCTTCTCTTCAAGCCTGTGTCTTGATCAACCCCACTCGACCCGCGCGGAGCACTGAACACCATGGTGCACTCCCCACTTTACCACGCTGTGTTCTGCGTGGTCGGTATCATGGTGTTGAAGGAGGTCAACAGTGTCGTCACGGAACCTTACATGGTGTGTGCCGTCCCGCCGGTCACTTTGATCTTAAAGCGAATTCGCGCTGTCTGCAGGATGAACCATTCCACGTACCCCAGGCTCAAGCGTACTGCAACGGTGAATGGGCTACTTGGGATCCGAAGATTACCACCCCTCCTGGATTGTACGTTTCATCCAACCCACGCGCCCGCCCCGGTGATATTGACCTACACCCCACAGATACGTGTTGAGCGTCATCCTAAAGCGTCTCATTACCTTCAAATGCAACTTGCCCGTCCTACGGTTAACACCGCTGTTGACTTTGCTGGCACTCCCGTTTGTTCTGACACGTTTGCTCTGTTACCATAAACGCGTGCGACCTCCCACATCATTCTTCGCCCCAACTGCGGAGTCTGTGGTTCTTTCGGCGTTCCCGGTCGCATGGTTTTTCGGGTTCTTGTACTACACTGACGTTCCCAGTGTCCTCTTCGTCATAAGCTCGATCATCGCTGCTACAGAATCCAGACACTGGACTGCCGCCCTCGTAAGTCACCGGGACGCACAAGCAAGGCAGGGGTCAATAATCCGCAAGTTCGGCAGCTCGGGTTGATCAGTTGCGCGTTCCGCCAAACCAATGTCGTGTGGCTGTTTTATGGGTACATTTCAAGTCAACTCATGTTCCTCCGGTTCCGTCGGGACGGGGTCAGGCTACCTGACCCTCCTGCACTCACGGCATCTCCAGGTGCGTGAGACCCGTGCCCTAACCCAGAACCTTTCTCACTCGTCACTCCTGAGATATAGGTGATTTCATCAAGATCGCCTCAAGCGCTCCCAAGATCATCTTAGATATCCTTCCTTCCTTTGTCCCGTACTTTGTCGACGCCTCGCTCTTTGCACTCTTTATCAAATGGAACGGGGGGATCGTCTTGGGTCAGTGGTTCGCACGTTCATATCGCGGGGATCTCAGCTGATATAGCATCCAGGCGATAAGGCAAATCACACCCCAGTCTTTCACATCCCCCAGATCTATTACTTTGTCGCGTTTGCTACCATCATGGGATGGCCGGCTCTCATTTCTGGGGGGGAAGGCCTAGGACCTTTGATACACGGCGTTGTCGCGAGGATGTGGGGTAGCAAACGGTCTGCCTCTCTTTCGCCTTTTGTGTCGCGATGCTCACCCTACGCCCAGGCGGAGAGGTATGACGCTAGTGCTAATCCTCCTGATGGTATCAACTGTCCATCGTTATACGTGAGTGTATAGGATTATATCGATGGTGATAGAGTACTCAAGTCAGCAGGATTCATCACCCGTTCCTGTTGTCCGATAACCGGCATTACACGTTTTACGTTTGGCGGAGGATTTTCATGTTGCATCCTGTTGTACCATACCTCCTGGTCCCCGGGTACTTGGCGTGTGGATGGGCTTGGTTCCTTCGAATTGGTGAGTCAAAACCTCGACCCTGATTACCTCTACAAGGGGGCTAAAAGTAAAGCAGGTACCGATCAAACCCTTTTGCAGGCCTTGCTGTTGCCTGTATGCGTCCTGCCGGTGCTCCTCCCAACGCCTTTGCTGGAACCTCGGTATTTCTTAATCCCGTATCTTTTGCTGAGAGCGCAGGTGGTGGATGTTCCGGGGTGGGGTGTGGTGCTAGAGGGGGCGTGGTATGCCCTCATCAATGCTGTTACAATGTGGGTCTTTCTATACCACGAAAGAGAGGGAGAGATCAGATTCATGTGGTAGTCTTACTTTCCGTCACGTGCAATACATAAATGAACCGTCAGTCGGCACCTCGCGAGAGTCCGATCAAACACTCGAAACTGCAGGTTGTCCATACCCAACAACGTCCACCACGGTCGCCCGCCAGGCTCAACCAGTAAGTTTGAGCCCATCCTCTGCGTATTTCTGGCTCGAAAGTTCTGAAAATGGCGTCCAGCGCACGATGCCGACGGCCGAACCAACGATCTCCCGTGGCGCCGCGCGCTCAACGAAACCACCCACGAAAATCAAACATTCTATCACCCTCTCTTCGGTCGGCAAGGCTTTGGCAGATGTCATGAACAAAGATAGCGCGAAGAACGGTACCCTTGAGAGACCGACCAAGAAGTCCAAAGAGCTAAAGGACGCGCCAGTTCCTCGGTCGAGCTCGAGAGCAAGAGGGTCGATCGACCTTGTCCCGTCATCCGGCCGAGGTGCTTCGTCGGACATCGCGCCTGTCGCTTCTCGTACTCGGGGGGCTTTAAAGGCTGCTTTTGGTCATTCGGAGGTCAAGCTTTCGCAAACGGAGAATATCAACGCATCCAACGTCTCACTAATCAGAGCGTCGAGTCTCAAGCCCAAGGCCACAGGAACTTCATTGCCCAAATACCGACCCAGTTCTACCGAACTTACCTCGAAGAACCCTTCGCTTGCTAAGGTCACCAGAACTAGGAAATCTGGGAGTGTCTCTTCGGACAAGAGCTCACCGTCACCATCGCCAGCGCCTTCCGAACTCCCACGTCGGTCCATTAGTCCTCACAAGCGTTTGATCAAACATAAACGTGCGGCTTCTGACACACCCCAGTCGACAACAAAGAAGGAGAGCACTTTCTCGACCAACACGACCAAGTCGAAGTTATCTCCGAATAAGACACCGTCCGGTCCACCTCCCTCCAAATCCTCCAACACCCCTGCCGTACTACCCCCTCCCCAACCACCTACGCGACCCTCCTCTTCCGCGTCTATGCACAATGTTACCTCCACACCGACGAAGCTGCGAGGGTTCGCGGGCTTTGGGTTCGGGTCCTCATCGAAACAACGACCTCCCGTCCATGTCACGTTACAGAGCTCTCCTATCACGAAAAATTACAGCCAGGATACTACCGCCAGTAGCTCAGAGAACGCGTCAGGTTCCCGTAAAACCCCCTTGACCCCACCTATCGAGGACGACAGCCACGACAGCATCGATGTAGAGTTCATGCTTGGAACTGCCACGTCCCCATCTGCTCCTACACCAGCCATTCCCCGGATTAGAGTGCCTCGGAAAAATTCCGAGAAAGAGGAACCCACAACTCCCACCCGATCGAATAATTTGCCCACCCGGATGGACCTCTCCTACCTATCTCCCCTGCCAAACAGCAGCCCACCGTCACTCAGACCCAAGTCGAAGAAGCCTGGAAACGATCGAGGTTCACTCCTGTCTTGGGAACAGTTGGCCGCAGCCAACAATTATACAGACGACGATGTGGATATCTCACACATGCTCTCAGAGATTCCCGTTCCATTCATGGGGGTCGCCTCACCGGCTCCAAGCACCGTCATGGAACTTCCAGACAGTCCCGGCCTCAGCACAATTTCTCTATCTCCGGCCGGTTACAACTCGATTTCACGAGTTTTATTGCCGGATGTCACACCTTCGCCTGCCCCTCTGCGCCTGGAGATGGAACGGTCCGTTTCTTCTGGGGTGTCCGAGGCTGCCACGAATACGATGTTGCGACTTCAACTGGCGCAGCAGGAGCACATGTCGAAGGAGAGGCTGGATCGTATCCAAAGCCTCGAGAAACAGTTGGATTACGAGAGGGAAGCTCACGAGCGATCTGCCAGGGAACTTGCTCGGCAGGTTACGGAGGTTGACGCCGGACTCCGGGCTCATATCGAAGCGACTGAACGGAAGACGGCCGAACGTGACGCGCAGATTATTACACTGCAGGGACAACTGAGACAGTTGAAAGACTCGAAGAAACGCGAGTTGGATCAGGCGGTCGAGCGGACGAGGGTACAAGCTGCGACGACGTACTCGGACAACCTGCAGATGGTTCACACGAAGTGGGAGGCGGCCGCTGCCGGTCAGCAAGCCGCGGGTTCTTGGTCGACGGTCGCTTCTCTCTTCGGTGGCCACCTCGAGCTCATCAAATCCAACAGAGAGGTGTTGTCCACTCTCCTGTCGGGATTGGATCACAGCCTCGATTCTCTGCGAGCGCAGGCGCAGGCCTGTTGAATTGTTTCCATTTCACCTTCATCTGTTCCTATCCTTCTCTTCTTTTTTTCTTGATTTCCTGTTAATGCCAGCAGTCTTATTCTATCCCTTCTTTCGTTGTTATTGTCATTTCATGCAGTTCAGTTTTATGCCTTTCTGCCCATTTTGTGCGTGTACCAAGACCTCGCCGAGATCACCCACAACCCATGTCCATCTGTGCGTACAACCTAAGATCTATTATATCTGTACAGTATGTAGATAGTCGTAATGATATCACGACTGCAACGACGATCATGGTCCCGGGAGGGCAGCCTCGATGGCATCCAGGAGGCAACCGTGCTGTTGGTCCTGGGTGACCTGTGAGAGGTATTCGCTTATAGACACGCGAATGTTCTCAGAGCTACGAAATGAGCGTCAGCGTGCGGGTTCCGGGCGTGAGGGAAAAAAATACGCACTTGAAAGGTCCCAATACCGCTTCGACCTCACACCCTGTCTTCTTCAAGGCCACCGGCCAGTGTGCGAAACCCCCGAAATCAAACAAGAAATTTATCAAGATTTTTGATCGCACCGTAAGATCGATGACCTTGACGGTGGCTTTGAAGGAAGGTACTGTAGCGACAACGGCGCTGGTGCTGGACGTGGAAGAGTTCAAGTCCTCGGCGGTTCCGTCTGGGGGTATGACCTCGATCGCAACGGGGTATTTTGTCTCGATGACGTTGAGTTGCGTTCGGAGTTGGACGACGGATGTCCAGTAGTCGCTCAAGAAAGTCACGATCTACGGTTCCCATAGTTTCAGCGAACCCTTCGTGGGGATGTCAGAAGAGTCCACTTACTTCACGGTTCGTTGCATCACCCATACTTCGAACCCACTTCACAGCGGTCTGGAGGGTGAGGTCGCTGAGGGCAGGGAAAGGATCCTGTCTCTTCCCGGGTGGTGGCAATCGGTCTATTGTGACCCTTGACACGATAGGAACGAAGTTGACAGATGGGATCGACACGGAAAACCTCCCGGCGTAGAGGAACTGAGCCATCCCCGCGCTGATCTTTGTCGCCTTCCAGAGGTGGAGATCCTGTAATCCCTCGAGTTTGTCTAAAGGTGACACGGGAGGTGGTTAGATTTATGGGAAGGAGAACATCCACCGGAACGTACCTTTGAGCCTGAAGACCTCCTCCTTCGTGCTGCTGTTCTGGATTTGAATAATCCTCTCGCACTCCGCGATAGCGTTTTGGGCCTCCTTCTGCCCTTCGTCGAGTTCTGTGGACCGTATGTTCAACCTCTCAAGTTTAGCCATGGCTTCGGATACATCTGCTCGATAAACATCCAGCTCGGCACTGAACGAAAAGGGGGATCAGGCACAAAGCTGATATGAAGTACGACTGACTTGTACCTCTGTTCTGCTAGTGATGTCTTCAGCTCGATCAAGTATTCTTGGTCACAGCTCTCGATCTCTGCAACCTCTTCCTGGTCCTTTTTCAACTCCGCCATCACCTCCTCATATTCCTGTCGTAGGGTCACCAGGAGGTCGTGGCTCTCCCTGTTGATTCGTTCGAGGAAGGTCGCGTCCTAAGTAATATGTCTGTCAGAAATTGGTGTCCTCAGTGTGTAGCGTAAACAGACGACTTACCTCTGCCAGTCGATTGAACCCAGCCTCCGCGGTTACGAGAAGTTCGTTGACCCAATGGAACTTCCAGTCGTACCACTGAGACCGTACATGCGCCTTCTCGTTTACCCTCAATAAGTTCAAATGAGGCTACACTTGAGAGTGAGGGAGGCTTCAAATCTACGAAGACCAGGCAACTCACGATCAGGGCTTCCTTGAACGAATCGTCACTCTCTACGAACTCCCTAAACAAATCAGGAGTATCCTTCTTTACGTCCTCCTCTGCCTTCTGATAGAACTCCTTGAAAGCTTCGATCCGCTCTTGCAAATCCTTCGAGACCTCGTCGTACAGTGTCCAGTGGGGTAAGTCCACAAACATCGCCACAACGTAATCTGCGTGAGGTATATCCTGGGCGAGGTCAGAGGTTGCAGAAGAAGCCAGGAGCGACGGGTGGATGGATGACCTCCGCGGAGCCACAAGGTGTTCCATGAACTCCGTCCCAGTCATGGCAAGGAATTGTTCGATCGAAATGTGGATCTGCGGTGCGTAAGCACCAGTTCGGACACGTTATCCAACCTTGAACGTACCTCTTCAGTGGATTCTGGGTTACTAGCCATAGTAACTTCATTTCTCCACCGACCAGTTGCGTCATCGTCATCGGGGGGAGTGATTTCGATCTCCGGCTGTTCCCCCCCCGATTGTTGCCCATCCCCAGGGGGCACTTCAGGGCTTTCGGTTCTTGGCGGAGAAGGTGATCTCAAAGGAGGTAATCGGGCGGGAGCTGGAGCTTCGTCATCCCGCTCAAGCTCCATGTCTTCCCCGTCTTGAGGTCCCTGCACAGTGGTAGTGGTAGAGACCGGAGGTCGAAGTACTGGATCCTCTCCTCCAGGAGGGAGAGAGCTTGTTTTCTTTGACGGACTGAGAGCGACTGCTGGTGCGCTCTTCCTCCCCTTGACCTTAGCAGGCACGCGCGAACCGAAAGCAAGCGCCGTCGGCCCGGTAGTGGTCGGTTTCTGACCATGAGTGAACGAAACAGAAGTTCTTCTGAGACCAGAAACGGACGTACGCCCCCGGGCCGGGAAACCAGGTTTCCGTGGACTGGGGGTGAGTCCAGCCTTCTTTCCGGGGCTGGAAGTTGTTGGCATCGTACCCTTTGAGGGAGGTTCCTCTAGAGGAGCAGAAGACCGTGATGTTGAAGGGGCTGTTAGATGCGAGATAGCTTGTCTCTTTCCGGGAGTAGGACGCTCTTCTACCGGCTTTTCTGTTTCAGTGATGGGCCGCTTCTGGGGTTGAGCGTTCGCAGTCACAGTCGAAGCTGTACTTGGCGCATTTGACTTGACTGGAGGCTTCTGCAGAGAGAATACAGATTGCCTTTCGAGCGGCCGCGGGTTGAATACGCTACTGGTATTAAATGATGTTGCTTTGGGGGTTTCGGTAGTCGGAGGTTTGAAAACAGGTTGTGTGGGTTGGATGGAAGTGGGTTTCTGGAATATGGGCGCAGGTATTGTCGGAATGGAAGAAGTGAGCTTGGGTAAGTCAGGATAGATCGATGGGGATTGGGTTTCGTGCGGCAGGGAAACGGGCAGTTCGATCTGTTCGTCTGTGTCGTGGGTCCGACTGTTATTATATTCAGAGGTCGACTCCTGGCTGGGATCGATGAAGGTACCCGAACTAGCACGACGGAGCATGCTAGTGATGTCCATCGTCCTGTCTGCATTCACAAAGTCAGCAGGGTCCTGAGTGAAACTGTCGCTTTCCGTGCTAGCAAAACTATTTTCTCCTCCCACTAGACCGTCACCACTGAGTCCAAGCGAATCTCTGGCGACCATCAATCTTGAAATAGCGTCTTCCAACTCGTTAGGCTCCGCGTCCCCGTCTTCCGATATAGAGTCGTTGACCCCTGCGTGCGTTACAGCGCGTAAAGCGTGCCATTCGTCCGGAGGTGGTTCGGGTTTCCGTAGAGATTGGCCAAGAGGTACGGTAAAATCCATGTGTGTGCGATCATCCTCACCCTCTCCGACCTCTGAAACGCTCCTATCCTGTTCTGCCTCTTCCGGAGGCGCCAACGATCGCCTATGCATGGAAGACCGCCGCCTGAGGGCAACGGATTCTCGGCGAACAATCTCTGTCATGTCCATATCGTCTTCATCGTAGCCCACCTCATCGTCGGAACCGTCCCAGACTTCGTCGGTTAGTTTGAGTTCGTCGGTCAAAGTTATGATCCTCGTGGCATCCAGTTCCATAGACTCTTCACCGGCACCAATGTCGGTGCCAAAAGAGCGTCGCAGTGAACTCTTTCGTCGAGGGCGGAATTTGCTGGCCCCAGGATACGCATTCTCGTCGTTAACAACCGGTGGTGGTTGGTCGGCGTCTTGTTCTGGATCTTGTTCTGGATCTTGCTCGGGAGAGCTCAAAACTGATCCTTCGGAGTTTCTGTGGTCTCTATCGTATAAGCGAACCTGGGATTTGTCGGCAAATGATACACGGCGTTGAATCATTGTGAGATCCATAGGCTGAGTGACATCATCTGGTGCAACGGAGGCTCGTTTTAGAATGGATTTTCGTGGTTTCTGGAATATCCAAGTGAGGATAATTTGGACGGGAAATAGAGAGTACACACCAGCGACCGTCGAGACCTTGATAAGGGACTAAGCTTGTCCCCTGGAGCAGTGCTGTACGCTCGCCGCCGGCCAGCTTTGGACTTTGAATCGCCCATATTCAAGACGGCGATGGACCTACGCCTGGCCGGCGAGAATTTTGGCGAAGAGACCATACTTGAAGAACCAAGGGGGAGAGATCAAGAATAGTTCAATGCCCGACCGACAAGCGGTGGCGCGTTCCCAGAACAAACAGAACGTGACCGGGAGCGCGTCGCGTCGTGATTTACACGCGTCCGCTCAGCAACCGAACCAAGTACATAATATGACCTCGCGTTTACCCAAGCCCGCCACATCGAACGCGAAGATGACCACAAGAGCGACACGTTCAAAGACGGCTACCCCCGACCCGACCCCAGCGACGACCACCCGCACCACGAGAACGGCCGCGATGAAACCCAGAGATCCACTAGTGCCGGTGAAGAAAACTACAACAAGAAAAGTGACCAAGACTGCGACGAAGGACAGCGAGGGACCCTTCGACTCTGATTCTGCGACGACGAAGAAAGCACCTGCTGCTGCCTCGAAGCAAGCCAACGGGTCGCAACCAGTCGTCGTTCCCCCTGATCATGACATCGAGCCCATAAAGGTCAGCGCCCTCTGGATTAGATTGCACCCCGTACCTGATCATTTGGTTTTCAGGCATTCCTTCGTATTCGGCCCCACATAGGCGAAGATACTCCCTCCGACAAACCGTACCTCGAACAGCTGTCAGATTCATCAGTGCGGATGTTGGATCTGGCAGGGCCTTCAACGAACCCATCACGATATCGCATTTCGACCGTCCCACAAACCTCTACCTATTCATTTTCTCGTGTCTTCCCTTCTACCACCCTCCAATCAGATTTCTTTACAAAAACTACGTTACCACTTGTTCAGGATCTATTACAGGGTCAGAATGCCCTGCTGTTCACCTACGGTGTCACGAACTCTGGGAAGACGTACACCGTACAAGGGGGCAGCGATCCTTCCTCGGAGGGCATCCTACCCAGGACACTGGACGTAATATTCAACAGTGTTGGTCACTTACAGTGCGACAACAAAGTGAGTGATATGACGGTTCTCCCCACGCTCCTTACAGATCCGATAATTTAGTATGGCCCAGCACGTCTGCAAGGCGTAGAAGCTGCAGACCCTTCATCGGATGCCAATAACATCCAATCAGTATCTAAACTCCGACAAGACCCTACGCTCGCTCGGGTCCTACAGGACGAACTGGAGGGCGAGGACTTGGATACAGCAGTGGACCCTACGGTCCTCAAGATCGACAGAAACTACTCGCATTCAGTATGGCTCTCCTATTCGGAGGTATACAACGAAAAGGTCTACGACTTGCTTGCAGACACTTCCTCCTCAAAAGCAGGTACCAAGGCCGGCCCTTCGACTCTGCTTCTAGCACGAAAGGCGTTGGCCATTAAACCAAGCCCGCCATCCGACTGGGGAGGGTCACAGAACACGGGTAAATACGTTGCTGGGCTACGTCAGATCAGAGTCCACTCCGCCGCTCAAGCAAAGGAAATCCTGAAGCTCGGCCAATTACACCGCAAGGTATTCGGAACTTTGGCGAACAGTCAGAGCAGTAGGAGCCACGCTCTCGTCACAGTCAAGCTTCTACGTTGTCATCGAGGAGACTACCATGTACGTTGTCGTGTCCATCGAGCGTCTATCCCAGGGTTGACCCCAACTATTTCAGGACCCCTCGAACATGCAGACCTCAAGGCTTACACTGGTGGACCTCGCAGGTTCAGAACGTACGAAAAATACACATACATCTGGGGAACGACTTAGAGAGGCGGGGTCCATTAACAAGTCCCTCATGGTTCTTGGCCAATGCATGGAGGTTATGCGAGCCAACCAGAAACGGGTCGCCCAAAGCCTGGCCAACACAGGACGTGTTGATACACGGGATGTAAAGAAGACCTTGGCGGTTGTCCCATTCAGGCACAGCAAACTTACTGAGATTCTTATGGATTATTTCATCGGAGATGGTCGAGTGGTAACCGAATGTCTTGATATCCCCATACTCACGGATCTCACCAGGAGTTTCAGGTCATGATCGTCAATGTGAACCCATACGACACAGGTTTTGATGAGAACTCGCATGTCATGAAGTTTGCTGCGCTAGCTCGTGAGGTTACTACAACACGCAAACCTGCACCGCCCGCGAAGAAGGGGTCTTCCCTCGTTAAATCCAATTCGCGACCAAGTGAACAACATCGTAGAAAGGTCACCATTTCGATGGGGAAACCAGGACGTCAAAGCGAGGCTCTCCTCGAAGTCTTGGAAGGTGAGAACCCACAGTATGGAAAGCCTGAGTCACTAGCTGAATGCTTGCCACAGAGGACGAAGAAGCGGACGACCTCGACGATACGGATGAGGACTTTGAACTGAACAAGGCGTTCGTCAGCGCCTTGTTCGACGAGATCGATGACCTCCGAATGCAGGTACACACTCCACACCCTGCCGTCTCTTCCCCCGCTTATCAGATCATGCTAGTTGTTTGAAGCACAGATGCATTGCGCCATGACTGAGGCGGAAACACGTGAGGAAGTCATGGAAGAAATGGAGGAAAGGATGAGGAACATGGAGAAGATGTATCTGAAGCGCATTACAAATGAAGTCGAGATGAATGAGAGGAAGATGGACGCTAAAATCGACATGCTGCACCAAACCGGCCTCCTAGATAGTGGGAGAACAACTGACGATGATGGCGAGGAGGAATACGTGAGTAATGCTTTAACGTTTACCAAGGCCGTATCCGCTCACCGTACCATAGAGTGAAAAGGAGAATCACGCTCCCGATTACATGTCCCAAGACGATGAGTACGAGTACGAGGAACGGGCTCCCTCCCCTCTGGATCGTAAGTCCGCCCTGGATCGGTCACAGCGATTGCCTCCAAGTGTAAAGAAAACACAATGGAAATCCGCTAACGATGACGTGGGCGTTATGATGGGCATGCCGCTCGATATGCACGCTCAGATGGATGTCGACGACGAGGAGGAGGAGGAGGAGGAGGAGGACCTCCCGCCACCGAGACTGGTACAGCAAAAGCAGCTCTCTCGAGCGCCGTCTCCCGTCTTTGAAGCCGACGTGAAACGGGCTCGTGCCGGCTCCAGTCGGCCTCAGACCAAGAGCAAGGCTAAACCCCAGCCAGCACCGACCAGGACTACCCGCAACACGCGTTCCTCAAAGGCTCTGGAACCAGAACTGACATCCGAAGATTCAATGCCATCCGATTCTTCAGAACCCCTGCCAGCTCGGAAGGCTGGGCCGGGTCCCAAGAAACGGTGAGATTTCGAACCCGAAAACCAGCCACCAAGACTGCCTACTCAAGTATGCTTTCAGTGCCATCAACGCGAAGAGGAAGTAGTCCAATGCGCATGCGCGGGTTGACGCGGTTCATGATACGCGACGTCGCACGTGTCCTACTAGATCCACTATGGAGAATGGCATATTGTAAGCGGTATTCAAAGGGCGGGTTCGATGATAACCTTGGAATCCTTGGTGCCACTTTGTTTTGAACGTTCCTTTATGGCAAACCGCGGACCGCGATCGTAAGGGTCCCGAAGCGTGATGTTCTCGAACGTCTGGCCGAGACATCACGATGAGTTTACGATAAAACTCGGGCCGCCTTCACAAGGGGATGCGGCAACTTCCGGTGAAGAGGTCCTGTTGATTTGACGATGGAGGAGAGGACAGCGATCGAACGAACGGGCCCTACATTCCGGACGTGCGCGCTGCGCCTGGTGACTTTAGTTTCGTATCTGAGCGCTGAGCCTAGTCAGCTGGGCAGGCAAAAAATAAACACACACACGTGGAAGCGAAAGCGATGTTCCTGCGGCTGCGGGGGCCTAATGCATCCGATGCCGACGAGCCGTTCAGCTGCGCAATCCTCCCTATGAATATAAGATCGTCCTCATCGTCATCTCGAGAGCGTCCTCTTCGACTCTCAAACACTTTCATACGAACCACCAGCGAAAATGATCTTACCCAACCAACCCCCTTCGT
>Ga0307515_10006684_pt1 | contig 22971 bp, 18 predicted proteins | sample 17_EM_MG_FD_194513 | JGI IMG/M metagenome (GOLD analysis project Ga0307515, IMG submission 194513) | Populus trichocarpa ectomycorrhiza microbial communities from riparian zone in the Pacific Northwest, United States - 17_EM | ecosystem: Host-associated > Plants > Roots > Unclassified | place... | reverse complement strand
GCTCATCTGAACGACTACGAGGGCGATCCGGAGGCGCGCCCGTTCACCCGCGAAGAGTTGCAGCGGTTCCTGGATTACGCAGAAGAGCAGGTCGAACGCGCGGTCCGGGCCAAGCGCAAGGGTGCTCTGGCCGCCTACCGGGACGCCACCTTGTTCAAGGTTGTCTATGGGTGGGGGCTCCGTCGGACGGAAACGTCCAAGCTGGATTTGGTCGATTGGGGCCGCAACCCGGCGGCGCCGGAGTTCGGCCGGTTCGGGATGTTGCACGTCCGATACGGCAAGGCCGTGCGTGGACAGCCGCCCCGGCGGCGCAACGTGCCGTCGGTGATGGGCTGGGCGGTGGACGCGGTCGCCGACTACGTGGAGAACATCCGTCCACGGTTCGGGTGCGAGGAGCATCCTGCGTTGTGGGTGACTGAGCGCGGCGGTCGGATCAAGCCGGCGGAGATCAATGCCCGGTTCGTGGCCTACCGTGACGCGCTCGGCCTGCCGAAAACCCTGTCGCCGCATAGTCTGCGCCACTCGTGGGTCACGCATCTCACCGAGCAAGGGGTGGACCGCCGGTTCATCCAGGAAGCTGTCGGGCACCGGTGCGACACGTCGACGGCGATCTACACGCACGTGTCCGGTGACTTCATGAACACCGCGCTGCGCAAAGCACTCAGCCCGGCCTTGGGCCCCACGTCCGATCCGCGGAAGGAACCGTGAATGTCCCGCAAACTCGACTACAGGTGGAACCTGCGGCAGGTCATGGCCACGCGGGAGATGTTCCAGACCACCGACCTGTTGGAACCGCTGGCACAGCGGGACATCCGCTTGTCCTCCAGCCAGGTCTACCGGCTGGTCGTGGACCGACCGGAACGGCTCAGCCTGAAGATTTTGATGGCGCTGCTTGACATCCTCGACTGCACGATGGAGGACCTGATCGAGCCGATCCCCGCCGCCAAACCGGCAACTCGCAAACGTACGGCCAGCGGGGAAGAGGCCGGCATCGGCGGTTTGCGGCCCAAACGAGCCCGCATCACCGGCGTCGGCGAGTGATCGATGCCGACGGCGTTGGCACCCGAGGTGCTCACCGACCCGGTCGGCGTGCTGGTCGACCTGATCGTCAGCCACGAGCCGGACTTGAACCGCGCGGTAGTCGTCGAGGTGGTCGAGGATCTGGCCGGCGGCCGCGCGAAACGTCGCAGGCTGGCCCAGGCCCTGCTGGACCGGCCAAGCGTGTTGGAAGACGGCCGATCCCCGGCGCCCCGCGCGGTCGCGGACCTGCTCATCGCGCTGCGCAAAGCCGGCGCGACGAGGATCTCGCCGCCGGTCTGCGCCGAATGCGACAAGCAGCTGCGCACCTTCCAACGCCGCGGTGAGCACTGGTACTGCGGAGTCTGCGGCCCGGTCCGGGAACCCTGCGCGGCATGCGGCAAGCTGCGGCGCGTCCGCTGCCGTGATCGCGAACAACGGCCCCGATGCGCGCAATGCCCGCCCGACGACGGGCGCGATCCGGTGGAGCTGATCGTTGAGGTCGTCGAGGGCGTCGACCCTGCACTGTCGGCCGACCAGATCGCCGTGGCGGTGTCCGCGGCCGCACCCCGCGCCGGTCAGCGCCAGCGTCTGGCCTGGGTGCTGCACGAGCGACCCGACCTGCTCACCGGGGCCGGCGCGCAAGCCCCCATCCCCGCGGTGCTGCGGCTGATCGACCAGCTCTGCGACGCTGGAGCGCACACAATCAGCCACCCAGCCTGCCCTGGCTGCCGGCGGGTCATCCACCTGCACCGGCCCATCAGCGGGCAATGGCTCTGCCGCAACTGCGTGGCCAAGACCCGAGCCCAGCCCTGTTCCCGCTGCGGCGCGGTCCGCGAGGCCGCCATCCGCGACGAGCACGGCAAACCGCTGTGTCCGTACTGCCTGATCAACGATCCGGCAAACCATGAGCAGTGCATCGGCTGCGGCCGTCGCCGACGCGTCAGCGTCCGCACCCCCGACGGCCCGCTCTGTGAGCCGTGTCGGCCGGTCACGACGATGACATGCTCGATCTGCGGCCGCGAAACACCCTGCCACATCTCCCAGGCGACCGGCCAACCCTGGTGCGAGACATGCTGGCACCGCTGGGCGGCTTGCGCGGGCTGCGGCCAGGACCGTCCAATCCGCGGAGGCACCCTCGACCAGCCGCTCTGCGCCGCCTGCACCCGCGACGACCCGGGCTTCTGGCGCAGTTGCCCGCACTGCGGACAGCCGGGCCGCATCCGATCCGGGCGCTGCGCCCGCTGCACCATCCGGCAACGGCTGCGCGAGGTCCTGGGCGACGAAACCGGCCAGATCCGCCCGCACCTGCAAGCCTTGCACGACGCCCTCGCCGCGACCGACCGGACCAACACCGTGGCCGCCTGGCTCGACAGCGCCTCCGCCGGCGTCCTGCTCGGCCTGGACGCCGGCGACCGGCTCACCCACGCCGCTCTCGACGAACTGCCCGACGGCAAGCCGGTCGAGCACCTGCGCAGCGTCCTGGTCGCGATCGGCTCGCTGCCGCCCCGCGACGAGCACATGGCCCGGCTGGAACACTGGATCACCAACATCATCGCCGAGCGGCAGAACCCCGACGAGCGGAAGTTGCTGCATCGCTACGCCCTATGGCACGTGGTCCGCCGGCTGCGCGGACGACTCGCCGGCGCGGACACCACCCGCAGCCAGTCCGGCGCCGCGCGAGGCAACATCCGCGCCGCCATCGCCCTGCTCGACTGGCTCGCCGAACACGGTCTCACCCTCGCGACCGCCCGCCAGGGTGACTTGGAGGCATGGCTGGCCAGCCCGAAGGCCACCCACCGCGACGGCGCCGGGAACTTCGTGCGCTGGGCCCGCCGGCAAAAGCTGACCCGCCTGGACTTCGCAGCGGTCAAATGGGGCGGCCCTACCGGGATTATCGACACCGAGACCCGCTGGGAACAGGCCCGCTGGCTGCTGCACGACGACAGCCTCAAACCCGAGGACCGCGTCGCCGGGCTGCTCGTGCTCCTCTACGCCCAACCCGTCAGCCGCATCGTCTGCCTCACCCTCGAACACCTCGACGCCACCGGCACTCGGGTTCGCCTCCGCCTGGGCCGCGAACCTGTCCTGCTCCCCGAACCACTCGCCGGGCTCGTCCGGCAGGTCGCCGCGACCCGCAAGGGCCACGCCACCATCGGCGACCCAGGCGGATCGCCCTGGCTGTTCCCCGGCGGCCGGCCAGGACGCGCCCTCAGCGCCTTCCGCATGGCCGAACGCCTCAACCAGCTCGGCATCCATTGCGGACGATCCCGGTCCGCCGCACTGTTCCAACTCGCCACCGAACTGCCCGCAGCAATCCTCGCCAAGATGCTCGGCATCCACATCGCCGTCGCGGTCACCTGGCAACGCGCCAGCGCCGGCGACTGGGCCGCCTACGCCGCCCAAGTCAGTCGCCGTTCCAACCGACAAGGAGCCCAAGCCGATGAAGCCCACTGACCGGTGGAAACAACTACTCGACGAACGACTCCAAGAAGCCATCACCGTGCTCGGGCAAACCCCGGGCGTCCACGGACTGATCGTCGGCGGCAGCGTCGGGCGCGGCGAGCCCTGGCCCATGTCCGACATCGACCTGCTACCCATCTACGACGACTCCACCGACCCCGAAGAATCGGCAGTCCAGCTCGACCAACGCCGCGCCGCACTCGTCGATTGGTGGACCGGATCCGGCCGCGCCCAAGCCCTCGACGTCGGCTGGCTGGCCTTCACCACCACCGAGATCCGCGACGCGGTCGCCGCCGGACCAGACTACGCAGTCGCCCGCATCACCGAACCACGCTGGTTCCACGGAATAGACAAGGCCTACGCCGGGCACGCCGCCGACCCTGAGGACGAACTCGGCAACGCGTTCGCCACCTGGATACGCACCGTCAGGTTCCACCCCACGGTCGTCGCCGCCCGCATCAACATCTGGCGTCAACAAGCCACCGATGCCCTCGCCGAGGCGACCCAAGCTCAGACGGAGGAAGCGGCCAAAGCCACGCACCTGCTGAGTGTCTCTGCCCGAGCGCTGCGCCTGGTCCTCATCGAGCGGTGGGGTGAACGACTCGGCTCCCTGGGCCGGGAATGGACCCGGTTCGAACGCATGGCAGAACGCCACGGCCAACGGGAACTCACCGCCCAGATCGCCCGCCTGGGCGGCGCTGACCCAGCTACCGCGCAGCAACGCGCCACGCTCGCCCCGGCATGGCTGCAGGAACGCATCGATCTGTCCTACGCCGCCCGCATCGCGATCGGGGAGGACGTCAGCTGGGCCGAGAACGCCCGCGACCAGATCACCGCCTTCACCGACCTCGTCTCCCGGCGGCCTCACTTCCAAGGGCCCTGGATCGGCCCACCCGACCCTGCCCTCGACGCCCACCTGGCAGAGCTCCGCGAACTGATCACCCAACACGGCTGATCCACACCGAGGCAGAGCGGGAAGGCATTCGGACAGTTGCGATATCCGACGTCGCCAGAGCGGATTACCGACCAGACCGCCCGGCGCCGCTGGGAAGCCGCGATGACGGTCAACATCAAAGGTGAGCACGTCACCCTCGCCCCTGACGGACCGCTCGGGCAGGCCCAGTGGGCCAAGACCCGCTACGGCATCGCCACCCAGACCCTGCCCAACGGCTACTGCGGGCTGCCCGTCCAGAAGTCGTGTCCACATGCGAACGCCTGTCTGACCTGCCCGGTCTTCCTCACCGGACCCGAGTTCCTACCCGAACTCCGCGACCAGCGGAACCGAACCCTGACCCTGATCGACAACGCCACCAACTGCGGCCACACCCGGATCGCCGAGATGAACCAGCAGGTCGCCGACAACCTCGATCGCATGATCGGTGAACTTGAACCCGGCCACGAGGAACCGGAGGAGCACACCCATGCCAGCTGACAACGCCCGCTACCTCGTCGCTGCAGCCCGGCAACGAGCTACGGCGACCCGCTGACGCGCGGCCGCCGCCCTGCGGCGCATGGACACCACCGGAACGGTGATCACCTTCGAAACCGTCGCCCGTGAAGCCCGAGTCTCCCGGTCCTGGCTCTACAACCAGCCCGATCTCCGAGCAGAGATCGAACGACTCCGAGCCCGGCACCGCAACCCCGCCACCAGAGCACTTCCAGACCGGCAACGCGCTTCCGACTCTTCCCTGCTGCAACGCCTGCAAACCGCCACCGAACGCAACCAGCGACTGGAGACCGAGAACCGCGAACTGCGACACGCCCTCGCCCTGGCCCTCGGTGAACAACGCGTCAGCGACCTGCCCGGCCACACCCGCGACACGCCGGGAAGAAGAAGTTCCCCGGTCATCGGACCCTGCTGACCGGCACCGTCGAAGACACGTCCACCACGCATCACCGCAGGTCAGGCAGCTACAAGATCAGAAAGCTCAAGATAACGGCCGCAAACGCCACATTGCTACCGACACCACCGGACTACTGCTGGTCGTGCTGGTCACCGCCGCCAGCGTCCAGGACCGTGACGCCGGCCGGCTACTACTCTGGGCTCTACACACCTGCTTCCCCCGCGTGCGTCACGTCTGGGCCGACGGCGGCTACGCCGGTCAAATCGTCGACCACGCCGCCACCGCCTTCAACATCTGCGTCGAGATCGTCCGCAAACTCGCCGGACAGATCGGCTTCACCGTTCTGCCCCGCAGATGGGTCGTCGAACGAACACTGTCCTGGATCACCCGCTACAGAAGAACCGTCCGCGACTACGAACGCCTCCCGCAGCACCACGCCGCGATCGTCCAATGGTCAATGATCATCGTCATGACCCGGCGACTGGCCCGCCATCACCGCACCTGAACCAGTTTCCGGACGGGCTCTCAAACCCTGTCACTGTCATACCCGATACGGTCGTGGCGGCCAGGACGCTGGTCAGAGCATGCGCGCTCTCCTCGACGTTCGGGCCTGCGAACAGATCCTGCAGCTGCTGCCGGGCGGTACGCGCGTGCGGGACCCGGCGAACAACCGGCACCAGCCGGTCGCCGCGGATCAGGTAGAGCCGCACCGCCGCGGCACCGGCAGACGCGGGCACGGCCTGACCCGATCCGCGCCAACCATTCGGTGCTGCGATGTCACGCGGGCTGTCGTCGAGCGGCACACCGCACCCGCCGGCCATGACGCAGATCGGCAGCAGAGCGCGGCCACCCGCCCAAAGCCGCTGTCCGACACATCGCGGATCCGTCACCCGCACCGGCATGGTCACATCATGCAGTCCGGGCGGCCAGGGGGTGAGCACCGGTGGCGGGCGGCTACCGGGAGCAGCTTCCGGCTTGGATCTGCGTTGGCGGTGAGGACTCGTAGCGTCAGCGGCCGTTCGCGTGATCAGGCGAGCGATGATCCAGATACCGGCGATAGGCGTCGGTCCAGGCGTCGATGTCACTGAGGTGTTCGACCAGGCGGTTCCCGGCGGTGGTGAGCGTGTACGCGCTGTCGTCTCCGCGTCGGGTGTCCCAGCTGGCGCCCGCGCCGGTGCGGCGGATCGCTGCGACCGCGGCGAGTGCCCGCAGGGCGTCGTGCAGTTCGCGGCGGTTGCCGGGGCAGCTGCGGTGCAGGGCGCGCAGAGTGTGCGGGCCTTCGCTCAGCTGGGCGAGCACCTCCACGACGTACCGGCGGCTGATCAGCGCGAGGGTCGCGTGGTCGAACGTGCTCACGTCGGCCAGTCAACGCGTGGAGGGGCGTCGACCGGCCGTTCTTGATGTGTTCTTTACGCCGGGCCCGGCCTTCTTGGTGTTTCCTTAACGCCGCGGAGGTCCGCGGCAGGATCGGATTGTTGGTCGGCGACGAACCGGTAGCCCAGTCCGGGGTCGGTGAGCAGGTATCGGGGCCGGGTGGGGTCGGGTTCGAGTTTGCGTCGCAGGTTGGCCATGTGGACGCGCAGGTAGCTGGTCTGTGTCTCGAACCGGGGGCCCCACACCTCGCTGAGCAGTTGCCGGTGGCCGACGAGTTTGCCGGCGTGGCGGGTAAGGAACTCCAGCAGCTGCCATTCGGTGGGGGTGAGGCGGATTTCGTCGCCTCCGGCGGCGGTGACCCGTTTGACGGAAAGGTCAACGGTGAACGCGGTGGTGGTGATGACCGGCTGGGCGTCTGCTGGGGTGGCGCGTCGCAGTGCGGCGCGGATGCGGGCCTGCAGTTCACCCATGCTGAACGGTTTGGTCACGTAGTCGTCGGCGCCCGCGTCCAGAGCGTTGATCTTGGCTTGTTCGGTGTGCCGGGCCGACAGGACGATGATCGGTGCGGCCAGCCAGCCGCGTAGGCCCTGCACGACCGTGACGCCGTCCATGTCGGGCAGGCCCAGGTCGACGATGACCAGGTCGGGAACGGCTTGGGTGGCCGCGGACAGGGCGCCGGCGCCGTCGGCTGCGGTGGTGACGTCGTAACCTCGGGCGGTCAGGGTGATGCGTAACGCCCGCAGCAGCGGCCGGTCGTCGTCGACGACGAGGATGCGCGTCATGGCGCTGCCGGGAGCGTCACGGTCATGGTCAGTCCCCCTCCGGGCGTGTCGGATGCGGTGACTTTGCCGCCCATCGCCTCGGTGAATCCGCGGACGATCGCCAGGCCGAGGCCCAGCCCCGCGTCGCTGCTGCGGTCGTCCAGTCGCTGGAACGGGGCGAACATGCGTTCCTTGTCGGCGTCGGGCACGCCCGGGCCGTGGTCGACGACCTGTAGGTGCAGCAGCTGGTCGGTGTGGCTGCCGGTGACCAGGACGGGTGGCCCGGCTCGGCGGGCGTTGGCCACCAGATTGGCCACGACCCGCTCCAACAGGCCAGGGTCGGCGTAGGCGAGCGGCAGGTCGTCGGGGACCTGCACGCTCACGTCCGGGGTGTGCAGCACGGCGGTGGAGACGACCTCGTCGAGCGCGACGGGGCGCGCGGCCACGGACAGGGCGCCAGCCTGCAGGCGGCTCATCGCCAACAGGTTCTCCACCAGTGCCGCCATCTGATCGGTGGACTCCTCGATGGTGGCCAGCAGTTCCTCCCGGGCGGCCTGCGGCAAGGCCAACTCAGGGTCGCGCAAGCTGGTCACGGCGGCCTTGCTGCCGGCCAGCGGGGTGCGCAGGTCGTGGCCGACCGCGGTGAGCAGCGCCGCGCGGAGCCGGTCGACCTCGGCCAGCTCGCGGGCGCGGGTGGCTTGTTCGGCGAGCCGCTCGGCCTGCAGGGTGCGGGCCGCGGCGGCGGCCAGCCGGGCGAGAAACCGCTGGTCGGGGGCGAAGACCGGAGGCCCGCGCAGGACGAGGTCGACACCGTCGCCTGCCGCGATCGTCAACGGCTGCCCGTCGGGTTCGGGGGTTCCCGCAGCGGCCACGAGGCGGCCGTCCTCGATCAGGCTTGCGCTGGTCATGGCGAAGGTGTCGCGGATGTGCTCCAACAGGGCACCGAGCGAACCCTCCCCGAGCGGTGCCGCGGTGATCCGGGCCAGCAACGCCGCCTCGACCCCGTGACGGGCGGCTGCCGCCCGCTGCCGGGCAGCCAGATTCACCGCCAGGCTGACCGTGACCGCGACGGCCACGTAGACCATCACGGTGATGAGGTTGTCGCGGCTTTCCACCGTGAAGGTGTGAAACGGCGCGACGAAGAAGAAGTTGACCAGCAGGTCGGAGGCGAGCGCGGCGCCCAGGGCCGGCCACACGCCGCCGGCGACGGCGACCGCCACCACGATGACGAGGTAGATCAACACGACGCTGGCCAGTCCGAGGTCGTCGCGGACCCCGACCAGGACCGCGGTGGCGCCGGCGAGTCCGGCCGCGGCCAGCACGACACCGCCGAGCGATCTGGCCCAGCCGGGTCGTATCGGTGATCCGGTCATTGTCGTAAGGACACGATATCGGCTGGTTGCTGGGCTTCGCCGGTGCTGCCGGCCTTCGTGCCGGCGTGGCTGGAATCCAGCTGCCAGGGCACGTTGGTGACCATGACACCGCGCAGGAACAGCAGCCGGGCCTTCAGCCGCAGCGCGGACTGGTTGTGCAGCAGGTGCTCCCACCAGCGTCCGACGACGTATTCGGGGACGTAGACGACGATCAGGTCGCGGGGGTGCCGGTCGTGCAGGTTCGACACATACTCCAGCACCGACTGGGTCAGGTCCCGGTACGGGGAGTCGATGATCGTCAGCGGCACCGGGATGCCCCGCTCGTTCCACTCGTCCTGCAGGCCACGGACATCCCCGCTGGTGAACGACACCGCCAGCGCGGTCAGCGTGTCGGGGCGGGTCGCCCGCGCGTAGGCCAGCGCCCGCAGCGTCGGGCGGTGCAACTGCGACACGAGCACCACCGCGTGCACCCGGCTGGGCAGCACCATCCCGCCCGGGTCGGGAGTCAGTTCGACGGCGACCCGGTCGTAGTGGCGGCGGATCGCCCGCATCAACAGGAACAGCAGCGGAATGGCGATGACGACGAGATAGGCGCCGTGGGTGAACTTGGTGACCGTCACGATCACCAACACGAGCCCGGTGAACACCGCGCCGACGGCGTTGATGATCCGGGAACGGTGGATCCGCCGCCGTACCTTGACGTCGCGTTCCGCGGCCAGCGCCCGGTTCCAGTGCCGGACCATGCCGGTCTGGCTCAGCGTGAACGAGGTGAACACGCCCAGGATGTACAGCTGGATCAACGCGGTGACCGACCCCGCGTACAGATAGATCAGCGCTCCCGCCACGACCGCCAGCAGGATGATGCCGTTGGAGTAGGCGAGCCGGTCCCCGCGGGTGTGCAACTGCCGGGGCAGGTATCGGTGTTCGGCGAGGATCGAGCCCAGCAGCGGGAACCCGTTGAACGCGGTGTTCGCGGCCAGGATCAGGATCAGCGCGGTCGCCGCCTGGATGTAGAAGAACATGACCGAATGGGTTCCGCCGAACACCGCCGCCGCCAGCTGGGCGATGATCGTGCGCTGCGCCTCGGTTTCACAGTTGCCGGGGAAGCCGATCAGATCACAGGTGTTCTCGATGTAGCGGACGTGGGTGAGCAGCGCGAGGGTGGTGATCCCGGCGAACATGGTGATCGACAAGACACCCATCACGCCCATCGTCTTCGCCGCGTTCTCCGCCTTGGGCGTACGGAAGGCCGGCACGCCGTTGGAGATCGCCTCCGCGCCGGTCAGCGCGGTGCACCCGGACGAGAACGCCCGCATCGCCAGGAACACCAGCGCCACCCCGGTCAGCCCCACGTGTGACGGCTCGGGCCGGATCTGCCATCCCGCGCTCTCCGGTACCGGCGGATTCCCGACGAGGATCTCGACGAACCCGAACCCGATCAGTGCCAACACCCCGGCCACGAACAGGTACGTCGGGACGGCGAAGATCCGCCCCGACTCGCGCACCCCGCGCAGGTTCATCGCGGCCAGGATGGCCACGAACACCACGTTCACCGGCACCCGGTACGGGTTGAGCGCCGGGACGGCCGAGATGATGTTGTCCACCCCCGCGGCCACCGACACGGCGACCGTCAGGATGTAGTCCACCAGCAGCGCGCCGGCCACCACCAGGCCGGCAGCCGGGCCGAGATTCTTGGAGGCCACCTCGTACGATCCGCCGCCGCTGGGGTACGCGCGGATCACCTGCCGGTACGACACCACGACCACGGCCAGCAGCGCCACGATCGCCACCGCGATCCACGGCGCCAGGTACAGGTACGTCAGCCCGCCCAGCGTCAGGATCAGCAAGATCTCCTGGGTCGCGTACGCGACCGACGACAGCGGATCGCTGGCGAAGACCGGCAACGCAATGCGTTTGGGTAACTGCTGCTCCCCGAGCCGGTCGCTACGCAACGCACGACCGACGAGCACGCGTTTGAATGCCATCCACACAGGCCCAGCCAAGCCGGAACCCGGCCACCCGAGCCCGATCTTGATGCGATCTTGGCGGCTGGCCCCGCTATCTTGATGTGTTCTTAACACCCCGGCGGCTGTTCAGGGCTTGAAGCGGTAGCCCATGCCGGGCTCGGTCAGCAGGTGCCGCGGGTGGGTGGGGTCGGTTTCGAGTTTGCGGCGCAGCCGGGCCATGTATTGGCGTAGGTAGTTCGTTTCGGTGAGATATTGCGGCCCCCAGACGTCGCGGAGCAAGGTGCGCTGGCTGAGCAGTTTGCCGGGATGCCGCAGCAGATGCTCAAGTAGTTGCCACTCGGTCGGGGTCAGCCGTACCTCGGTATCGCCGCCGGTGATCGATCGGGCGGCGAGGTCGATGGTGTGCCGCCCGATCGCGACGACGGGGGCGCCCTCGGCGGCCGGCTGGGTGCGGCGGGTGACGGCGCGGATGCGGGCGAGCAGTTCGTCGATGCCGAAGGGTTTGGTGATGTAGTCGTCGGCGCCCGCGTCCAGCGCCTGGACCTTGTCGGCGCTGTCCACCCGTCCGGAGAGCACGATGATCGGGATGCTGGTCCACCCGCGCAGCCCGCGGATCACGTCGGCGCCTTCCATGTCGGGCAGGCCGAGATCGAGCACGACGAGGTCGGGATGGTGCTGCGAGGCGGCGCGTAGGGCGGAGGCGCCGTCGGCGGCGGTGTCGACGTCGTAGTGGCGGACCCGCAGGTTGATCCGCAGTGCGCGGACGATCTGCGGTTCGTCGTCGACGACCAGGATGCGGGTCATGAGCCGCTCGCGGTGGGCAGGGCGAGGATCATGGTCAGGCCACCTCCCGGTGTCTCCTCGGGTGTCAGGGTGCCGCCCATGGCTTCGGTGAGCCCGCGGGACAGGGCTAGGCCGAGTCCGACGCCGGTGTGGTTGTCGCGGTCGCCGAGGCGTTGGAACGGCAGGAACACGTCGGCCCAGCGGTCCTCGGGGATGCCCGGGCCGTGGTCGATGACGCGGATCTCGACGGTGGTGCCCAGCGCGCTGGCGGTGATCACGGGTGGGCGGTCCGGGGGGCTGTATCGCAGGGCGTTGGCCACGATGTTGACCACGACCCGTTCGAGCAGGCCGGGATCGGCGTGCACCAGCGGCAGGTCGTCCGGCAGGTGCAGCGTGACGGTGCGTCCGTCGGGGCCGAGGTCGTCCAGCGCGCGGGGCACGACTTCTTCGGCGCCGACGTCGATCGCGGTGACGCCGATCGCGCCGGCCTGCAGGCGGCTCATGTCCAGCAGGTTGGCCACGAGGCGGTCCAGGCGGTCGAGGGATTCGTCGGCGGTGGCGAGCAGTTCGGCGCGGTCGTCGGAGTCGAAGTGGACATCCGTGCTGCGCAGGCTCGCGACGGCGGCCTTGGCGGAGGCCAGGGGGGTGCGCAGGTCGTGACTGACCGCGGCGAGCAACGCCGTGCGCATCCGGTCGGCCTCCGCGAGCGGCTTGGCGGCGGCGGCCTCGGCGGCGAGGCGTTCCTGGCGCAGCGCGAGGGCGGCCTGGGCGGCGAAGGCCTCGACGATGCGCCGGTCGGACGCCGCAAGCGCGTGCCCGCGCAGCAGCATCGTCAGGTCGTCGTCCACCTTGACCTCCACGTCGGCGTGGCGGGCGACGGTGCAGGGTTCGTCGCCGACGGTCGCGACCACCGTGCCGCGTTCGAGCAGCGTCACGGACTTCAGGGTGAACGTCTCGCGCAGCCGTTCGAGCAGGGCGATCAGGGGCCGTTCGCCGCGCAGGACACTGCCGGCCACCGTGGCGAGAGTCTGGGCGTCGGCGCCGGCCTGCGCGGCCTGCCGGGTTTTGCGGGCGGCGGTGTCGACGACCCAGCTGACCGCGATCGCCACGACGACGAAGATGGCCAGCGCGAGCAGGTTGTGGCCCTCGGCGATGGTCCACTTGCCGACCGGTGGGGTGAAGAACCAGTTCAGCATCAGCGATCCGGCGACGGCCGCGAGCAACGCCGGCCAGAGCCCGCCGATCAGCGCGACCGCCACGACGGCCGCGAGGAACAGCAGGATGTCGTTGATCAGGGACAGGCCCGATCCCAGGTGCAGCAGTGCGGTCAGCGCGGGAAGCCCGACCAGGACAGCGGCGAAGCCGGCGAGGCGCCGGCCGCGCGACAACGCTGCCGGCGCGCCTCGGGCGCGGCGCCCCTGCCCGGCGCGTTCGTGGGTGACCAGGTGCACGTCGATGGAGCCGGACAGTGCGGTGGTGGTGACACCGACCCCGGCGGAGAAGATCTGCGCGAATTTGCCTCGGCTGCTGACACCGAGCACGATCTGGGTGGCGTTGACCGCGCGGGCGAAGTCAAGCAGCGCCCGCGGGATGTCCGTGCCTACCACCTGGTGGTAGGTGCCGCCCAGGCTCTCCACCAGGACCCGCTGCTTGGCCAGGGCGGCCGGGTCGGCGCCGGCGAGGCCGTCGTTGCGGTTGACGTGCACGGCCATCAGGTCGGCGCCCTTGGTGCGGGCGGCGATCCGGGCGGCGCGGCGGATCAGGGTGTCGCCTTCGGGCCCGCCGGTCAGCGCGACGACGACCCGTTCCCGGGTCTCCCAGGTGGCGTCGATCTGGTTGTCGGCGCGGTACTTGTCGAGCTGGTCGTCGACCTTGTCGGCCAGCCACAGCAGGGCCAGCTCGCGTAGGGCGGTGAGGTTGCCGGTGCGGAAGTAGTTGCCGAGCGCGGCGTCGATCTTCTCGGGCCGGTAGATGTTGCCGTGTGCCATCCGCCGGCGCAGCGCCTCGGGGGTCATGTCGACCAGTTCGACCTGCTCGGCGGCGCGCACCACGTCGTCGGGCACGGTCTCGCGTTGCTCGACGCCGGTGATCCGGGCGACCACGTCGTTGAGCGACTCGAGGTGCTGCACGTTGACCGTGGTCAGCACCGAGATTCCGGCGTCGAGCAGTTCCTGGACGTCCTGCCAGCGTTTGGCGTTGCGGGAGCCCGGCACGTTGGTGTGCGCGAACTCGTCGACCACGGCGAGTTCGGGCCTGCGCGCAAGCACGGCGTCGAGGTCCATCTCGGTGAACTCCGCGCCGCGGTAGGCCACCGTCCGGCGCGGCAGGATCTCCAGGTCGCCGAGCATCGCCGCGGTGTGTTTGCGGCCGTGCGTCTCGACGAACGCGACGATGACGTCGGTGCCCCGCTCGGCGCGCCGGTGGGCCTCCTCGAGCATCGTGTAGGTCTTGCCGACACCGGGGGCGGCGCCGAGGTAGATCCGCAGTTCTCCGCGAGCCATGTCGACACCGCCTCCCATCGCTACTTGTGGCCGTCGAGGGCGAGGTTGAGCTGCAGGACGTTGACGCCCGGCTCACCGAGGAAGCCCAGCGCCCGGTCGTCGGTGTACTTGCTCACCAGTGTGCGGACCGCGGCCTCGGACAGCCCGCGCTCCCGCGCGATCCGCGGCACTTGCAAGGCCGCATACGCCGGGCTGATGTCCGGATCGAGGCCGCTGGCACTCGCCGTGACCGCGTCGGCGGGCACGGCGGGCCTGGCGGGCGCATCGCCCCGGATCGGCGTGATGACGCCACCGGCGGCGACGTAGTCCTCTCCCGGTTTCGCGGGCTCGACGGTGACCCCGTCGTAGGTCGCCACGAACGGCGTGCCGGTCTGGTTGACCGACACGACCCGGGTGACCGGGCCGGTGAAGCCGTCGCGGTAGAACACGGCCAGCACCGCGCCGACGCCGTCGCTGGTGCAGTAGGGCCGGCTGCCGTCGACGCCCTCGAGTTTGCCGACCGCGAGGCTGCGGGCGCAGACCTGGGTGAGCAGGCTCTGTGACCCGTCGTCGGGGTTGCTCGCGAGGGTGTCGACGACGCTTTCCGGGCCGAGGTTGCTGGCCGAGGTCGCGGTCGGGTCGTAGCCGTCACCGGCGGCCGACGGCCGGCTCTGGAAGTACGTGGGGTCGGGGTTGCCGTCTTTGTCGGTGAAGGCCTGCCCGATCAGCCGACTGCCCACGGTCGTGTCGCCGACGGTGATCAGCGAGCCGTCCGTGCGGTTGTCGAGGCCCGGAAGCCGGCCGACGGCCATCATCGCGAGCGGATAGACGAGCCCGCACAGCACGGTGAAGACGAGGAGCGCGCGCAGCGCCGCGAGATGCTGGGCGAGCCAGGAAGGTAACCGCATGGTCTCAGATCCCCGGGATGAACTGGATGAGAAGGTCGATGAGTTTGATGCCGATGAACGGCGCGATCACGCCGCCCAGGCCGTAGATCCACAGGTTGCGGCGCAGCAGGGCGCTGGCGCTCGCCGGCGTGTACCGGACCCCGCGCAGGGCGAGCGGGATCAACGCGACGATGACCAGCGCGTTGAAGATGACCGCCGACAGGATCGCCGAGCCCGGCGAGTGCAGCCGCATCACATTCAGCGTGTCCAGCCCCGGGTACACGCCGGCGAACATCGCCGGGATGATCGCGAAGTACTTGGCGATGTCGTTGGTGATCGAGAAGGTGGTCAGCGCCCCCCGGGTGATCAGCAACTGCTTGCCGATCTCGACGATCTCGATCAGCTTGGTCGGGTCCGAGTCGAGGTCGACCATGTTGCCGGCCTCCTTCGCGGCCGACGTGCCGGTGTTCATGGCCACCCCGACGTCCGCCTGGGCGAGGGCGGGCGCGTCGTTGGTGCCGTCGCCGGTCATCGCGACCAGTCGGCCGCCCTCCTGCTCCTTGCGGATCAGCGCGAGCTTGTCCTCCGGCGTGGCTTCGGCGAGGAAGTCGTCCACGCCGGCCTCGTCCGCGATCGCCTTGGCGGTTCGCGGGTTGTCGCCGGTGATCATGACCGTGCGGATGCCCATCCGGCGCATCTCGTCGAAGCGTTCGCGCATGCCGGACTTGACGACGTCCTTGAGGTGGATGACGCCCAAGGCTTGGGCGGGTTGCCCGATGACGTGTTCGGCGACCACCAGCGGGGTGCCGCCGGTGCCGCTGATCGTGTCGACGATCTCGCCGACCGTCTCGGTGGGATGCCCGCCGTTCTCCCGGACCCATTTCATCACCGCCGCGGCGGCGCCCTTGCGGACCTCCCGCGCCGGTTGGCCGCCGTCCGCCTCGAGATCGACGCCGCTCATCCGGGTCTGCGCGGTGAACGCCACGAACGTGGCGTGCGTCATCAGACCGGGCTCGCGTTCCCGCAGCCCGTACTCGGTCTTGGCCAGAACCACGACAGAGCGGCCCTCCGGGGTCTCGTCGGCCAAGCTGGACAACTGCGCCGCGTCCGCCAGGGCCGCGGCGGTAACCCCGTCGACCGGGACGAACTCCGCGGCCTGCCGGTTGCCCAGAGTGATCGTGCCGGTCTTGTCCAGCAGCAGCGTGTCGACGTCACCGGCGGCCTCCACGGCCCGGCCGGACATGGCGAGGACGTTGCGTTGCACCAGCCGGTCCATCCCGGCGATGCCGATCGCGGACAGCAGCGCCCCGATGGTGGTCGGGATCAGGCAGACGATCAGCGACACCATCACGATGCCGGTGACGCCGTGCGCGTTGATCGCCTGGGTGTCCGGCGCGGCGGCCTGGTACGCCTTGGAGAAGATGGCGAGGGGCTGCAGGGTGACCACCGACAGCAGGAAGATGATGGTGAGCGCGGCGAGCAGGATGTTCAGCGCGATCTCGTTCGGGGTCTTCTGCCGGTTGGCGCCCTCGACGAGCGCGATCATCCGGTCGACGAAGCTCTCCCCCGGCTTCTGGGTGATCCGTACGACGATCCGGTCGGAGAGGACCTTGGTGCCGCCGGTGACGGCCGAGCGGTCGCCGCCGGACTCGCGGATCACCGGCGCGGATTCGCCGGTGATGGCCGACTCGTCGACGCTGGCGATGCCCTCGATGACGTCGCCGTCGCCCGGGATGGTCTCGCCGGCCTCGACCACGACCGTGTCGCCCTGGCGCAGCTCCGGCGCGGGCACCCGCTCCTCGCCGCCGTCCTTGGTGAGCCGGCGCGCCACGGTGTCCTTCTTGGACTGCCGCAGGGCCGCCGCCTGGGCCTTGCCCCGGCCCTCGGCGACCGCCTCGGCCAGGTTCGCGAAGAGCACGGTGAGCCACAGCCACACCGTGATGGACCAGGACAGGACGCTCGGGCCGGTGATCGACAGCACGGTGGTGAAGACCGCGCCGACCTCCACGATGAGCATCACCGGGTTGTGCCACAGGGTGCGCGGGTCCAGCTTGCGGGCCGCGTCGGGCAGCGACCGCCAGAGTTGCGACGGGTCGAGCAGGCCGGCCTTGACCGCTTGTTTCGGCGCCGGCGCGGTGGCCGGCTTCTCCACTGTGATTGTCACGAGAGCCCTTCCGCGATGGGTCCGAGAGCGAGAGCGGGCAGGAAGGTCAGCGCCACGAGTACGACCGTGACGCCGACGACCATCCCGACGAACAGGGGTTGGTGGGTGGGCAGCGTGCCCTCGGAGTCCGGGGTGGGCTTCTGCCGGGCGAGCGAGCCGGCCAGGGCCAGCACGAGCACCATCGGCAGGAACCGGCCGAGCAGCATCGCCAGAGCGAGGGCGGTGTCCCACCACGGCGTGTTGACGGTGATGCCGGCGAACGCCGAGCCGTTGTTGTTGCCCGCGCTGGTGAAGGCGTACAGCACCTCGGAGAGGGCGTGCGGGCCGACGTTAAGCGCGGTCGAGTTGTTGCCGGTGGCGAACGCGGCGGCCGTACCGATCAGCACGATCGTGGGGGTGGCCAGGAAGTACAGTGACGCCAGCTTCATCTCCCGGGCGCCGATCTTCTTGCCCAGATACTCCGGCGTACGCCCGACCATCAGCCCGGCCACGAACACCGTGATCACGGCGAGCACGAGCAGGCCGTAGAGCCCGGAGCCGACGCCGCCGGGGGCGACCTCGCCGAGCATCATGTTCGCGATCGTCACCGCCCCGCCGAACGGCGTGTACGAGTCGTGGAACGAATCCACCGCGCCGGTCGAGGTCAGCGTGGTCGCCGAGGCGAAGGTGGCCGAGTTCGGTACGCCGAACCGGACCTCCTTGCCCTCCATGGCCGCGCCGACCGCTTGCGGCACCGTGCCGCCGGCGTGCACCTCGAAGCCGACGGTCAACGCGATCGACGCGATCGCCAGGATCGCCATCACCGCGACGATCGCGTACCCCTGCCGGTTCTGCCCGACGATCCGGCCGAACACCCGGGGCAGGCTGAACGGGATCACCAGCAGCAGGAAGATCTCCAGCCAGTTCGTCCAGGCGGTCGGGTTCTCGAACGGGTGCGCCGAGTTGACGTTGTAGAAACCGCCGCCGTTGGTGCCGAACTCCTTGATCGCCTCCTGGCTCGCCACCGGGCCGCCGGTGATGTGCTGGGTCGCGCCGGTCAGCGTCGTGACGTCGGTGCCGCCGGAAAGGTTCTGCACCATCCCGGCCACCATGAAGACGATCGTGATCAGGACGCAGGCCGGCAGCAGCACCCGCAGGATGATCCGGGTCAGGTCGACCCAGAAGTTGCCCAGCGTGGCACTCTTGCGCGCCGCGAAGCCGCGGACCAGCGCGACGGCCACCGCGATGCCGACCGCGGCAGAGGCGAAGTTCTGCACGGCCAGGCCGGCCATCTGCGCCAGGTGACCCATGGTCGATTCACCGGCGTACGCCTGCCAGTTGGTGTTGGTGACGAAGCTGACCGCGGTGTTGAAGGCCAGGTGGGAGTTGATGGTGGGCACGCCGAGCGAGAGCCAGAGTTTGTCCTGCACGCGCAGGAACAGGTACAGGAACAGGATCGAGACGGCGGAGAACGCGAGCACGCTGCGGGCGTAGACGCCCCAGGTCTGCTCGGCCGCCGGGTCGACGCCGACGAGGCGGTAGACGCCCCGCTCGACGCGGTTGTGCCGGGTGCCGCTGACCACGCGGTACATGTAGTCGCCGAACGGCCGGTAGGCGGCCGCCAGAGCGATCACCAGGGTGATGACGAAAAGCCAGCCGGCCATCAGAATTTCTCCGGGAACAGCAGGGCCGCCACCAGGAAGGCGGCGAGGATGACGGCCACGATCAGGCCGACGACGTTGACGGCGCTCACCAGCGTTCGACCGCCCGTACCAGCACGGCGAGCGCTGCGAACAGCACCACCGTGAGCACGACGAACACGAGATCAGCCACGAGGGACTCCTTGACGAAGGGTTGTTGCCTATCGCCAGAAGCACATCTCGCGCCGAGCCCGGTTGTCAGTGGCATTCACGCGATGTCTACGCGCACCCGGGCGTTCTTGACGCATTCTTAACGCCCACAGCTCGCAACGAGGAAGGGGACATCGGTGGACACCGAGTCCGAAGCCGCGCCGGCGCCACACGCGTCGGGCGGCCGGGAGGTGGTCCGGGCCGCCGTCGTGGTCGGCGCGCTCGGCGTCGTATTCGGCGACATCGGGACCAGCCCGATCTACACCATCCAGACCGTCTTCAGCCCGACCGACCCGCATCCCGTGCCGATCAGCACCGGCAACGTGTACGGCGTGGTGTCGTTGATCTTCTGGTCGGTGCTGATCATCGTCACGCTGACCTACGTCACCCTGGTGATGCGGGTGGACAACGACGGCGAGGGCGGCATCATGGCGCTGATCACCTTGCTGCGCCGGTGGGGCGGTGGTGGCCGGCGCCGGGTCACCGTGCTGCTGGCCGGCCTCGGGATCTTCGGGGCCGCGCTGTTCTTCGGCGACAGCATGATCACCCCGGCGATCTCCGTGCTCTCCGCGGTCGAGGGCGTGAAGGTCGTCGAGCCGGGCCTGCACGACCTGGTCATCCCGCTGACCGCCGTGATCATCGTACTGTTGTTCGCTTTCCAGCGCCGGGGCACGGCGGCCGTGGGACGGCTGTTCGGCCCGGTGATGATCCTCTGGTTCGTGGCGATCGCCGCGTGCGGCATAGCCGGCATCGCCAAGCACCCGGAGATCCTCAAGGCGCTGTCGCCGACGTACGCGGTGGGCTTCCTGTTCGGGCACTTCGGGGTGGCCTTCTACGCGCTCGCCGGGATCGTGCTCGCGGTCACCGGCGCCGAGGCACTGTACGCGGATATGGGCCACTTCGGCCGCCGGGCGATCACCCGCGGCTGGTTGCTGCTGGTGCTGCCGGCGTGCGTGCTGAGCTACTTCGGGCAGGGCGCGTTGATCATCGGCGACCCGAGCACCGTGAGCAGCCCGTTCTTCCTGCTCACCCCGGGCTGGGGGCGGCTGCCGATGGTGCTGCTGGCGACCGCGGCCACCGTCATCGCGTCACAGGCGGTGATCACCGGCGCCTACTCGGTGGCGTCGCAGGCCGCCCAGCTCGGCTACCTGCCGAGACTGCGGGTGGTGCACACCTCCGCGTCGACGATCGGCCAGATCTATGTGCCCTGGATCAACTGGCTGCTGATGATCTCGGTGCTCACCCTGGTGTTCGCCTTCCGCAGCTCGGCGGCCCTGGCGTACGCGTTCGGGATGGCGGTGATCACGACCATCACGATCACCACGCTGTTGTTCTTCTACCTCGCCCGGGTCCGCTGGCACACCCCGCTGTGGCTGGTCGGAATCGGCGCGGGCGTCCTGCTCGCCATCGACCTGCTGTTCCTGGCGGCCAACCTGACCAAGCTCGTGCACGGCGCGTGGCTGCCGCTGCTGATCGGCCTGACCGCGTTCACGGTGATGACCACGTGGCAACGCGGGCGGCAGGTCGTCACCCGCGAGCGCGAACGGGCCGAGGGGCCGCTGCGCGCGTTCGTCGACCAACTGCGCGCGGGCCCGCTGGCCCGGGTGCCGGGCACCGCGATCTTCCTCAACCGCGGCAAGCAGACCGCGCCGCTGGCGATGCGCGCCAACGCCAAACACAACCACGTGCTGCACGAGCACATATTGATCATCTCGATCGAGACGCTGCCGGTGCCACACGTGCCGGACGCCGAGCGGATCGAGATCGACGACCTCGGCCACGCCGGCGACGGAATCGTCCACGTCAGCGCCCGGTACGGCTACATGGACACGCCGGACGTTCCCGCGTCGCTGCGGCTGCTCGACCCCACCAGGACCGAGGGACCGATCTCGCTCGACGAGGCCTCCTACTTCCTGTCGAAGATCGAGCTGACGAAGGGCCCGGCGCCGACCATGGCGGCCTGGCGCAAGCGCCTGTTCATCGCCACGTCCTACATCACCTCGGACGCGGCCGAGTACCTCGGCCTGCCCCGCGATCGTACGGTGATCATGGGGTCGCGGATCGACGTGTAGGGGTCAGGGCAGGGGGACGATGGCGCTCAAGGTCACCGCGCGGCCGGCGTCCGCGAGCAGGTCGACCGACAGCGCCACGCGTTGCCCGGCGGGCAGGGAGACGGCGGCCAGGGCGAGCAGATCACCGACCGGTTGCACGGCCACGGAATAGTCGGCTTCGGCGATGCGGGCCCGAACGACCCAGCGCGTGATTTGGTGGATGCCGGAGTTGGGGAGCGCGCAGAGGTGCAGCAGCGTCGTGCCGTTCAGCGGAGGGTCGGCCCGGATACGCAGCGCCAGACCGGGTGCGGCGGCGGTTGCCGATCCGCGAACGGGACACGGCTCGGCTGAGGGGGTGGCGTCGCTTCCTGGGCCGCGCAGCAGTCCGAGCACGCTCGCGACCAGCATGAGCAGCAGAACGGCCACTACGTAGCGGCCGGGCGAGTGCCGCGCCTGGGTGACGGGCCGGCTCCGGCGACCGGGCACCAGGACCGCTCTCGGTTGAGCGATTTCCCGGCCGCTGAGCCCGCCCAGCCCACCCGACCCAGCCAGCCAGTTCAGCCCGCCCAGCCCGCTCGATTCGCTCGATCCGCCCAGCCCGCTCGACCCGCCCAGCCCGCTCGACCCGCTCGATCCGCCCGACCCGGCCGGTCCGCCCCATCCGCTCGGGCCAGTCAGCCCGCCGGGTCCAACCAGTCCGCCCAGTCCGCCCGGTCCGGCCGGAACGTGCCGGACCCGGGGTGGCATCGACCGGCCGCCTCGCCCGCGCCGGATCACCTTTGCCGCTGCGGCGGCTGAGACCGGCGTGGCGGTCGGGCGGACTCCTATCCAGGGCCGGGCCGGAATGGTCCTGCACGCACGACCCACGATGACCGCTCCGCCCCGGCGGACGGTCCGCCCTTCGCACTCATAGTCGCCCGGGACCCGGATTCGGTTCCCGGAAATCCCGGCCCGCGACCATGTCGACAGGAGGGTCGAATTCGGATAAATGGCCTTTGTCCGGAATCATTAGCTTCAATATCATCGATCTTGGTCGGATTTCGCCCATAGAGGGGCGAGATGTGACCAAACATTGCCGTGACGCCTCGCTTGGCGCCACTCGGCCCAACATTTGGTCGGAGCCATCCAACACAATCGTCGATAATTGTCCCATAATAAGAGCAGATGTCCATGCCCACCCGGCTCCCGCACAACGCACCGGGCCGACCGTCGCGGCCGGCCCATCCACCGGGTCATCGGGTCCGCGAGTACTGCGGGCAGCGACGGCATCTCACCCTAAGCTTTGCGCGAAACACTGTCGCAATTGCCGCCGCCGATGGTCAAGGAACGCGGCCGTCACCAGGGCAGCGGGCCATCCTCGTTGAAGTAGCCGCCGGTGGGTCCGTCCGCGCCGAGCGTCGCCAGCCGCACCGCGATCGCAGCGCCCTGTGCTGGGGTCCGGCTGCCGGTGAAGCCGGTGAGGTCGGTGGCGACGTGACCGGGATCGGCCAGGTTGACCAGGATTCCGGCACTGCGAAGTTCCTTGGCGTACTGCACGGTCAGGGAGTTGAGCGCGGTCTTGGACGGGACGTACGCGGCGCTGGCCCCCATCTGGGCGAACGGGCCGGCCGGGTCGCTCAGCAGGGCCAACGATCCGACGCCGCTGGACATGTTGACGATGCGGGCCGCGGTCGAGCGGCGCAGCAGCGGCAGCATCGCGTTCGTCACCGTGAGTACGCCCAAGACGTTGACCTCGAACACCGCGCGCAGGACATCCAGGTCGGCGCTGCTCGGCGCCTGCGCCCGGCCGCCGGTGATCCCCGCGTTGTTGACGAGCACATCGAGCCGGCCGAACCGCTCCTCGATGGACGCGGCGGCCGCCCGCGCCGACGCCGGGTCGGTCACGTCGAGGGCGAGCGGGTGCACGCCCAACTCGGCTGCCGCCTTCTCGCGCGCCTGTTCGTCGCGGGCGCCAAGCAGCACCGTCATCCCCCGGCCG
>Ga0307515_10006683_pt1 | contig 22971 bp, 23 predicted proteins | sample 17_EM_MG_FD_194513 | JGI IMG/M metagenome (GOLD analysis project Ga0307515, IMG submission 194513) | Populus trichocarpa ectomycorrhiza microbial communities from riparian zone in the Pacific Northwest, United States - 17_EM | ecosystem: Host-associated > Plants > Roots > Unclassified | place... | reverse complement strand
CTCCTTGCAGCGCGCGTGGAAGACCTGGCCCTCCTCGGTCAGCGACAGCCTGCGCGTGGTGCGATGGAGCAGCCGTATACCCAGCCTGGCCTCCAAGTCGCCAACGTACCGCGACACGGCCGCCTTCGATTGACCTAAGGCGGCGGCCGCTTTGACGAAGCTGCCCGCATCGACCACGGCGGTGAAGGCCTGCATTTCACGAAATTTGTCCATCGCGGAATCATTGGCTCAATTTTTGGAACAGTTCATCCATCTGTCGGCAGTTTATCTCCCGAACACGCACCTATAAATTCCCATTCAACGCAGCGACTCGCTGTGCGAACAAAAGGAACTCGACATGAAGATCACAGTGCTCGGTGCCGGCAACATGGGCGCGGCGTTCGTCAAGCAACTCACCCGCGCGGGCCATCAGGTCAGCGTCGCGTCGCGAGATGGTGCCAAGGCAGCGCAAGTCGCCGCCGCAAATCCCGGCGCGCAAGCCGTGCCTGCCGCGGGATCTTCCGTCGGCGCCGACGTCGTCGTGCTGGCCACCGGTTATGCCGACGCGGCCGCCGCGTTGCGTGCCGCAGGAGACCTCACGGGCAAGGTCCTGGTCGACATCACGAATCCGTTGACCGAGGACTACATGGGTCTCACGGTTGGCCACAGCACCTCGGCAGCCGAAGAGCTCAGCAAGATCGTGCCAGGCGCCGAAATCGTCAAGGCATTCAATACCCTGTTCGCCCAGGTGCTGGCCGAGGGACCCGACTTCGGTGGCGGTCGCAAGGTCAGCGTCTTCGTCGCCAGCGACAGCGAGCGCGCCAAGCAAAGCGCTGCCGTCCTTGCCGAGAGCATCGGCTTCCAGGTGGTCGACGCCGGCGGTCTAAAGAACGCGCGCTACCTCGAGCCGCTGGCCGGCTTGAACGTCTACCTCGGCTACGGCGCCGGTCTCGGCACCGCCATCGCGCCGACCTGGCTCCGCAAAGCCTGATCCATCACCCCACCCACCCAAGGAGAACCACCATGCACTTCCGTACCGCCCTCACGTCCACCCTGATCGCAGTCCTTGGCGTTGCCAACGCGCAAACGCCGGCCGAGAACCCGACAACCCCTCCGCCAAAGCCCGAGCGCCAAGCGCCCAAAGTCGAGAAGAACCTGAAGGTCTTCGACACCCTGGACTTCGACGTCTTCAGCAACCAGAAATGGGACCGCCTGCACGAAAGTCACGCCAAGGACATCGTGGTTACCTGGCCCGATGGCCACGAGACCAAGGGCATCGACAAGCACATCGAGGATCTCAAGGCGATGTTCGTCTTCGCCCCCGACATCACGATCAAGACCCATCCGATCCGTTTCGGCTCGGGGTCGTGGACTTCGGTAGCAGGCGTCATGACTGGCACCTTCACGAAGCCGATGCCGCTGCCTGATGGCAAGTCCATCGCGCCCACCGGCAAGCGCTTTGCTATCGGCATGGTGACCCTTGGTCACTGGAAGGATGGAACGATGGATCACGAATGGTTGTTCTGGGACAACCAGGACTTCATGAACCAGTTGGGCCTGGGCGCCAAGTGATCGCGTTCGACCGTGCTGACTGAGTGTGGCGAGCCTTCGCGCCAGACCGGAGTCTTTTGATACAAGCCCTGCCCAGCCTGTTCGTCTCGCACGGCGCACCGACCTTTGCGCTGGAGCGCGGCTTTGCCGGGCCGCGCCAGCGCTGGGCAGGCAGCTCGCATAAGGCATGGCGTCCTGGCGATGGACGCCTACGCTTTCGGCATGAGCAATGCCACACGCCGTGAGGATTTCGATGCAAGACGACATGATCATCCAGCACCTCGATTCACCACCCCAACGACCCACGGAGTTGGTCCTGCTGTTTCATGGCGTGGGCTCCGATGCTCAGAGCCTGCGCCCGTTGGGCGAAGCGCTGCGCGGGAGTCTGAACCACGCATGGATCGTCAGCGTGCGTTCGCCCGAGACATCTGAACTCGGTGGCTGGCAATGGTTCTCGGTGCAGGGCATCACCGAAGCCAACCGACCAACGCGCGTGGCCGCGGCAATGCCCCGATTCGTAGAGACAGTGCACCACTGGCAGCGCGAAGCAGGCGTTGATGTGGCGGCGACCACGTTGATCGGCTTCTCGCAGGGCGCGATCATGGCGCTCGAGTCGACGCAATTGCACCAACCCTCGGCTGCTCGCATCGTGGCGATCGCTGGGCGCTTTGCGCAGATCCCGCGCGTTGCGCCCCCACAAACTCGCCTGCATCTGATGCAAGGTGAACAGGATCGCGTGATGCCCGTAGCGCTCGCTGTCGACGCTGCCGAACGGCTCCAGCGACTTGGAGCCAACGTCACGCTCGACCGCTTCGCCGGACTGGGTCATGGCATCGACGGGCGGGTCGCGCGACGACTCATCGAACGCCTGGGCGAGGACGGTGACGGAGCCGTGACATGAGCACGCCCGTGACGAGATTGCGCATGGATGCACGGCGTACGACGCTCACGACGGAATCAGATTTGAGCGTCACGCTGGAGATGGGCTACCGAAGCGTGGCCGAGACATTCTTCCGGCACGATCCACCAAGGCCAGGCGAGCTGGAGCTGGCGATTGATGCAGCCGAGGACGCGCTGATGCGAGTGCGGGCGTTACGAACCGACGCAGGCACGCTTGTCACCTCCGACGACATAAGGCGGCTTTTGCCTGAACTGCTGCCTGACGGCATGACAGCGACGCTTGAGGAAATTGAAGCGCATTTCCAACGGCTCGCGTCGGCTTCGCTCGGACATCCGGGCGCGCTCGCGGACACGCCATTGGACCGAGAGTCCGCAGCAGGACTCCTGATTCTGCGTGAATGCATGCATCACCTGGGCTTCAGGGTCCTCATGATTGGCTGAGGAAGAATGAATCGGCCGACATGTACGCCATTGCGGTGATGACCAAGAAGACGATCGCGGGAGCAACTACGTCAGGACGACAAGCTTCCCCTGCGCCGAGTTGTCTTCCATGCAACGGTGCGCCGCGCTGATGTCAGTCAGCGGGAAGACCCGGCCAATCTGGACACGCAGGGAACCGCGTGCGACCTCATCAGCCAGCTCTTGCAGTGGCGTCGCCGCGAAATCGTCCGCGCCGCCGCTGCATGTTGTCAGGTAGGTGCCGGAAGCGACGGCTTCCATGGGTTCAAATTCGCGCAGGGTCCACCGGCTCCCTTCCTTTCCCTTCCGGCATCACAGACCTCAACGGCGGGAGAGCTCGCAAATGGCAGGTGAAAGACGAGCCTGTCCCGAGACGGCGCCACCACGTACTCGATAGGTAGGTGTGGAGTTGACTCTTTCGACGAGATCACGAATCCGATCCCTGTGCTGGGCGCGGATGGTTTCCGTGACACTGCCTCAGCAATGTTCCAGCGAACTCGGAAAACATGCGTACGCGTGGAATGTTGGAGCGGCCCGGAGGACGCACGAGCCAGATGTCACCACGGGTCGCGTCGTGCCCTTCAAGAACTGCTTCGAGACGACCGGCCTTGAGGTGGTCAGCCAGCGTCGCGTTTATGACTTTAATAGTGCGGAACAGAACGGCGGGTCTTCGTGACCCGACTCGGTATCGCGACGCTGCTTTCGTATTTCGCCGCCGGGACATCGCGGGTCATCTGGCCCAACACATGCTGAGCTTGTGACCTGGCGTTGCACGCGTGGGGACTGCTCCGCGCCGCACAGCGTTGACACCTCCATGACACGGGCAGTACATTGGCCGTGACAGCATTTCGGACACATGTCCGATATATCGGACACTTTCAACTTGGAGGGCGCACATGAAACTTCGTGAATTGGGTATGGCGGTGCTGACCGTGGCGGCGTTGCTGGGCGGCGCATCGGCCCACGCGGCAGGCAAGCTGGAGCAGGTTCTGGCGCGAGGCAAGCTGGTGGTGGGCACCGGCAGCACCAACGCGCCCTGGCATTTCAAAGGGGCGGACGGCAAGCTGCAGGGCTTCGACATCGACATGGCGAAGATCATTGCCAAGGCGCTGTTCGACGATCCCGAGAAGATCGAATTCGTCAACCAGTCTTCCGACGCACGCATTCCGAACATCACGACCGACAAGGTCGACATCACCTGCCAGTTCATCACCGTGACCGGCGCGCGTGCGCAGCAGGTGGCCTTCACCATTCCGTACTACCGCGAAGGTGTGGGGCTGATGCTCAAGGCGGCCAGCCCGTACGCCAGCTACGCGGCGCTGAAGACCGCCGGTGCCAAGGTGAAGGTGGCTGTGCTGCAGAACGTGTATGCCGAGGCGATGGTCCATGCCGCACTGCCGGCCGCAACCGTCTCGCAGTTCGATTCGCAAGACCTGATCTACCAGGCCTTGAACTCCGGCCGGGCCGATGCGGTGGCCACCGACCAATCGTCCATCGCCTGGTTCCTGAAGCAGAACCCCGGCAAGTACAAAGACGCTGGCTACGGCTGGAACCCGCAGACCTACGCCTGCGCCGTGAAGCGCGGCGACCAGGACTGGCTGAACTTCGTCAACACCGCGCTGCACGAGGCGATGACCGGCGTCGAGTTCGACACCTATGCGGCGTCGTTCAAGAACTGGTTCGGGGCTGAGCTGCCACCGCCGAAGATCGGCTTCCCGGTCGAGTACAAGTAAGCCGCAGGGCACGTGGATTACGCACTGAACTTCGCCGTCGTCTGGCGAAGTTTCGACAAGCTGCTCGCAGGGCTGGGGCTCAGCCTGCTGCTGGCGGTGGGCTCGATCGCGATCGGCATCGTGATCGGGCTCGTGCTGGGCTTCGCGCTCGTGTCGCGCTCCGGCACCGCCAGGCGGCTGGCGGGCGGCTATGTCACGGTGATCCGCAACACGCCGATCCTGCTGCTGGTGCTCTTCGTCTACTTCGCGTTGCCCGACCTCGGTGTGCAATTGGGGGGCATCGAGTCCTTCGTCGCGACGCTGGCGGTCTATTCCGGCGCGTACCTGGCCGAGGTGTTTCGCGCCGGTTTGCTGTCGGTTCCCAAGGGCGTGCGCGAGGCCGCGCAAGCGATCGGCATGAGCAGGATGCAGATCAATGCGTCCATCATTGCGCCGCTGATGTTGCGCAACGTACTGCCATCGCTGGGCAGCACGGTCATCTCGCTGTTCAAGGACACCTCGCTTGCTGCGGCCATCGCGATTCCCGAGCTGACCTTCGAAGCGCGCAAGATCAACGTCGAGAGCTTCCGTGTCGTGGAGACCTGGCTGGTGGCCAGCCTGCTGTACGTCGGCACCTGCACCGTTCTTGCCGCGCTGTTCCGGCGCCTGGAGCGGCGTCTGGCCATCCCACGGTAACTGCGCCATGGACTTCTCGCTGACCCAGTTCCTGCACGAGTTGTGGATCGCACGCGTCCCCATCGCGCAGGGGCTCGGCATCACTGTGGTGTCGGCCGCGTTGGCGATCGTCGTGGGCACCGTGCTGGGTATCGGTGTGGGGCTTGCGCTGACCTACGGCGCGGCGCCATTGCGCGCACTGGTGCGCGGCTACACCGATTTCATCCGCGGCACGCCGGTGCTGGTGTTGGTGTTGGCCAGCTACTACGCGCTGGGCACGGCCGGCATCCAGCTCGGGCCGTTCCAGGCGGGCGTGCTGGCCCTGGCGGTGTTCTGCAGCTCGCACGTGGGCGAGATCGTGCGCGGCGCCTTGCAGGCCATCCCCAAGGGCCAGATCGAGGCCGCGAAGGCGATCGGCCTGACGTTTTCGCAAACCTTCGTGTCGGTGCTGATGCCGCAGGCCATGCGCCAGATTCTGCCGACCTGGGTCAACACGGCGGCGGAGATGGTGAAGGCGTCCACCTTGCTGTCCATCATCGGCGTGGGCGATTTGCTGCTGGCATCGCAAGAGGCGATTGCGCGGACCTTCATGAGCCTGCCGTTCTACCTGTTCGCCGGGCTCCTGTACTTCACGATCAACTTCGGCATCGAGCGATTCGGGCGCTTCGTCGAGCGGAAGACTCACATACCGTCATAGGGAAACGTCACGCATGGCGACCAACATTCTCGAAATCAGCAACCTGCACAAGCGCTACGGCGAGGTCGAGGTGCTGAAGGGCGTCGACTGCCGCATGCAGCAGGGCGACGTGGTCTGCGTGATCGGGTCCAGCGGCTCGGGCAAGACCACGATGCTCCGCTGCATCAACATGCTGGAGGAGTTCAACGATGGCTCCATCCGCATCGACGGCGACGAGATCGGCTACGAGATGCGCAACGGAACCCGCCACCGCAAGAGCGAAAAAGAAGTCGCCCGGCAGCGCGCGCTGACCGGCATGGCCTTTCAGCAGTTCAACCTGTTCCCGCACATGAGCGCTGCCGAGAACGTGATGCTCGGCCTCGTCAAGGTGCGGAAGATGCGGCGCGACGAAGCCCGCACCATTGCCGAGAAATGGCTGGACCGCGTGGGCCTGCTGGCGCGGCGCGATCACTACCCGGGCCAGTTGTCGGGTGGGCAGCAGCAGCGCGTTGCCATCGCCCGCGCCATCGCGATGAGCCCGCGGTTGATGCTGTTCGATGAGGTAACCTCCGCGCTCGATCCGGAGCTCGTGAACGAGGTGCTGCTGGTCATCAAGGACCTGGCGCGCGAGGGCATGACCATGCTTCTGGTCACGCACGAGATGCGCTTTGCCTTCGAGGTCTCGAACCGGGTGATCTTCATGAACCAGGGGCGTATCGCGGAAGAGGGCGACCCGAAGGACATGTTCGTGCGCCCCCAGACCGAGCGTCTGGCTGAATTCTTGAAGAACTCATCTTTCCATTGAAACCTGCAGACCGCATTGCGACGAAGGCCGTGGACGAAGACACGTCCAACCGCCGTTCCAGGGGGCTGGACCGGGCGTTCGAGATCCTCGATTTCTTGCGAGCCAAGCGCAAGCCGATGCGGCCCAACGAGATCGCGGTGGACATCGGGGCGCCGCGCTCGTCGGTTTATGAGCTGGTCAATCTGCTGCTCAAGCATGGTGCGCTCGAGTACGCCGGCAGCGAGGGCCAGGTCTTCCTCGGCCGCAAGCTCTACTTTCTGGGCAGCGCCTACGCCGAGCAGTTCGACCTGATGCGCGAGTGCGAATCGATGCTGACGCGCATCACCGAAGAGACCCGCGAGACCGCCCAGCTGTGCATGCTCGACGGCAACAAGTACACCGTGGCGCTGATGAAAGAGGGCATCCGGCCGTTCCGCATTTCATCCAACGTGGGCGAGGCCCTGCCGATCCCGTGGACGGCATCAGGCCGGCTGCTGGTGTCGCACCTGAGCGACCCGCAGATCCTCGACTTCATCCCGCCCGAGGACTTCGAGCTGCCCGACGGCAGCTGGCTGGCGCCCGAGGAATTCATTCGCCAGGCCCGGGCCGCCAAGGCCGCTGGCTACTTCACCTTCGGCAGCCAGGTCGACAGCTTCACGCAATGCTTCGCGGCGCCGGTGTACCAGGAGGGCGAGGTGTGCATCGCCACGCTGTGCATCGTGGCGCCCAAGGAGGATGGCCTGCGCAATCAAGAGAGTTATCTGCAGAGCCTGACCGGCGTGGCGCGCGACTTGACGCGGCGGCTGCGCACGGGGTGAGGGCCTGAGAGCATCTCCGGCCCTCTGTCGGTGCCCGGCGTTCCTGACCATCGTCGCAGTCCGCCGGGCGTGGCCCCGGCCTCAGGACTTCGGCTTGTAGGCGATGACGTCGATCTCAACCTTCGCATCCACCATCAGCCGCGCCTCGGTGGTCGAGCGCGCCGGCTTGCCGTTCGGGAAGTAGCTCATGTAGACGCGGTTGAAGGCGCCGAAGTCGCGCGCATCCTGCAGCCAGCAGGTGCTCTTGCACACGTCGTCGAAGCTCGCGCCAGCCAGTGCCAGCACGGCCTTCAGGTTTTCCATCACCTGGCGCGTCTGTGCCTCGATGCCGCCAGCCACGATCTCGCCGTCGGCATTCGCAGGCACCTGGCCGGACACATAGATGAAGTCACCGGCGCGCACGGCCGGCGAGAACGGCCGCGCTTGGCGGTCGGAGGCCATCGGCGGGGTGCCGAGGTAATCGAGAGGCATTGAGATCTCCTTGAAGGAACGCAAACAGTGCAGGCTCGCACCATAGATGTGAAATAGTATTTCAGTCAACACCGCAGTGCCGCGGGAAAACCCCGATTATTTGGCATGAGCTTTGCTCCATAGTCGCGTCGTTCTGAAAAATACTTTCAGTTTCCTGCTGTCCCTGATCTTTGGAGATCCGCCATGCCTCGCCCCGACACGCTCCCTCGCCGCACCCTGCTCAAGATGCCAGCTGCACTCGGCTTGGTCGCATGTCTGTTCGGCACCCTAGGCACTGCGCAGGCCCAGGCACCGCGCAATTACGCCACGCTCGCGATGGTGGCCGAGCCGCTGACGTTGGACCCGATGGCGTCCACCGCCGACCTGATCGGCACGATCATGCAGCACGTGTACGAGCCGCTCTACACCTTTGATGCCAAGTGGAACGTGGTGCCGATGTTGGCCGAAGCGCTGCCTAAAATCTCGGTCGACGGCAAGACCTACAGCATCAGCCTGCGCAAGGGCGTGATGTTGCACAACGGGCGCGAACTCAACGCCGACGATGTCGTCGCCAGCCTGCAGCGCTGGATGGACACCTCGCCGCGCGGCAAGGCGGTGGCCAAGGAATTGGACAACCTGCAGGCCAAGGGCGCGCTCGGCATCGAGATCACCTTGAAGGGGCCTTACGCACCGCTGGTCGCGCAGCTGGCGCTGCCCAGCGGCATGGCCGCCATCATGGCGAAAGAGTCGATCGCCCAGCCGCTGAAAGAGTTCGTCGGCACCGGCCCCTACCGCTTCAAGGAGCGCAAGCCGGACCAGTACGTGCTGCTGACCCGCTTCGACAAGTACAGCGCGCGCAAGGAGCCGGCCAGCGGCTATGGCGGTAAGCGTGAGGCGCTGATCGAAGAGCTGCGCTTCGTGCCGGTGCCCAGCGCCAACACGCGGGTCGAAGGTGCGCTCGCCGGCCAGTACGACTTCGCCGACCTGCTGCCGGTCGAGGCGCTCACGCGGCTCGAGAAGTCGGGTGGCAAGACCGTGCCCATCCTCACGCCGTCGTTCGGCTTCCCGTACCTGGTGCTGAACACGAAGGAAGGCGTGGCGGCCAGCCTGCCCGTGCGCCAGGCGATCCAGATCGCCATCGGCGAAGGCGAGATGCTCGCGGCCGGCTTCGGCGACACGCGCTTCTTCGCGCCTGAAGGCAACCACTTCCCGAAGGGCTCGCCGTACTACTCGACCGCCGGCGTCGACCAGTACAACCAGCGCAATGCCGCGAAGGCCAAGGCCGCCGCCGAGAAGGCCGGTTACAAGGGCGAGCCCATCCGCGTGCTCACGAGCCGCCAGTACGACTTCCACTACAACATGGCGCTGCTGATGGCCGAGCAGCTCAAGCGCGCCGGATTCAAGGTCGAGCTGAATGTGGTCGACTGGGCCACGCTGGTCCAGCGCCGCAACGACGCCAAGCTGTGGGACATCTACATCACCCACTCCGGCCAGTTCCCCGAGCCGATGCTGTCGCCGCCGCAGCTCGGCGACGGCGCACCGGGCTGGTGGAGCAGCCCAGCCAAGCAGGCCGCGCTGACCGCGTTCAACCAGCAGAGCGACCCGGCCAAGCGCGGTGCGCTGTGGGGCAAGGTGCAGCAGGTCGTGTACGACGAGGTGCCGTACATCAACGTCGGAAAGTTCGCGAGCCTGTCGGCGAAGAGTCCGGCGCTCGAAGGCTATGTGCCGGCGACCTGGCCGTTCTTCTGGAACACCGGCTTCAAGAAGTAGGCACTGCGCGTCTTGCGCATCGGTTTCGTCATGTTCCTCAACCCCCAGGAAATGCCATGCCCTTGAGTGCCACTGACCTCGAGTTGCCTTGTACCGCTGAAACCAGTGAGAGTCGCCGTCAGCTTCTCAAAGCCGCTGCGTTTGCTTCCGGGCTGGGCGCGTTGGGGCTGGGCTCGGCGTCTGCAAACGCCGCTTCAAACGGCGCGGTGTATGCCTACGTGGGCACCTATACCGATGGCGGCAAGCCCTGGCGGGGCGGCCGTGGGCTGGGTGTGCACCAGTTCGTGGTGAATGGAAAGACAGGAGCCCTCACGCCCATCGCCGGCGCGCCGGTCGCGGTGCTCAACACGGGCGATGCCGCGAGCAAGCTGCGCAATCCGGCGTCGCTGGCACACCATCCGTCCGTTCGCATGCTGTATGCCGCCAACGAATTCGACGCGATGGCCGGGCCGGACAGCACCGGTTCGGTGTCGGCCTACCGCATCGGTGCCGATGGCGCGTTGTCATTCGTGGGCGAGGTGGCTTGCGGCGGCAAGGCGCCCGCGTTCGTCAGCGTGCATCCAGACGGTCGCTTCCTGTTCACCGCCAACTATGTCAGCGGCGATGTCAGCGTGATCGCATTGCGTGCAGACGGCAGCTTCGACGCCGACCGCCCCGCCGCCGTCTACAAGGATGCCGACGCCTGCGGCGACGCCAAATGCAAACCCGGCGCGGATGTCGTGCCCGCGGCGGCACAGTCGCACGAGGGCTTTGCCACCAGCGACCACGACGGCCCGCATGCCCACATGGTGCAGAGCGACCCCTCGGGCAATTTCGTGCTCGTGGCGGACCTGGGGCTGGACCGCGTCATCTCGTACCGGTTCGACCGCGGCACCGGCGTACTGAGCCAGCCCCGCAGCGTGGCCGTGTCGGAAAGCTCGGGCGCGCGCCATTTCTGCTTTCATCCGAACGGCGAGTGGTTCTACCTCGTGAATGAAGAGGCCTCCACCATCGCCTTCATGCGCTACGACGGCGGCACCGGCGTGCTGACCCCGGTGAGCGAAACCTCCGCATTGCCACCCGGATTCAAGGGCACCAGCTATGCGTCGGGCATCCGCATGCTGCCGGGCGGCCAGCACTTCGTGTCGTTGAACCGTTTGCATGACTCCATTTCTCTGTTCAAGATCAACCCACGCACCGGTGAACCGGCGCTGGTGCGAGAAGAGTGGACCCGAGGCAACTACCCGCGCAGTTGCACACTCGATCCCAGCGGGAGGTTTCTCTACGTCTGCCACAACAAGCAAGGCGACAACGTGACGATCTTCGAGGTGCTGAAGGGCGACATCCGCTTCACCGGGCGCTACGTGGCGGTGGGCAGTGCGGCCTCGATCGAGTTCTCGACGTGAGCATCGGACGATGAGTGGGCCGACCCCTGTGTATCGCTACCTGGCCTCTCGCATCGCAGGCATGCTGGTGGTGCTCGCCATCGTTGCGGTGATCGTGTTCGTGTTGACGCGTGCCGCGTCGGGCGACCCGGTCTCTGTGCTGCTGGGCGACCAGGCCACCGCCGACGACATCGCTCGCGTCAAGAAGGACTACGGTCTGGACAAGCCCTTGCCGGTGCAGTTCGGCTACTGGTTGCGCGAGGTCGTGCAAGGCAACCTCGGCCAGTCGATTTTTCTGCAACGCCCGGTGACGCAGGCGCTGTGGGAGCGGGCCGAACCCACCACGCTGCTGGCCTTGATGGCGGTGGCGATTGCGGCCGTGATCGGCATCCCCTGCGGCATTGTCTCGGCGGTGTTCCGCGGCCGCTGGGTCGACCAGCTGTTCACCGGTGTTGCGATGCTGGGTGCGAGCATTCCGAGCTTCTGGTTCGGCATCGTGTTGATCCAGCTCTTCGCGGTGTCGCTCGGTTGGTTTCCGGTGTCGGGTTACGGCGCCCCCGGTGCGCCGATCACTGAGCGGCTGCATGCGCTGATGCTGCCGGCCGCGGTGCTGGGGGTGCTCAACTCGGCGCTGATCATCCGCTTCACGCGCGCGTCGATGCTCGACGTGCTCGGCGAAGACTATGTGCGCACCGCCCGCTCCAAGGGCCTGCCCGAAAGCAGCGTCGTGCTCAAGCATGCGCTGCGCAACGCGCTGGTGCCCATCGTCACCGTGCTCGGCCTCACCGTCGCGTTGATGATCGGCGGCGCCGTCGTCACCGAGACGGTGTTCGGCTTGCCCGGCATCGGCAACCTCGTGGTGAGCGCGGTGCTGCGGCGCGACTACCCGGTGATCCAGGGGGCGCTGCTCGTCGTCGCGGCGATCTACGTGCTGATCAATTTTTCGATCGACCTGCTGTACGTGGCCGTCGATCCCCGCGTCAAGCTATGAGACTTCCCCGCCTGCTGCGCCAGCTGATGCACCGCCGCATCGTGATGCTGTCGGCCCTCGTGCTGATCGTGATCGCCGTGCTGGCGCTCGGCGCGCCGTGGTTCGCTTCGGCCGACCCCAACGACACCGCAGTGCTCGACCGCCTGAAGGGGCCGAGTGCCGAGCACCTGCTGGGCACCGACGAACTCGGGCGCGACATGTACTCCCGCATCGTGCACGGCGCGCGCTACTCGCTCACCATCGCTGCGCTCACGGCGCTGGGCTCGGTGATTGCAGGCACGGTCCTCGGCCTCGTCGCTGGGTTCTTCCGCCGGCTCGATGCGCCGCTGATGCGCGTGGTCGATGCGATGATGTCTTTCCCCGACATCCTGCTGGCCATCGCGCTCGTCGCCATCCTCGGGCCTTCGCTGCTCAACGTGGTGCTGGCGCTGGTGCTGGTCTACACGCCGCGCGTCGCGCGCGTGGTGCGCGCGTCGACACTGGTGGTGCGCGAGCTGCTGTTCGTCGAAGCGGTGCGTGCGCTCGGGGTGCGCACCTCGCGCATCCTGTGGCGCCACATCCTGCCGAATCTGCTGTCGCCGATCCTGGTGCAGGTGTCGTTCATCTTCGCGTACGCGATCCTGGCCGAGGCGGGCTTGTCCTTCCTGGGCGTCGGCGTGCCGCCCGAGATCCCCACCTGGGGCACGATGGTGGCCGGCAGCCAGCAGTACGCCGACAAGGCGTTCTGGGTCGTGCTGTTCCCGGGGCTGGCCATCATCTTCACCGCACTGTCGCTGCAGATCCTCGGCGATGGCGTGCGCGATTTGCTCGATCCCAAGTTGAAGAAGACCCTATGAGTGCGCCACGGCTCACCGTCACCAGCCTCAGCACCTGCTTCCCAACTGAAGACGGCCTGGTGCGCTCGGTCGCCGACGTCAGCTTCAGCATCGCCCCGGGCAAGACCACGGCCCTCGTCGGCGAGTCTGGCTCCGGCAAGTCGGTCACCAGCCTGACGCTGATGCGCTTGCTGCCCAAGACCGCCCGCGCGCAGGTCGAAGGCCAGGCTCGCTTCGTCACGCGCGCCGGCCGCGAGGTCGACCTGCTGACACTGCCCGATGCGCAGATGCGCCGGCTGCGCGGCAACGAGCTGGCGATGATCTTCCAGGAGCCGATGACCAGCCTGAACCCGGTGTTCACGGTGGGCGAGCAGATCGCCGAAAGCGTGCGGCTGCACAAGGGGCTGGGCCGAGCCGCGGCGCTGGCGCACGCGAAGCGCATGCTGGATCTCGTGGAGATCCCCGCCGCCGCGCAGCGCCTGCACGAGTACCCGCACCAGCTGTCGGGCGGCATGCGCCAGCGCGTGATGATCGCGCTGGCAATGGCCTGCGACCCGACCCTCCTGATAGCAGACGAGCCGACCACCGCGCTCGACGTGACGATCCAGGCGCAGATCCTGGTGCTGATGCGCCGGCTGCAGGCCGAGACCGGCATGAGCATCCTGTTCATCACGCACAACCTGGGCGTGGTCGCGCACCATGCGGATGACGTGGTGGTGCTGTATGCCGGCCGCGTGGTCGAGGCCGCACCGGTGCGGCCGCTGTTCGCGACGCCGGCGCATCCCTACACGCAAGGGCTGCTGGCCTGCCTGCCGGGCAAGGCGCATGCGGCGGGGCAGCCGAGGCCAAAGCGGCTGTTCGCGATCCGCGGCCAGGTGTCGAGCCCGCTGTCGCCACCGCCCGGCTGTGCCTTCGAGCCGCGCTGCGACCAGGCGATCCCCGCGTGTTCGCAAGCGGTGCCGCCGCTGGTGGTCACCGACGACCTGCGACAGGCGCGCTGCATCCGCGTGCCGTCGGTTGAGAGGACTGCCGCATGAGTACCGACGCTCCATTGATCGAGGTGCGAAACCTCAAGCGCTACTTCGGCAACACCGACAAACCGGTGCGCGCCGTCGACGACGTGTCGTTCGCGATCCGCACCGGTGAAACGCTCGGCCTGGTCGGCGAATCCGGTTCGGGCAAGACCACCATCGGCCGCACGGTGCTGCGCCTGATCGAGCGCACCGACGGCCAGGTGCTGTACCGCGGTGATGACTTGGGTGCGCTGTCGGCCGAGCGCATGCGCCGGCTGCGCAGCAAGCTGCAGATCATCTTCCAGGACCCGTATGCGAGCTTGAACCCGAAGATGCGCATCAGCGCGATCCTCGACGAGGCGCTGTCCACGCACGGCCTCGCGAAGGGCCGGCGCAAGGAACGCATCGCCGAGCTGCTCGATCTGGTGGGCCTGCGCGCTGAGCATGCGAGCCGCTTTCCGCACGAGTTCTCCGGCGGCCAGCGGCAACGCATCGGCATCGCGCGGGCGCTGGCGGTGGAGCCGGAGTTCATCGTCGCCGACGAGCCGCTGTCGGCGCTCGACGTGTCGATCCAGGCGCAGGTGATCAACCTGCTGGCCGAGCTGCGCGAGCGGCTGTCGCTGACGATGCTGTTCATCTCGCACGACCTCGACGTCGTCGAGTACCTGTGCGACCGCGTGGTCGTGCTGTACCTTGGCCGCGTGATGGAGGTGGCGCCCACGGCCGAGCTGTTCGAGCGCCCGCTGCACCCATACACGCAGGCGCTGTTGGCCGCGAGCCCCAAACCCGATCCGCTGATCGTGAGCACCGCCGTGCCGCTGAAGGGCGACATCCCGAGCCCGATGAGCCCACCGTCGGGCTGCGTGTTCCGCACGCGCTGCCCGCATGCGATCGAGGCCTGCGCGCAGACTGTGCCCACCCTCGACGAATACAGTCCGGGCCGATTCACGGCCTGCATCCGCAAAGACTTGTTGGACACACCATGACCCACGACCATTTTCTCGACCCCTTGATCGGCCCCGGCTTCAAGGGCTTCCCCCACGCACACCGTGCGCTGCGCCGCAGCGAGGTCGGCGGCGAAGGCTGGAACGTGCTGGCCGGCGACCTGCCTTTGCCGCTGGCGCTGCTCAAGCGGACCGCCGTCGAACACAACCTCGCGTGGATGCAGACGCAGGCTCACCAATGGGGCATCGACCTCGCGCCGCACGGCAAGACGACGATGTCGCCGCAGCTTTTCAAGCGCCAGCTCGCGGCCGGCGCCTGGGGCCTGACCTTCGCGACCGTCACCCAGCTGGCGATCGGCGTGGCCGCTGGCGCGCGCCGCACCTTGATCGCCAACCAGGTGGTCAGCGAGGCCGACCTGGCCGGCATCCAGTCGCTGCTGCACGCGCATGCCGATCTGCGCGTGGTGTTCCTCGTCGACTCGCTCGCGCAGCTGGCGTTGATCGAGGCCTGGGCGCAAGGCCACGGGGGCAGCCTGCCCTTCGAAGTGATGATCGAGATCGGTGTCGCCGGCGGCCGCAGCGGCTGCCGCAGCCACGAGGAGGCCGTCGCCCTTGCCACGCGCCTGCATGCGAGCGCGGCGGTTCGGCTGGTCGGCATCGAAGCCTACGAAGGCCTGGGTGCCAAGGGCACGAGCGAGGCCGATGGGCCGTATGCCAAGGCGCTGATGGACCGCGTCGAAGCGGTCGCGCGCCATTGCGACGAGCAAGCCCTGTTCGACACCGACGAAGTGCTGGTCTCGGCCGGCGGCTCTGCGATCTTCGATCTGGTGGCTGGGCGCCTGAAGCCCACGCTCGGTCGGCCGGTGCGCGGCCTGTTGCGCTCGGGTTGCTACGTCACGCACGACCATGGTTTCTACAAGCGCATGGTCAACGTCGTCGAAACGCGCTGCGGATGCGGTGACAGCCTGCGCCCGGCGATGGAGGTGTGGGCGCTGGTGCAGTCGCAGCCCGAACCGGGGCTCGCGATTCTGGCCGTCGGCAAACGTGACCTCTCGTTCGACCTCGACCTGCCGGTGCCGATCGCACGCGCGGCGCGCGGCGCGCTGGCAGCCAGCGCCGTGCCGCCGAGCTGGAAGATCACCGGCCTGAACGACCAGCACGCCTACCTGCGTTGGGATGCCGCGGACGCGCAGCACGCACCTGCCGTTGGCGACCGCGTTGGCCTCGGCATCTCGCACCCTTGCACCACCTTCGACAAATGGCACTGGATGCCGCTGGTCGAAGACGACTACCGTGTCAGCGACGCGGTGGTCATGCATTTCTGAAAGCGCACCGATGAACCACGATCTGCTGCAGCGGGTCACCGAGGTCCGCGCCAAGGCGCCGGCAGCGCGGCGCGCGATCCTCGACCTGATCCTCGAAGACCCCGACCGCGTGCTCGAAGAAAGCTTCGAGTCGCTGGCCCTGCGCGCCGGCAGCTCGGTGCCGACCGTGATGCGCACCTGCCGCGACCTGGGCTTCGCCGGCCTGCGCGAATTCAAGCTCGCGCTCGCGCACACGCTGGCGCTCGGCGGCTCGCCGCTGCACCGGCGGGTCAACATCGAAGACACGGCCGACGAGGTCGTCGCCAAGGTGTCGCGCAGCGCCGCCGCGTCGGTGGCCGGTGTGCGCACGCAGCTCGACATGGCGGCGCTCGACGCAGCCGTCAGCGCCATCGCCTCGGCGCGCCACGTCGATCTGTATGGCGCCGGTGCCACCTCGTGGTTCATGGCGCAGGACCTGCAGGCGCGGCTCTTCAGGCTCGGCATCTCGGCCAACGCCTGGTCCGACTACCACCTGCAGCAGGTGGCCGCCGCCGCGCAGGGGCCCGACGGTGTGGTGATCGCGATCTCGCACGTCGGCGGCATGCCGTCCTTGCTCGACGCGGTCGACATCGCACGCGCCCAGGGCGCGCGGGCCGTGGCGCTCACGCGGCCGGGCACGGCGCTGGCCGAACGCGCCGACATGCTGCTGGCCTTGAGCGTCCCCGACGACGCGGTGATGCATGTCGGCATCGATGCCTACCTCACGCACCTGACCGTGATCGAGATCCTCACGGTGCTGGTGGCGCAGCGCCGCGGCGACCCGGCCGTGCGGCGCCTGCAGGGCGTTCGCCAGGCGCTGCAGCGCCATGGCATCGACGCACGCACCCACCCGCTGCAAAGTTGGGATGGTGGCGGCGTAGGCCCCGCCAAGCCAAATGGAGGCGACGCGTGAACGAGCGTGCCACGTTGCTCGAGGGCGGCTTGGTGGTCGACGGCAGCGGCGGGCCGTCGTGGCCCGGCGACGTGCTGCTGATCGGCGACCGCATCGCACGCCTCGGCGAAGGCCTGCGCCAGCGCCTGCCCGAGGGCCTGAGCGAAGCCGAGCTCGATGTCGTCGACTGCAGTGGCCAGGTCATCGCGCCCGGCTTCATCGACGCCCACACCCACGACGACGCGATCGTGCTGCGCGACCCGGCCTACCTGCCGAAGATTTCGCAGGGCATCACCACGGTGGTGACGGGCAATTGCGGCATCTCGCTCATGCCCTATGCCACCGGCACGGCCAAGCCGCCGCTGACGCTGCTGGGCGCCGAGTCGTTCCGCTACCCGACGATGCGCGCCTACCGCGATGCCGTGCAGGCCGCGCAACCGTCCCTCAACGTCGCCGCGCTGGTCGGCCACACGACGCTGCGCTTCGCGACCCTGGGCGACCTGACGCAGGCCGCGAGCGGCGACCAACGCGCTCAGATGGCAGCGCTGCTCGATGCCTGCATGGCCGAGGGCGCGCACGGGCTGTCGTCGGGCTTGTTCTACGAAGAGGCTTACCCGGCGCCGGCTGACGAGGTGACGCAGCTCGCACGTGTCGTCGCCCGCCACGGCGGCGTCTATGCGACCCACCTGCGCAGCGAGATGGCGCAGATCATCGAGGCCTTGCACGAGGCTGGCGACACGGCCTTCGAGGCCGGCGTGCCGTTGGTCATCTCACACCACAAATGCGCCGGCCCGGCCAACTGGGGCCGCACGCGCGAGACGCTGCCGCTGATCGAAGTGCTGGCAACGCGCCAGCACATCGCGATGGACGTCTACCCCTATGTTGCCGGCTCGACCGTGCTGCGCGAAGACCTGGTCGACGGCGTGATCGACGTGATGCTAACCTGGAGCGATGCCCACCCCGAGCACGGCGGGCGCATGCTGGCCGCCATTGCCGACGAGTGGGGTGTCGACCAGAAGACCGCCTGCCGCCGTTTGCAGCCGGGCGGGGCCTGTTATTTCCAGATGCAGGAAGAAGACGTGGAGCGCGTGATCCAGCACCCGCTGACGATGATCGGCTCCGATGGCTTGCCGCACGACCGGCATCCGCACCCGCGCCTGTGGGGCGCCTTCCCGCGCGTGCTGGCGCGCTACTGGCGCGAGCGGCAGCTCTTCACACTGGAGCAGGCGGTGCACAAGATGACCGGGCTGACGGCGCGCAACTTCCGCATTGCCGATCGCGGGCAACTCAAGGTCGGTGCGATGGCCGACGTGGTGGTGTTCGACCCCGCGCGCATCGCCGACACCGCCACCTACGATCAGCCCATCAGCGCGAGCGTCGGCATCGGCGCCGTGTTCGTCAACGGCCGCCTGGCCTATCGAGGCAGCGGCGGCGGTGACGAGCCGCAGGTGCTGGAACGCGCGGGCCGCATGTTGACGCGTGGTCAGGCAGCGGAGCCCGAGCAGGTCTGACAAGGCTCACGCGGCGCGGTGACGAGGTGTTCGGCGACGACCTGCTGGCGCGGCCGCCGAAGCTTCCCCGAGCTTTATGGCAACGCTGAACAAATCCCTCGCGGACGGTGCATCCTCGCTTTGGGCGGTCTGCGGCGTTGCAAATCCTCGCCATAGCTGGGCTATGGCTGTGGTTTGCGCCTTGCAGCCCATCCCAAACCGAGGCGCCCCGCCTCGCGGGGACTTATCGGCGTCGCCTTATGCGTCGAGGTGCAGCAACAACCCGTTGGCGGTGTAGGTCGGCGTGACCTTGAAGCCATTGACGGTGATGGTGGTGAACGTGCCGCGCAACGCGCCGGCGCTGATCACACTGAGTGTGTCACCCACCGCGGGAGCGTAGCCCGACTTGAATGTGATGTTCAGCGTGCCGCCCGCCAGCGTCACGGCGCCACCGACTGCGAGGCGACCGGCACTCCCATTGCCGAGGTCGAGTTCCAGCGTGGTGTCGGCCAGCTGCGTATAGGCACCCGAGATCGTCAGCGCCGTTGCGGCCTGAGACACCAGCGTGCCACCGCCCACGTAGACGTCGCCCTTTCCGAAGGCGGTAGCCGAAGCGGCCTGCAGCGTCCCCGCGACGAGCTGCGTGCCGCCCGTGAAGCTGTTGTTGCCCGTCAGTGCGAGCGAGCCGCTGCCTTTCTTGGTCAGCTTGCCAGCGCCAGAGATGTCGTTCTGCCAGCTGTCGGCGGCGAAAAAGCCGCCTTGGCTCGCATCCATGTTCACGACCACATCGCCATTGAATGCGCCGTAGCCGTCGGCGGCGGCGAACAGGTTCAGGCGGCCCCATCCTTCGGCATCGTCCATCGCGGGGTAGCCCGACGGCAGCGCCGTGGTCTTGAGCACGACCCTGCGCTGCGTGGCATCCAGGTACGGCAGGCGCGTTTCCAGCAGAACCTCGGCGCCCTTGGGCACCACCGCAGGCTTGGTCGCGTCCGCGATCTGGCTGAAGCCATAGGTCAGGCGCTTGAGGTAGTTGGCCTTGTTGACGGCGTGATCCGCAAAGCGATCGTCTGCACTCGTCTGCGAATGCGCATAGGCGTTGAGCGCGCTCGGGCTGCTCGCACCGACAGCGGCCATCAGCGCGGTGTGCGCCTGGGCATAGGCGCCGGCTTTACCGGGCGCATTGGCGCCAGTCGCGATGCTGGCCACAGCGGCCGCCTGAGCCTGGATGCGGCCGCCGATCACGTCCAACGGCGAATGCATGCCCGCGAGGATGCGGTTCTCGCCCAATTCCAAGCCCCGGCTCAGGATCTCCTGAAAGCGTTCGGGCAGCACGTAGGCCATGGCAACGGCGTCGCGCGTGGCCTCGGCGGCATGGCCGCTGATGAAGCCCCCGTCAGTGGCAGGTGTGGTGCTTTTGGCCGGAACCAGGGCCGGCAGCACTTTCACGTCGGTGCTCCAACGCCAGGGCCGCGCGTATTTGTAGAAGCGCTTCGCAGGTTCGGTGGAGGCGTTCTGGCCCGCGTTGTTGACGAAGTCGACCACGCTGCCAAAGCCGCTGTTGCCTGCCGTGCTGCCAACGCCGGTGTTGTTGCCTGCGTCGTTGTACAAGACGGTCGTGGCGTCTGCCGCAACGACGGTGATCGTCGTCGTCTGCTGGGCGGCGCTGCGCCAGGCGGTGGTGAGTGGCCCCAGGCCGTCGGTGACGCTGTAGCCCTTGCCTCGGCGGTCGTCGAGGTAGGCGGCCAGCTCCTGGGCTGCAGTGCGATTCGACGTGGTGTTGGCCGAATACTGGATGTTGGCGTTCAGGACGGCGGCATTGAGCACCGTGCCGTCGGTGGCGTCACCGGGGATGCCGGTCCACGTCGACGCAGTGATGGCAGGGAAGCTGCCGTTGGCGGCGGCCGTCACGCCTGCATCAACGAGAAGCGTGCTGGGTTGCCACAGGTCGAGGAAGCCCGCGACCACGCGCACGCCGGCATTGGTCTCCTTGGTCGCGTAGCGAGCATCGCCGCGCTGGTTGGTGTAGGCGAAATCGACATAGGGCGGCGTGAGGCTCTCGTCGGCCACCACGGCACTGTCGGTGAACCCCAGGTCTTGCGGCGCACCGGGAATTGTCAGCTGGCTGGTGCTGGTGTCATCGCTCCCGCCACCGCAGGCAGACAAGCAGAGAGTAGCGACCAGAGAAAGTATGAAAGGACGACGAGCCAGTGTTCGAGACATGATTGCGGAGGTGCGCGGAAGTTGAAAGAGCAAGAGGGCTCGCATCCACGAGCCCCTCGAAGCCGCGTAATCTAGTGGGTTCAGAAGACAGCTTTGTGAAAAAGGCGCTTGCTGCTCTGGAGTGTTTCGGTTCGCTGGCTGTGGCGCAGGCAATCGCAGCGGATCGAGCAGTCGAGGTTTGAGGGCGAGTTCGGCTTGGGTGGGTTGGACGAACCGGACAAAGTGCTCTCCAATGGGGGCATCGGGACGTTCCGGTGTCGGAATTCAAAAGCAGAGGTGATTCCTTGATGACAAAGGAATTCCTCGATTCGAGGTGGATAACGTCGCTTTGTAGGGCGACATTTGGGACCTCTACTTCTCGTTAGGCATCTCAAGGGCGCGTTCCATGACCATCCCACCTCAAATTCAGGAACTCATCGACAGTAGCGGCAATAATTTTCATGCAAAGGTTGCACAGTGGTTCGTGGCAGACGGATGGGACATCCAAATCAGTCCTTACTACCTCGACCCGACCCAACAAAAGGCGCGTGAGATTGATCTGATCGCAGAGAAGTCCTGGCCCTATAGGAACGGATTCAATCAGCACCAAGGCTACGTCTTAGTGCGTCTATACATCGAGTGCAAATACGTTCCGGCGCACGCTGTCTTCTGGTTTGCGGACAAGAGCAAACGGGAGGCTGAAGACTTGGTTCACTCATTCGATGGGTTCACGCCCAACAACATGTACACATCGAAGCATCACTACTTGGCTCAAGGTGATCGTGTGGCCAAGCTCTTCAGTTCTGGCCAATCCAAACAGCAAGAAGCCGATCTTTTCTACAAGGCGCTGAATCAAATCCTTAGCGCGTATGTAGCCTTCCGTCACCAGCCCGCAGCGCCGGAGAGCCGGGCAGGCAAGCTTCACGGGAAGGTCGTAACTATGGCGTTCCCTGTCGTAGTCTGCAGCTCTTTCAAGAATGTCTTTGCCGTCGATTTCCTGGGGCAGCTGCAAACCTCTCCTCAGGATCAAAATTTCCAGTTAGAGGTTCGCTACGCGTACGGCGAATCGTCCAGCTCTCCTAGAAACGAGTACTTTCTAGTGGACTTCGCGAGCTACGACAACCTGGCACAGTTCACTCAATCCATAAACGACGACGTTGAAGCAGCTAGCTATCTCAATGCCTCTTACTGATGTGCCCAACTCATTCCATGAATCTGTAGGCTAAGCCCTTGATTTCATTGAAGGTAGCAATGGGGGCACGCTGACGTGGAAGAAGTCACGCAATACAACGGGCAGCGGCAAGTCGATGCACCATTCAAACGGCGAGTCATGTATCCGATTCATGGTCCGTGTGTGGCGGTGATCGCCACTCCTGGCTCCAATCAATAGGACAACGGTGGTCCGCTTAAATAAAACGTTAGCTATCACATGAACCATCTGATTTTCGCTGGGCTGCCAATTCAAACGCAATCTGCGCTAGCCAGTATTTCGGCTGCGGTCACAGGCGTTCTCCCTGTCGATGTGCGCTCTTGGCGAATCGATGTTTCCAAGTTGCCGACCGAGCTAGACGGCATGGCACTCGTTCAAGAGGTTTCCGCGTGGGCGGGCAGGAGCAAGGCGTGCTTGTACTACTTCGATTGTTGTGCTCCGGGCATTGATCTCAGCAAAGTCGAACAAACATTCGCAGTTGCCAAAGCCCACGAAACCAATGACCGTGCGTATCCGCGTCTGAACGCCAAGGGGCAATGCTTCTACGTTGGCAGTTCCCAGTCAGTGGCCAAGCGCCTCAGTGAGCATCTTGGCTATCGTGCGAGGAAGACATACGCACTGCAATTGATTTACTGGGCGCGACCACTGGCTCTAGAACTGGAGTTTGTTTGTGCCAGGTATGCGGAAAGCACACCACCCGCCGTGGTCCAAGCGCTCGAGGACACTTTATGGGAAACCAAGGTTCCCATGTTCGGTCGACAGGGGCGCAAGTGAGAGCTAACCCTTCATCGAGAGGACGCCTGATGGCGCTGTGCTGGTCAAGTTTTTTCGGACACAGCGATAGGTTGTTTGATTGCCGATTGCTGCTCGAAGGCATTGGGTGGCAAGTTGCCCAGTTTGGAGTGCAGCCGCACGCTGTTGTAGAAGCCCACGATG
>Ga0307515_10006682_pt1 | contig 22979 bp, 10 predicted proteins | sample 17_EM_MG_FD_194513 | JGI IMG/M metagenome (GOLD analysis project Ga0307515, IMG submission 194513) | Populus trichocarpa ectomycorrhiza microbial communities from riparian zone in the Pacific Northwest, United States - 17_EM | ecosystem: Host-associated > Plants > Roots > Unclassified | place... | reverse complement strand
TCGGCAACGACAGTGGTAAAAGGACCGTCGATGCTTCCGTCATCTCAACCCAAGGTCACCCAACTCCAGGTCAGCCCGGCGTGTCACACCCACCGCCGACCCACCACCCAAAACTGCGAAACTCCAGGGCTCCTTGCGCCCTTCTCGAAGTCGGAAGAGGTCAACCGAAGGGATGACGACCGGGATTTTCGCCGCCCACAATGTGAGAACGTGGAAGCGCGCTTGAGGCCCTAACCAACAACCGAACCACGGAGCTACATCAGTTGATGTCAGCGTCTTCCAGCGCTTCACCCGCTCGTTTGTACTGGATCTGTGCTTGAGGGTCTTGAGCTGCCTCCGTGACCGCCGCGCTGCAGCGCGGATCGGCCCGTCCGAACATTCTCGCCCTTCAGCTATCGAACTCGAATTCGTTCCAGCCAGCAGAGGCAAGCATGCGAACTCCGCGCGCCGCCAACTCTTGCGCGCCCTGCGAGTAGTAGTGAGATTTAAGGCTTTGACGTGCACCCGAAGCCGGATTTAATACGCTCACCGCACCAGTCCGCATCAACGCTTTCGCCTTGTTTCGGATGATCTTCCATGCAACGATACTTGGCCCGTCATCGGTCATCGCGGAAATTGTCGATTCACGCAGAATCTCATCAGCCTGCGCGCCAATTGACACGACCAGCATGCCGGGGTTACGGCGCATAAAGTCAAGCGCTGAGGTAGCGTTCGTGTCAATTGTGCCGAGGCTTAACGATACCCGATCAACTACGCAAGACGCCGGGAAAGCCTCACCAATTCGCGACTCATCAACCGGCTTGACCTGATATTCTGGGGAGAATGCCTCCATAGCAAGGAAGAGATTCATCTCATGCGCCCACGTGGCCACCCAGGTTAACACTTCGCTGCGGTCCGCATGAAACTGGAGTGACAATTTCGCCATGATTCCTCAATTATAGGGTACGAAATGCATGTCAATTCCAGCGCCCTCTAGATCCGAGATCGCCTCGGCCTCGCGCCTAATCGGAGCCCCGCTCCGCGCCTGCTTGCCGACATTGATTCCATAGAGCGATCCGTCAGGACGCTGAACCAGGATATCTGGCCGACGACTTCCTTTGAATCCTCCAGGGGTTGCTATTGCCCTTTCCGGCAATACGCCACCACCAGCAACTACCTGGCCGTCCGCGACCGAATTGCCAACCTCTTCAATCTTCAGATTATGTGGCCCAGTGCCAGCCGGCTTTGGTCCCCTCTTGGCACCGCCGCAGTTGTGGACGAGGACCGGGGCCTTGCCAGCGAGAACATAGTACGTATGGATGTCCGCTACCGTGAGGTTGTACATGAAGCGGCGGCCCTCGTAGGACCGTGTGGAGACCACCGTGGCCTCGGACCCGTCCGAGGTAAGCAGTTCCGTACGGCCCTCAAGGTCCTGCGCCTTTCGCCACGACTTATGGGTTTCGTCCCAGAAGGGGTGCTCCTGCGTCGTGTTGATGACCGCCGTTGTTCCGGCTGCCGTCACCACGGTTACATCGGTGAACTTCGCGTCGTCGTTCACGTGCAGGGTTGTGACAGCACGGTCTTCGCTGCGGCCGGTCAGCGGGTCCGTGGCTAGGACGTGATCGCCTTGCCTGATATCCCCGATCGGCTTGGTTGTGCCGTCGGCCATGAGTACCAGGGTGCCGGGGCTGAAGCTGTCGCAGTGTTGTGCAATTTTGCCGGCGCCTTCGAGGCCTTCAGATAGCGCTCCCCGAGGGCTGCGTGGAGCTTTGCCCTTGGCGCCTTTGCCACCTACGAACATCATCGCGACGGTCGTGACCAGGTAGCTGTGGTGGTATGCGGCTTCCTCGACGGTGTCAGCGCTGACGACGGCTGCTCCCTCCCCGTAGAGGCCTGCCACCGTGTCCCAGGCGCCGCCGGGCATACCTGGCATGTGGACTGAGCGTTTGGCTTGTCCCCAGAGCGCTTGCCACATGGTCATGTCGCCGTTGTTGATGGCGGCGGCGTCTGCTTCGGCTTGGTCGCGGGTGCTGGCGATCAATGATTTGAAGCCGTTGATGACGCCCCAGGTTCCGTCATAGGCGGCGTCGACGGTGCCTTTGATGATGGCGACACCAGCGCCCTTTACTGAACTGCCGGTAGTACCGCCACTGCCGTTCCCGTTCCCACCGTTGCCGCCGCCGCCACCGCCGGTGCCGCCACCGCCAGTGCCGCCGCCCCCGGTGTCACCGCCGCCGGTGTCACCGCCGCCGCTTTCAACGCCTTCCTTTTTGCCTGCGCCGACGTTGCCGTAGTAGTCGTCGTCGCCGCGGAGGCCGGTGGGGTCGCTGTGGCCGATGGGGTCGTTGCCGGAGTAGGAGTAGGCGTTCCACTGCTGGGGGTCGTTGAGGTCTTGGACGGGGTCGACGGAGATGAAGCGGCCCAGGAGTGGGTCGTATTCGCGGGCTCCGATGTGGGTGAGGCCGGTGGGATCGATGTCGCCGCCGACGAAGCCTTTGTTGTTCGGCCAGATGGTCTTCGGCCCGCGTGGGTCGCCGTAGGGCAGTTGCCGGCGGATGGTGACTTGCTGGCTGTAGGCGTTGACAGCGACCTGTTGGGTACTTTGGTGGTCGCCGAACAGCCAGGTCAGGCTCTGTGCGGCGGTGGTGCGTGAGGCGATGGGTGCACCGTTGAAGCTGTAGTAGCGGGTGCCGGTCAGGGTCGCGGCGCTGCCGGAGACCGCACGACGGATCTCCATGCCGGGCAGGTACAGGGTGGCGCCGCCGGCGTCGCGTCGGATGAGGCGGGTGCCGGAGGCGTCGTAGAGGCTGCTGGTGGTCTGGCTGCCTTCGACGACCTTGACGGCTTTGCCTTCGGCGTCCCAGGTGAGGGTCTGCGCGGTGGTGTTGCCGGGGCGGGTTTCCATGTTGCCGGTGGCGTCGTAGCCGTAGGCGACGGTGGTGCCGGTGCCGGGGTCCTGCCCCGGTGCGGTGGTGGTCATCGCGGTGACCGCGTGCGGGCGTACGACATTGAGGCCGGGCTGGGGGACGGCGTAGGAACGGGTGGTGTCTCCCGCGCCGGTGTTGGAGGTCTCTTTGGTGCGGTTGCCGAGCTTGTCGATCTCCCACTCGAGGCGGTACGGGGCGGGCCCAGCGAGATTTGGGGTGGTCGCGGCGGTGGTGCAGGCGATGTCGGCTGCTGGTGTCCATGCCGAGGTGAGTCGTTGCAGGTAGTCGTAGCCGAAGCACTGCTTGTCTGCCTGGCCGACGCCTGGGGTGTCGGTGATCGAGAGTGGGCTGCCGGCGTCCTGGTAGGTGTAGGCGCGGTCGGAGATCGTGCCGGCAGCGGTTTGCGGTTTGACCTTGGCCTGGGTGACGCGGCGGGTGTTGAGGTCGTAGGACAGGCTCTGTTCGGCGTAGGCGCCGTCGGCGATCTTGAGGGTGGTGATGGTCGGTTCGCCGTAGGCGGTGTACTGCTGCCCGGTGACGTAGGTGGAGATGGTCGGCAGGTTGGTCGTGAGGCCGATCGGCAGCCCGCTGATGGGCTCGTACTTGGTGGTGACGGTCTCGGTGACCTGGCCGCCCCCTGCCGGGTACGTCAGGGTCGTGGGTGCACCGGTGTATTCGGAGTAGCCGTGGGCGTAGCCATAGGTTCCGGCCAGGCCGGTCTCGGCGGCGGGGATGACCCACTGCTCGCCGGTGATCTGGTAGCGCAGGTTGATCGCGCGGGCCTGCCATTTGTAGGCGTTGCCGTTGTCGTAGCGGACCGTCTCGGTCAGTTGGCCTTTGATCGGGGCGCCGCTGGCGAGCTTGTCGTATTTCCACTCGACGCGTTTGGTGGCGTCGGTGACCGTGTCGTCGTACAGGCCGGTCTTGCGGCCGAAGTCGTCGTAGGAGTAGGCGAGGACTTCGTTGCGGGCGTCGGTGCTGGTGGTGAGATCACCGGCGTCGTTGTAGCTCGACTGAGACTTGCCTTTGTCCGGGTCGATGCTTTCCGTCTGACGACCACGGATGTCGTACTTGTACGCCCACTGGTTGCCGCCGGAGTCGGTGACGGAGGTGAGTTGGTCCTTGGCGTTGTAGCCGTAGGTGGTGCCCTCGAAAGCACCGGCTGGCCCGGATGCGGTGGTGTACTGGCGCAGCTCGGTGGTGCGGCCGTCGGCGTCGGTCACCGTGGTGGACGGTATGCCTCCCTTGGGCGGCACGACGGTGGTCCGGTCGCCTTCGTAGCTGGTCGTGGTGCGCCACTTTTCCACGATGTTGGTCACGCCGTCACCGGCGCGGAACATGGAGACGGTGGTCCGACCGGCACGGTCGTAGAGGTTCAGTGTCTGTGTCGGTACGGACCATTCCGGTTCGGACCACAGCGTGCCGGTGGGTGCGCCGGGTTCGGAGTGCGCGCCGAAGGACATCTCGATGCGGCCGTGGTGGTCGTAGAGGTTGTCCGTGACGACGCGGACCCCGTCGACGGCGGATTCCTTCTGGGTCTGTCGGGGCCTGAGCAGCCCGTCGTAGATGTCGTAGGAGACATCGGTTCCGCCGCTGACGTTCAGGGCTTCGGTTTTGACGTACGGATACTGCTTGCGGTTCTGGTCGAAGGCATAGGTGTAGGTGATCGACGGTGTGGTGCCGTGATCAGCGCGTGGCCAGCCCTGTTCCCAGACCTGCGAGGTGCGACCGAGCGGGTCGTAGACGGCCTCGTTGATCCGGTTGTTGAGGTCGGTGATCTTGGTGGGTGATGCCCAGGCAGGGTGGAACTCGGTGGTGGTGGTCCAGGCCGGCAGGGTGGTGTCGGCGCGTTTGATGGTGTCGACACGTTTGGTGGTGATGCTGTCGGCCGGGGTGTAGTCCGAGGTGGTGGTGTTGCCGCGGACCGGGTCTACGGCGGTGAGCCGGCGCCCGTAGGGGTCGAAGGTCGCCTTGGCGGTGGTCAGCCAGGTGGTGCCGGCCGTGGCCGTCCAGCCCTTGAGGACGTCGGTGCGGGTCAGGTCGCCGCGGGTGGGGGCGGTCGCCGTGCTGGTGGCGCCGTCGTAGAAGGTCCGGGAGTCGGAGATGATGTGGTCGGGACTCGTCGGGGCGGTTCCGCACGGCAACGTCGTGATGGTCACCTGCTTGGGCAGGGTGACGATGTTGACCTCAGGAGCGGTGTTGCGGTTGTAGGTCGTCGTGGTGCATTTCTCGTCGCCGGATTTCGACGTATCACCGTTGTCCTGCACCGAGGTCGCGACGCCGTAGTCGTCGTCGAACTCGCTACGGGAACTGGTCACCCGCCACCCGCGGGAGCCGTTGACACCCAGCGCGGTCCCCTGATACGTGGTCTTGGTACCGGTGTAGCGGGCGGTGACGGTGTCGCCGTTGATGGTGCGTGACGCTGTCGGCGTGGAACGCCAGGGAACGTTGACCGTCTTGCTGACCGGCTTGTCGGTGGTGCCGTTGTAGACGACTTGTTCGCGGACCATTCCCGCGAACTGGTCCTCGTCGTACACGGTCTCGGAGCCCATCGACGCCGGCACGGTGACCGTGGTGGTCCCGCCGGCCTTTGTCTTCCGGTCGCCGTGCATGCCCCGCAGGTAGGTCGTGGTCGTCAGGGTCTTCTCCGCGTCACCGACCTGCGTCGAGACGCTCTCATACCCACGGAACTGGTCCCACGTCTTGCGGCTCTGCTTACTGAGCCCGTCGTCGTCGGCGTAGTGCCACGCCGGCGTTCCGCCGTACGAGTAGTAGGTGTTCTTGGTGGGTCCCTGCTGGCCGTTCGTGAGCTGCACGTCGGTCTCGGAGACCTGTTCGACGACGTACTTGTGCCACCATTCGGTGATGTCCTCACCGTCCGGGTCGTAGGGGTCCGGGGTGATGACCGGGTAGCACAGCCTCGTGTTGTTCTCCGGTGACGACGGCTTGTCGCTCTCGGTGCAATCGCGCTGCGAGTAGGTGATCTGGATCCGGGCGCCGGTCTCGGTGTAGATGTTGCTCAGGCGCTGCCAGTTGTTCGTGGTGTTCGTTCCGGTCTCGACCCGGTTGCGTTTCGGGTCTGGGAGAAAGGTGACCGACGGGAACGACACGGTGCCGCCGACGTGGCCGGCGTGCACGATCGAGTCGAGCCACAGTCCGCCCCGCTCGCCGTCGCCCGGTGACGGGAAGCTGTGCGCCAGCGTGTACGAGTCGACGTCCTGCCAGCCCGGGGTGGTCTTGGTGGTGTCCCAGAACCGGGTGGTGACTTTCGCCAGGCGTTTCGTCGACCAGAACGTCGGCGAGAAGTCCTCACAAGAGGTGGCGTCGGCCTTGCACTCCTGGTCCCAGGGGGTGTCCGGCCAATGCGTTCCGTCGTGCTCGCCGCAATCGGACTTGCAACGGTCGTCGGCGTCGAAGACGACCTGAGCGAGAGCGCTGTACGAGCGGTCGGTGGTGCTGCGTTCCCACGTGCCGTAGTCGATGCGGGCCAGTGTGCCGCCGCGCACGTAGGAAACGTTCTTGCTCTCGGTTGCCTCGGCCGCGTACTGGTTGATCTCTTTGTTGTACCAGAACGAGGTGGTTTCGCCGTGTGTGTCGATGGCGTAGTCGAGGTTCCACCGCCAGGCCTGGGTCTCGCGTGAGTCGGAGAACTTCGTCGCGTGTCCGGGCTCGCCGGCGTGGTTACCGTAGACGGGCACGGTCCAGGCCGAGTTGGTCTCGGAGCTCTCGCCCGACAGTTTGTTGAGACCAAAGAAGTACTGGGTGCCGTCGGTCGTGGTGACCTTCCAGTGCTCACCGTCCTGGTCGCCGTTGTCGGCACCGGTCAGCCGCACGATCTTCGAGCCGTCTTCGGTGCGGGAGTGCCATCCCTTCCCGCTCTCAAAGACCAGCTCGGTGCTGTTGCCCGCCAACGACAGGGTCGCGTTGTTCGAGCGCCAGCACAGGTCGCCGGTGGAGGTGGGGTTGTTGTCGTCGCCGGCCTTGTCCTCGGAGCAGGACACGTACCGGCGCTCAATGAATCCTGGTGCGTATTCGAAGCCCTCGCCGACCCAGGATGGCTGGCTGTTGGTCGCCGACGAGCGACCGTCGACGCTGGAAGACGAGTAGGACAGGGAGACGCCGGGCGACTTCCCGCCGATGGACGGGACGGTACGCATCGGATACGACCAGGTGAACGATCCCGTCGATCCACCGGCCGACCAACTCGATGTCGCCGATAGCGGCGTCGCGGTGAAGTCACCCGACGGACCGGACGGTGCGGCAGCCAACGCCACCAAGGTGCTCGCCGCGGCGACAGAACCCGCCGCGCTCGCCGTGCTGGAGGCTGACTGCTTCTGGGGAGCGGTCGACACGGTGAGGTCAGCGGTGACTGTCGTTGTCGCGCCGTCGTTGCGCGAGGGCAACAGTGCGGCAGAGCAGCCCGGTTTGTCGGGGGTGGTCAGGGCGCATTCGGGAAGTCGCCAGAGCCGGAGTCTGGATGCCCAGTCACCGCCGTAGGCGTGCTGGAATTTCGCGTAGTTCATGGCGATCGGTGCCGTGCCGGTGGATTGCGCCGACACCTTCGCGACGACGCCAGCCTGCCAGCGTCGTGGCAACGCCGCACGGTCGATCACCGTCGCGCTGATCTCCGACGGGGCTGCCGCGGCTGCGGCTGTCTTACGGTTGGTGCCCGCAGCCGTAGAGTTGATCTTCGTGCCGGCGGCGGGCCACTGCGGTGCGGGAAGGTTTGCCGCTGGACGTGGTGCGGGCTTCCAGCCGATGCCGGTGACCTCACCGCCGTGCTTGTCCAGCTTCTCGACCTGGGCGGTGAGATGCCCGGGCTTGACGGGCTCGGCCTGCGCCGGCGTGGCGGCCAGCGTCGAAGCGACCAGGGCACCGGTCACGACATAGGCACAGAGCAGGCGTGCCGAAGTGGCGCGGGCGATCCGGCCGATCATGTAGGGACGGCGAGGGGTACGGCTCATGGCGGGCTCTCCTGAACAGGCGCGAGTCGCGGCAAGGTACGGGGCGATGAGCGTGAACTGCTAGGACTCGTCCTCGGTCGGCGATTCTGTGATCTCGTTGACCTGGGTGATATTCATCGCGCCCTGGTAGACGCGAACGTCGTCGATACCGCCGAACCAGTTCTCGGTCCAGGAGCCCGCGGCACTGTCCGGGGTGTACCAGCCGCCACCGACAGCCAGCGGCCCAGCGGCATTCCACAGCGCCCCGACGGGCTTGGTCACCGAATCTTCTTGGCCGCTGACATACAGCGTCATCTTGCCGGCACCCGCGTCGTAGACCAGTGTCAGCTGGGTCCACAAGCCTTCGTTGGCATCGGTCAACGGCTTGGCTGCGGTGATGTGGGTGTACGTCTCGCCAAGATTCTGATCGGACGACGGCACCATCGCCTCGAAGTAGTACGCCGTCACCCCGTCAACCATGGATGGTCGGGTGCCCAGGTAGAACGCTGACTGTTTGCCGCCCTTCGGGGCGATAGCGGTCATCGTCGTCGTCGCGGAATCCACGTAGACGCGCGCCGAGACGGTGAACGACTGATCGGTGCGGAGCACGGGGGCGTCCTGCCACTGCGCCGGCTCACCCTCCGTTGCGGTGTTGCGTTGTGACACGCCGTACTCGCGGGTCATAACGCCGTAGCCGGGCTCACCCGGCATGACCCAGTCCAACTGCTCGTCGTCGAAGATGGCGAAGCCGTCGTCACTGATGTCCGTACCCTGAGTCAGGCGCAGCGGACGATGCCATGCAGCACCGTCAGGCGCGTCACAGCCGTCCGGGTTGGCGGGGTCGGCGCAAGCACTCGCGTTCTGGAAGTCCCACAGCCCCACGTCGATCGGGGTGAGGATGCCAGGCTCGTCGACCATGTTCGAGCTGGGCAGGGCCGGTTTTCCGGTAAAATCCTCGTCCACCAGCATCCTGTCGAAAACCTGCACGTCAGCAAGGTGGCCATACAGCCTGTCACTCGACACCCCGGCGCTCTTACGCTCTCCGACGCGCATCGGACCGACCGCATTCCACGCCGCGGGAGCCGAGACCTCGGGGAGGTTCACGCCGTTGATCCAGAGACGCATCTTCTTCTCGGTGGCGTCATAACCCCCGGCAACATGGGTCCACCGACCCGCCACCGCCGCGTTGACCGCGCAGACCGTCGACATCGCCGTCGAGGCGCTACCGGCCGCACTCAGCATGCCGAAACAGAACGACCTATCGGGAGTGCCGTCACCGCTTCGGTCATCGCTGCGGAACTGCAGCGCGAAGCTGGCGTCGTCGCCGTCGTCCTGCGAGGCGATGGTCTGCGAACCAGTCGTCTGACTCACCCGTACCCAGGCCGCCACGGCATAGCTTCCGGTGGTGTCGACCACCGGCTCCGTCGTGGCAAGCGCGCCGACACCACTGAAGGTCGCCGCTTCCCCACCCACGAGGCGCTGCCCGTCAGTCCAGCTGACACCGGCGCCTGCCAGCGGCGTCCTACCCACCGACTCGGATCGGTCCATCAACGCCGCATCGACGCCCCTGCTCGGGTCGGTCTCCAAACCCCAACGCGCCACCGAAGACGACGCCGGATCCACAGAGACCGGCAGCGAGCCGTCCCCCACATTGCTCGTGCTGTCGACCGCCTGCAGGGACAGGTTGCTCTCGCCGTACTTCAGCGCCGTCAGGGTGACCGTCGCCGCCTTCACCGGCACGCCGTTGTCGTTGGTCCAGGAGGCCGCGGCTACGTCTTTACCCGCCGCGTTCCAGCCGTAGCGGAACCTCACCACGTCGAGCGCCGTGGACGTGATCCGATAGGTGCCCGGCCTACCCGGTCCCACCGGCTTGACCAGTTCCTCGGCGACAACCGGCGGATCGGAGGTGTCCACCCGGAAGTAACACCAGTCCGACCAAGCACTGATGAGCCCGTACGGGGCAGGGTCCGTGGCCTTGACACGGAAGGCATACGTGTTGTCCGTGACAGCCCCCGCGACCCGCGCGCTGAAATCCAGGGCCTTCGCGGGGGTGGACGTGACGCCCGGCGCCGTCATCGGCGACATCGTGGCGCCGGTGACCTTGGACCACTCCCATGTGCTCTTCAGTGCCTGGGATGAGTCGGAGTCAGTCATGAACGCCCCGAAGTACGGGTTCGTGATGCCGACCCCGACAGCCGTGGTGCCGACCTTGCACGCGACCTTGTTGACCTGCAACTGGGTGGGCTTGCCCGGCCGGGCGTCGACGTCAGCGATCAGCTTCGCCTTAAGGGGAAAGAACTTCTTCCACCGATCCTTGGCGTTCTCATATCCCAACGTCGCGTTGCCTGCACTGAACGCGACAGTCCCCGTGGCCGCACCGTTGTGAGTGATGCCGTTCAGCCAGCTGGTCACCCCCGCACCGTCGAAGTCGATCGTCATGTCCGGCTGCGGCGAATCCGAACAACCCGAGCCCTCGTTGGCGTGTGAGTCCTCCGCCCCCAAATGCTTCAGAAACGGTTTCGACGACTTCCACGCCGTACGCGGCGTGCCGGAGATCGGGTTCGCGCTGAAGATGCTGGTCCAGGTGTTCGTGCACGACCACGAGTGGTCCAGCACCATCTTCACCTTCGCCGACTCCACGTGCTTGTCCTTGATCGCCGCAGTGGAAAACTCGAAGTACGACCGGTAAATCCGCCCATCCGGATCCATGCCCACCCGGGCACGCGACACATCAGAGTTGTTCGTGTTGTTGTTCGTCGAGTACGCCCAGCGCTTCTTTCCGGCGCTCCAGTCCGGGTCGATGAACAGCGGGAACGTCGCCGCCCCGGCCAACATCGCCGCATCCGGCTTGAGTACGAGATTCCCGGCCGCGGTCACCTCGGTCTGCACCGGAGCTGTACGCGCCGTGTCCGCGGCCGCCACCGCTGTCGATGGGTCCCCTGCGGCGCCCGCGACCGCGGCGGCGGCTTTCGAGGAGCTCTTCGCCGCCGTCGTACCGTCCCGCGAGTCCCACATTCCCGGCGCAGGAGCAGACGCCACCAGCTTCCGGCCCGCGACGGCCTGCAACGAACCGTCGCGCAGACGGGACACCTTCGCGTCACCGCCGATGTCGAAGGTGACGGCCCGCAGCTCCGGATTCTCTGCAGCAGCAGCCGATTTGATCGCGAGCACGTGAGAGAAGCCGACCTCCGTCGGATGCACAACCAGGTCCACGCCCGGCAGCACCTCGGCGTAGGTCGCCGTAGCGCCGGAGAGCGTCGGAGTAGGTAGGTCGCCGCCCGGCCAGCTCAGAGTCAACGTCTTCTTGTCCTCCACCAGGGTGACCAGCGGGCCCTTGCCACCCGACGAGAAACGCACGTCCGCAGCCGACGCCTTCGGCGTTACCGCCCCACCGTCGGTGCGCTCCAGAGTCAGATCCACATCCGCCCATTCACCGCTCGCACGCCGTACCCGCTGCGGCAACACCGCCGACTCATACGTCAGGCGTCCATCCGGCTCGGCGAAGAACTGGGAGCGCTCCGTGCGCTCGGACATGACCTCGACCCTGGTACCGGACTCCTGTGCCAAGCGCTGCGCCGACTTCTCGTCCTGCGCTGTCGCCACGGCCGGCAACCGGAGGGGCGCAGCGACAGCGGCGGGCGCGGCCGATGCAGCCACCGGCGAAACACCAACGACGGCCGATGCCAGCAGCAGCGGCGCAGCCACCCAAGTTGTTGAACATCGAATGGTCTTCGAGCAGAAATGACCCCACGCAGCGACGCTCACTATGAATTTCCCCCGTGTGTGTGAAGCGGCGACCGAACTGTAGAGGCATCGACAAAGCCCTGTCGAACAAGATCACAAACCGCAACCACAAACCGGACACCAGGGCATACCTGCGACGAAGAGCTCACCCAACGTGACTGGGCGCTGCAACACGGATTGCGCTCGCCCGAAGTCTTGGGTGACCCGGGCGCCGAGTCACAGCAGCTGGGCAGGTAGCGTCTCGCCGGCGAACCCGGATGGCCCCCATCCCTCTACATCGGAGGCAGCGCTTGACCCCGGAAGAATCCGCATACGACGTCGGCTATGCAACCGGAACGCTGCTCATCCGTGGACTGTGTTGCCTACTCGTCGTCGGCGGTGCCGCGTACCTGATCTTCCTGCTGGTTCGAAGCAGCAGGATGCGCCGCCGTCAGGCCCCGCCGCCCTACGGCTACCCACCGCAGAACCACTACCAGCAACAGCCCTCATATCCACCTCAGGCTCACTACCCGTCGCCGCCCGACCAACAGCCGCCGCCGTATTCGCCGCCGCTGTCCGCACCGCGGGATCCGTTCAATCAACCACCAGATCCGGACGCTCGTCCCGGAGACTGAGGCACCGGTTCCTGCCCTGGACACAACCGACATGGCGAACTGCCCGGTTCACGCACTGCAAGACCGCCAACTTGATTGAACCCAAATGGTTCAGATCATGCTGATAAGCAGCCGTGCCAGGCACGCCGGTTGCTCGCTCGTTCGTGGACGTCGCCTCAACTGACGTCGACGAAGCAACGCCGCGCCATGGCTGCCACGGCTGCTTCGATCGCGGCCCTGGTCACTGTCGGTACGACAACCAGCGCCCGCTCCGCGAAATAGCCCGGCTGCGCCATGGCCGCCTGCACCTCCTGGGCCAAGCGGGTCGGGTCAAAGAAGGTGATCGCCTCTTGGCCGCCGCCCCAGCCGACCGTTAATTCGATCCACCCCTTGGCCTCGGTCATGGCCCAGTCGAAGTCGTCCATCGGATCGGGATAGACGACCTGCACTCCCGACCGCGCATCACCGCCACGGTCCGCTGGATCAGGCGACGGGGTCGGCTGCTCGACCGTTGGCCGACCCAGCGATCGCAGGACATCGCCGGGCTCACGACCTGTGGCGGCAGCCAGCGCGGTCACAGCATCCGCAGCAAGAGCGGTCAGGCTCAACGCTGCTGCCAGCGCATCCTCCTTGATCGTGGTGTCAGTGAGGTTGTAGACCTCGGCATCCTCGTCCGCGAGGTAGGCAGCCACACCCTCCACGGCGGCTTGACGTGGCCTGGCAGTACCTCGTCGCTCAGGTATACGCACCGAGTCAGTCTCTCGCACCCGCCCAGCTCTGCCACGATGCGCACGCTCATGGGGCCAGCGGTGGGAGCAGAATGGGAGCAGTGGGCCGCTCCCAACGGCGCTGAACCGACCTGAACCGCGCTGATCTGCGCACAACTGCGCAGCCGCCTCCACAGGTCATCGCAGAGTCGCAGGTCAGAGGCATGTTGACTTTTCGTTGACACGGAAGAGGTCAACGGCCCAGGACCCACTTCGACCGATGTCTATCAAGACTGTTCACACAGGTCACGGCCGAGTGGTCGGTAACGAGCGGCACACTCCTGAATGGTTACTTGGGAGCAGAATTGGGAGCAGGCCGAAGCGCGCTTCCGTGCGGGCGAAGAGGTCACGCGGCGGCCGGTCAGAGCGGCGGCCCTCACCGGCCGCTACGAGCAAAGCCAGAGCGTGGGAATCGATCGCCCGGTAGACAGAGCGCCACACGCCGTTGACCTGACGTACGTCTCGTCGCCGAACCACCAGTCGCACGGCGAGTGGCCAGCGAGTCGGGCCGCATCGGCCAGCTGTCGCGAGCTGTCCGCGGCACGGACGCGTTCACTCAGGCGGCGTGGGCGTTCCGCCGGCGAGCCGACGGTGAAGCCTCTTGATCAGGTCGGCGGCGCCGGTGGTGTCTCCGGTCGCGTTGAGCAAGTCAGCGGCACGGTGATGCATGGGTTCGTTGTAGGGGTCGATGGTGATGGCGTGCCGTAGCCATCGAAGGGCCTCGCCTGGGTCGGGGTGTTCGGCGAGTGCGGAGCAGGCATCGATGACGGTGCGGCGGGTCTGTTCGCGGGCGGGGGCGAGCCAGGGCCAGGTGTGCCCTGCGGCGAGTTCGCCGCGGTACATGGCGACGACGTCGCGGCAGGCGTCGTGTTGGGCGGCCGTGCCGACGGCGTGGGTCATCGCATGAGCGGCAGCGCGCCACTGCTGCAGGTCAGTGGTAATGGCGCGGGTGTTGAGCCGGTAGTGGTCGTCCTGACGGGTGATGGGGTCATCGTCGAGCAGGGCGCGCAGTTGTCGGCGGAGGTCGGTGAGGGTGGTGTGGAGTCGTTGGCTGATGGTCGCGGGCGGTAGGTGGGGCCAGATGGTGCGGGTGAGTTCGGTGCGGGTGGCGCCCTGAGGGTGGACGGCGAGGTAGGCAAGGATGTGCAGACCGGCGGTACGCCGTAGCTGGATCGGTTCACCGGCGGCGGTCAGGTGACAGCCGCCGAGCAGAGTCAAGTACGCCGCCGTGACCGTGGCCGACTCCGGCGCGGGGATGGCAAGCCGGCCGGACCCGGGCGGAGGCGGCGGGTCCGCACGCGGTGTGGGCGCACGCTGCGGACCGGTGAGGGTGAGTAGGTCGGTGGTCGTTTGTGCATCGAGGGTGCAGAGTCGGCGCGGCTCCGTGAGTCCGCTGCCCGTGACGGTGCCCTCGATGGTGATGTGCCAGTGATGGGTAGCGGCGGGCTCATCGCCGAGCGCAATGACGGTCCTGGCGCTGGGATGGGAGCGTTCGCCAGTTTCAGCGTCGGGCTGGACCACGGGTGGGCTCGCCGGGTATTCGGCCGGCAGCAGCGTGAGCAGGTCGTGTGGCCGTACGGAGACTGTGGACGTGTCGTTGTAGGCGGCGGTGACTAGGAGTCCGCGGGCGGCTGCGGCGGCGCCGGGTCCGGTCAGGAGCAGGACACCGGCGGGTAACGGCAGCGGCAGCAGCGGCGGTGTCCGGTCGTGTTCGGTCGTCTCGTTGTCGGTGACGGCGGCGATGATGGTGTCGACGGTAGCGGGCAGCGGTTGCAGGTCGGGGTCGTCGTGGTGGTCGCGGGGCTGGTTCGGGTCGGGCCGGTAGGAGCGGCGGCGTTGCAGCCAGGCTGCGGCGGCGAGCGCGGTGATCGCGGCGGCGGTGGGGTACGGGATCCAGCCGCCGCCGGGCAAGGTGACGCCCGCGGGCTGAGTCTGGGCCGCCCGGTCAGCGTGGTGGTCGGAGTCGGCTGTGTCGGAGGGTTGCGGTGTGCCGGGGACCGCGGGCACGGGCCGCGGGTGCTCGGCGGGGGCGGCGGGCAGGGCGAACGCGGCGACGCCGGCCATGGAACTGGCGGTCATCTGCGCGGGTGTGGGCACCGGCAGGTGACGCATACGTCGTAGCCGGCGGCGCAGGCCGGCCAGGGCACGCCGGCTCAGGTGGATCAGGAGCAGTAGCCAGGCGATCCCGACGACGGCGACGCACCCGGCGATGACGGTGCCCGCGGTCAACGGCTGGTCGACCCACCTCAGCACCTGGGTGCGAGTCGGTGGCTGCCACGGATGGTGCAGCAGCCATACACCGGCGAGTAGCGGCGGGCCAGCGACGACCGTGAGCATCAGCAGTGCCGTGGCGAGGCGGTTCATCCAACGCATGACGTCAGGTCCGAGGTCAGCGCCGAGCCGGTGGCATGCGCAGCAGCGTCCAGGCGCGTACGCCCCACCAGCAGGCGACAGCGAGCGCCCAGATGACCGCCAGTGGTGCAGGCCCGGTCCGGGAGATGATCACGGTGAAGAGCCCGATCGGTACGGCCAGCACCAGTCGGGCTCCGGGATGCCGGACCAGGGTGCAGGCGACGGCTACGCCGATCAGTAGGCCTCCGGCGAGTCCGATGCCGTCGGCCCAGCCGGCGAAGTACCAGGGCCAGGCGACGGTGTACCACAGGTGCACGGCGACGATCCCGACCACGGCGATGATCATCGAGCTGGTGGGGAAGGCGAGGAAGCCGTCCCAGCCGCCGGCCGGTGTGACGCCGCGCCGCCAGGCGAGCACCGCGACGGCCGCGACGAGCACGGCGATCGGCAGGACCGACAGCAGCACTCCCTGCACCAGGCGTCCGATGGGCTGGCTGAAGTACAACCCGGCGGTGATCGCATACATGGCGGCGGTGGCCAGTCCGCCCAGCAGAGCGATGGTGATACCGCCGCTGATCCTGCCGGCCGCCGGCTGTCCTACGGAGGCGGAAGTCCTCTGGTCGAGCAGGGCGGCGAACAGCGCTGCGGCCTGCAGGGCGCAGATCAGGGCGAGGACGGCCGCGACCGTGGGCACGCCCCAGTTCGCCAGGGGGACGACCGAGTTGATACCGAGGCGGTAGTCGTCGGAGACGAAGATGTAGGACGCGAACAGGGCCAGTGATGCCATGCCGGGCAGGGCGAGGGTGATGAGCCTGCGCAACGGCGGTAGCGGCTGCACCTCGGTCACGCCGACCACCTCGGTGGCGTCGGTGTCGGCGGCACCCAGCACCGCCGCAGCGTGAGCAGGCTCCACCGGGCGGGGGATGGCACCGAGTTTCGCCCCGATCATCTCGCCCGCGCCGGGGGTGACGGCGGCGGCGCCGATCAGGTGCACCCCGCTGACCTGCTCCAGGGTGAGGTCAGCGGCGTCGAGCGCTTGGGCGGCCAATTCGCCGACGTGTTCGAAGACCGGCCGTGCGGCCTCGGCTACCTGATTGGTGTTGACCACCATGGGCGGCTGGCCGTCGGGCATCGGCATGGTCACCGCGACCTGTTCACTCAGGGCATGCCGGGCGGCCCGGATATTGGCCAGCATCGGCCACCGGTGCTCGGCGGGCATGTCTTCGAGGTTGGTCCCGGTCAGCGCGCGGACCAGAGCGGCATCAATGCGGTCCCCGCCGGCGTCGGGATCGGCGAGGGTCGACACCACCTCGAGGCCGGCCGCCTCCTCCTGTACGACGGTCACCTCGCAGCCGGCGCCGACGTCGATCACCAGCACTGGCCGCCCGGCCGGCAGATCCCCGACAGGGGAGTTGGTGTCGAGGCGGGAGACGGCGGCGACCGGGGCCTCGACCAGGCGGGACACCGCCAGACCGGCGGCGCGGGCGGCGTGCCGCATCCACGTCCGGCGCCGAGGGCCCCACCCGGCCGGGACGACCAGCCGCACATCATCGACCGGCTCGCCCGCCACCCGCTGCGCCTCGGCCGCCACGTGCCGCAAACTCGCGGCGACCAGGTCGACGACCTCGACCTGGATTCCGCCGGCGGTGACCTGACCAGTACCGGCGCGTAACGGCGATACCACCAGGCCGTCCGGGTCGGTGGCGGCCTGCCTCCACGCCGCTGCCCCGGTCACCACCGCGCCGCCGCCGATGTGAGCCGCGGTGGACATCTCACCGGCGCCGTCGAGCATCAACGTCGTCGTGCCGCCCGCCGCGACCAGGACCGCCCGCACCGTGGCAGCCCCGTAATCGATCGCCAGCCGTGAATACACGGGACCCAGTGAAGCAGACGATCGACAATCAGTCACTCCACATTGGCTCATCGTGGTTCTCCGGGGCTGCTTGGTCCGAGGCTCTGGCCTGGATGTGGAACAACGAGGGCGCATGGGGCGGCGCCACCCTCGTCTGGGGGCCAGCATCTCCGAAATGCTGACGCCGTCGCGATCCGGCAGGCCTCGGCGGCAGCCTGCCGCACCCTCGCCGCGGCAACGTCAGCGACCGGCACCATCCCCCCACCAGCCGTGACCTCGTTCATCCTTTCCCGGATCGGCGAGGGCACGAGCCTGTCCGGATCCGTGGCGGCCCGCCGCCGCGACTCAGCCCCACCCAATCACCTCGCCGTCACCGACGTGCACAGCCGACGACCGCTGTCAGCCGCCGGCACCCTGCGATACCGGCCAGGTGCCGTCCGCTCGAGTCAGCACCGCCCTCGTGAGTGGCTCGTGACGACCGCCCCAAAATCGATCACCCAGGGATGGACGCGCTCCGTCAAGAAAGGCTGCAAGCTCACCGATCAGCCACCCGCGTATGAACGCGCCAGCGACGGGCCGGCAGATCCGCGATCGAGATGGACGACGACCGGGCCGCTGCGCTCACGTCGGCCTCGTGGACTCGCTGTCCGTACGGCCTCAACCCCCCGTGCGTGACCGGCCGACGCGGCACCCGCACGCCGCACGCCGCACCCCGCCCGTGGCGTCGACAAGCCCCTGTGACCTGCGGTTGTGAGTCTGTGTCAGTGGTTGTGAGTGACTGTGAGGCACTCGCTGCCGCCGTAAGCATCGAATCGTGCCTAACCTCGGCTGACCCGAGTCTTCGGCCTGTCTCGGCCACCACACCCGGCAGGCGATGCGGTGTGCCGCCGCCCGCAGCCACGCGATGGGGTACCGGGCCATGAGAGAAGGGAGCCACGATGATCCGCATGATCGCCGCGGTCCGGACAGCGGTGGTCGCGATGGCGTGGTTGGCCGGGCTGCCCGGGTTGTTGATGGCCGTCGGTGGCAATCCGATACCGGCGTCGCCGCCGTCCGCCGCCTCCGTGCAGGCGTGGCTGAACGATCCCCTGCTGCCGCAGTACGTGCCCGAAACCGTCAAGATCATCACGTGGTTGATCTGGGTGCTGACCGCTGGCACCATCCTGACCGTTGGGATGCGGCGGGCACGCCGCTGGCAGTGGGCACGCTTGACCGCCTACCTGCCCGGGCCCGTCCAAGGCTTGGCCGCGACCCTGCTCGGCGCCGCCGCGGCTACCACAGCCGCAGTGCCCGCCGCGAACGCCGTCGCACCGGTAGCCGTCGCCGACACCCCCGCACCCAGTCACACCGGCGCGGGTAACACCGCGACCCCCTCCGGCGCCGCCGCGCACACCGGCGGCACCGACCGGCCACAGGTACACCGGGTCAAACGAGGCGACACCCTTTGGGACATCGCCGACGACTCCCTCGGCGACCCGCAGCGGTGGCGAGATATCTACCGCCTCAACCGCGGCGTCGAACAGCCCGACGGCTCTGCCCTCACCCACCCCGGCATGATCAAGATCGGCTGGACGCTGGCCCTCCCCCGCACCGCGCCACCGCAGCAGCCACCGGACACCGCACCCGAGCCCGCACCGCAGGAGCCGGCCGATCCGACATCACCAGCCTCGGCTCCGACATCACCAGCCTCGTCCTTGCCCACCGTGGCGACCTCGCCCTCGGCATCACCGACCTCGGCAGCAGCATCCGGCAGCGATCACACTCCACGGTGCAGCGATACACCGGCCGACTCTGCCGGCCCCGCCGACGCGCCAGGAGTGGACCTGGCCGGCGGATGGGTGGCGCTGCCCCTGGCCGCCGGGCTCCTCACGGCCACGGCGATGGTCTGGCGGCGACGCCGCCACCGCTACCGGCCCACCCCCATCGCCGGCCCCCGGCTGGATGACCCTGACCTGCTGCCCCCGCTGGCCGCGATGACCCGTATCCGCACCAGCATGCGCCGCGCCGCCCCGGCAACACTCGACGAGCAGCCGGCGCCGACGGTGCGGGAGTACCGGGCCGCCGTCGTCAAGCCCGTGCTGCCGCCGGTCGGGCCCAGTGGCTCGGACCTGGCCGGCGCGGCCGAGCTCCCGTTGTCTATCGGCCTCGGATTGACCGGTGACGGCGCGCTCGACGCCGCCCGCGGGCTGCTCGTCGCCACGCTCGCATCCGGCAGCGACGACGACCCGGACGCCAAAGGCCAGGCCATCGTCCCTGCGGCCACCCTGGCCACCCTGCTGGGTGTGTCCGCTGTCGACCTCGGCCATCTCGGCCGGCTGACCGTCACCGACTCGGACGCTGACGCCATCACCCAGCTGGAAGAGGAGATCATCCGCCGATCCAGGCTGATCGCCGATGCTCAGGCCGCCGATGTGCAAACGTGGCGCGATACCGACGTCCACGCCGAGCCGTTGCCGCAGCTGCTTCTCATCGCCGAGGTGCCCGACCCGGCTTGGGCCAACCGCCTCGTCACCACGGTCAGGCTGGGTCACCGCGTCGACATCGGCGCCGCCATGATCGGTGACTGGCCGACCGGTACCACCCTGACCGTCGCCTCCGACGGCACCACCGGCAACGACGACGCCCCACGCCTGGCAGTCCTCGACACCGCTGCCGCCATCGAGATGCTCGGCATGCTGCGCGAGGCCCACGGCGACATCGGCAGTCCCGTCCGCCCGGAACCGCCCGAGCGGCCCCGCTCGCCCGCGCCTACCCCCACCGAACCCGACGTCGTCGAGCCGGACAGCGGGCGCAGCGACGACATCGCGCCCCCGGCCACGGCAACCCCGGCCACCACCAACCGGCTGCCGGTCGCGGTCCGAGTCCTGGGCCGCCCCGCCGTCCTCGACCACGACGGGCAACCCTCACCCGGAATCCGGTCCAAAGCGATCGAGCTGCTGGTCTACCTCGCGGTCAACCGTCACGGTGCCGACCTCAGCGACATCATGGAGGCGCTGTACCCCGACGCCACCATCCGCCGAGCGGGCGAGCGACTCTCGACCGTCGTCGCCGACCTGCGCAAGCACATCCGCCAGGCCGCCGCCGCCCCTGGCGACACCGAGCAGCCCCGTAGGCAGCGGCTGGAGCCCATTCCCAACACGGGCAGCCGCTACCACCTCGACCCCGCCATCGTCCGCGTCGACTGGTGGACCGTCCTCGACCACTACGAGGCCACCGCCACCGCCACCGACGACGACCAGCGCCTGGCCCACCTCACCGCCGCCATCGAGGCCGCCGGCGGCGCCCTGGCCGAGAGTGTCGAATACGACTGGATCGACACCGATCGCGAAGTGGTCCGACGCCACCGCATCACACTGCACGCCCACGCCGCCGCGCTGCTCGCCGACACCGATCCGCACCAGTCGTGGCACCTGCTCGAACAGGCCTGCCAGATCGACCCGATCTCCGATGAGCTGGCCCGCACCACGATGCACGCCGCCGCCGCGCTCGGCGACGCCGACGCCATCCGCCATCGACTCAAGACCCTGCGCGACGCCCTCGACGCCCACGGCCTCGAACTCTCCGACGACACCGAGTCCCTCGCCCACGAGTTGCTGCGCCAACGACGTCCACCACGGCCGTCCGAATAGGGCATCACCGACGGGATCTGCACATGAACGCACCCGTCATCGCGCTCTGCGCCGGCCTTCCCGTCCTGCCGGAGCGTTGACCGCCTCGGCCGGGCACGCCCCCAGACCAGCATCCGCACCACAGCAGAAAGGTCACCAGACATGCTGCGCTCACCGGCCGCCGACCCGCCGTCGACCACCACCGCGCCGCCCTCGCGGCCGGTCGGTGTCGAGCGGGCGGCCTGGGCGTTCTACGTCATCGCAGCGCTGGGCTCGTCGATCGGGCAGATCTGGGTCGGCGTCCAAGTCCCGCCGTGGCCCGACGCCCTGCCGCCATGGGCCCGCGCGCTGTTGGTCATGCCGTTCGCCATCGTCATCGACCTGGGCGGCGCCGTGACGTCGGCCTTCGCCGACGCCCGCCGGCGCGTCGGCGAGGCCGCCTACGGCTGGCGCCTGCTGTCAGCCGCGTCGGTGACCCTCGCCGTCGGCATCAACATCGTCGGCCATGCCAGCTCGCCCTACCTCGCCACCGTCTTCGGCGGCCTGGGAATCTTCGCCTACTGCGTCTGGCTGCTACACACCTCAGCTCGTCGACGCGACGCGCTGCGCGCCTCCGGCATGCTGCGCACCCTCGCCCCGGCCTACGGGCTGCTGCAATGGAAACACGAGCCGGCAGTCACCTGGCGAGCCCGCGCGTTGGCCATCGACCACGGATACGGGCTCGTCCAGTCGCTGACCGTCGCCCGCGCCCAACTCGCCGCCGAGGCACGGCGGGCGGCGCTCGCCACCCACATCGAGGCCAAAATCCGTGCACGACACGAACAAGATCCGATCCTCGCCTCCATCGCCGCCACGACCACGCCGATCGACGACGTCGCTCAGGAACTCATCAACATGATCGACGCCCACGGCTGGGCGCTCGTCATCAACGCCGAGATCCAACCGCCTGGCCCGGCCACGCCGCCGGCCGCCTCCGCGGCGAAGCCGGACGACGCACACGATGACGACAAGCGTGACGACGAGGACACCGACGAGCGTGACGAGGACCATGGCGGTGACAAGCGCGGTCACCTCACCGACGTGCCGGCCGAACTCGCGCGGATGATGCCCGCCAACCCGGCCGCCTACGAACGCTGGCGGAACCTATGGGTCGAGATCAACGAGCGCCCCGACGCCACCAACAAGCAACTCGCCGATGACCTCGCCACCAGCGTGCGGACCGTGCAACGCATCCGCGCCGTCGGCGCGGCCGGACTGCTCGACTCCCCGCAACCGCCCACCGGCCGACTCCTCCGGCTGGCCAGCACCAACGGCGTCCCGCACCCCGAATACACCTCATGATCGCCCGCACCGAGCACTCCGGGGTCGGCGCGCAGCAGACGTTCGCACACCAATCGCGACCGGGGGGCCACGGACATGATGGGCGTGCCGAAATGCCGCCCCGTACGCCGACCACGTGACGGAGAAAGATGGAGGTCGACCGCTGCGACGGCCGGGCCGTGATCGCGATCGCGTTGCTCGGGCGGGACCGGAGCTAGCGCAACCGAGGCTCAGCGGCGGCCGAACACTTCGCGGGTGTCGCCGGTTTCCGAAAATTGACCCTCTGGGGGTCAGTCTTCAGGAAGCTGCGAGTGCGCCGTGAGGCGCTGTTGATTCGAGTGGAGGTGCGAGACCTTCATCGCCTGTCCTGTCGCAGCAGGCAGGTGGAGCTGGGGGCAGCCCGTCTCGGGTGACGCCGGGAGGGGTGGCAAGCGGCCCTGACAAAGCCGGGACATGCCAGTACTGCCAGATGGTGTGGGTCCGGCGAGCGGGACGGAAAGGAGTACGCGAGGAACCGGCGTTTACGTCTCTCAAGCCTTGGACCGGCTCGAATCTGGTGGATATGGGCCGGGAGCGGTGCGCACCTGCTCGGTTGTTCGGGTGGGGAACTCCCTGGTTGGTCTTCGTCGGCTGGCCGGGAGACCACGGCGAAGTGCTGCGGGGTAGCCGTGGTGATGCCGCAGGGACCGAGTCGGGCTCCTCCTTCGTCGAGCGAATCACAGTGAACACGGGAACTGTCCCGGTCCTGCCCACTGCCGCGTGTCCAACGTGGTCGGTTGGGCTGGGTGCGTCGACCGCCGACCGGGTCCGGGACGGGGCGGAGCCGCCGTAGTACTCCGAGCCGGGGAAAGCCCGAGCACATGGGGAAGGGCGGCAGCGGTTTCGAGAAGGGAA
>Ga0307515_10006681_pt1 | contig 22983 bp, 25 predicted proteins | sample 17_EM_MG_FD_194513 | JGI IMG/M metagenome (GOLD analysis project Ga0307515, IMG submission 194513) | Populus trichocarpa ectomycorrhiza microbial communities from riparian zone in the Pacific Northwest, United States - 17_EM | ecosystem: Host-associated > Plants > Roots > Unclassified | place... | reverse complement strand
AACTAGTCAGTTCACGGAGGTGGGGTACGGACTCCGTGAATGGACGGTTCGTTCACGGAAGGTGGGCCTCCGTGAACTGACTAGGTACTCCGCGGAGGAACCGCCTCCGTGAATGGACTAGAACGACACATATCCCTACGCAGGTATTTCGACATGAGCTTCAGACAGCTCAAAAATAGATCACCATGGGTCTTTTGCTCGTTGATCCAGAACTCGAGATCTAAGCATCTTTTCTGGTCGAGGAGAAAATCGCAGAAAGAGGGGTGGAGCGATCGGATGCCACAGCCTTGACTCTCTGAAATATCCAAAACAGAGCCCAGAGAATTCAACGTTACATCTACTTCCCAAGGATCTTTATGGAGCAATTTGGCCAGGGATGATGCAGTCAAGGGGTCCGAGAGCAAGACAATAGATCCAACTACATGTCTAAATCGCTCTAACAGCTCCTCTTTGTCCTCGTCTTCACAATCTCCAATGACGGAATGCCTTAGGAGTTGTGTGTACATCCCGTCAAGCGCTCCAGTAGGTGACCGACTTGCAGTAGATCCTGGCAAGACAATGGAAAGGCGTATTCTTGGATAGAATTTCGGGTGCTGAATAAATCGACATATCGTTTTTGTTTTTGTTTTATTCATACTGTATGCACTCTAATTAGAGTATGACAGGACCCCATATCCCCTCCGCCTCCGGGCGAGCCGGCTAGATGGCGGAGCTCCCCCCCCGCTACCCTTCATCCCCGCTGACGAATGAAAAAGCTAAACTGAACGATAGACTACAACAGAGAGGAAAGGAAAGAACAGGATCTAAGCCCACTGCCGCCGTCCCCCGCCCCGGAGTCTCCCTCTGCGCCTGCTCCATAGCGTGCTTCATTTGGGCGGGAACTTCCCGACCTCAGTAGCCGCCAGGAAGTCCATCACCGCTTGGTCGCATTCTTCTATGGAAAACAGCTCAGTGATCTGCACGTGTCTGCATCTGCCCGCTTTCCAGCCCGTCGCTTTACCCACCGCCTTCCATAGTGTTTGTTGCTGGACTCTCCACTGGGTGCAGTGGCGGAAGAGGTGTTCCCGCGGCTAGTGTTAGCAACGGGTCCAAATTCCCGGGTCGGTTCCGGTTCCGGTTCCACCCGAACCCGGACCGTGGCAACGGGTCTTACCACACGAAAAACCCGGCCCATTGGAAATGGGCCGGTTTTACCACCAAAAACCCGGCATTTCAACACCACAACTTTGCCTCCAATTGAGAATTTGAGATCTGATTGTATCATGACATGATCAGTACGTAGATTGTGCAGTTCTGGCCGCTCTTTCACCTCCCAATATCGGATATGTGATCCGACTAATATTCGTTGAGTCGCTATCGAAAACCTGGTAATATCGCTTGAAATTTGCTCTTTTTTCACAGACACTTAACGAATATCAGTCGGATCGCAAATCGGAAAATCTCAGGTTGAAGAGCGGCCAGAACTGCACAATCTATGTACTGATCATGTTACGATACATTGAGAACTCCAATACTTAATTGGAGGCAAAGGTGTAGGAACCGTAAAGTTGGAATCGCGGTCCGGTGCCACCCCGTCCAAAAACCCGAGGGTATATATCCGGTCCGGGTAACAAACCCGCCAAGACAAAGCGGGTCGTGTTTTTGGCCGGGTTTGGAACCGAACCGAACCGAACCGCCGGCCAGAAACCGGACCGCTGGCAGGTTACCCGGACCCGTTGCTAACACTACCCGCGGCTGGGCGGCCGTTCTGCCTTCGCCGCCGCCGCACCACCAGCATTGGTCGTCCTCTCGGTGGCCGAACCGTTTCAGGGAGACTCCAGTGGGTGTGTGCCCTCACTTTAGTCTGTAGAACCTGGTAGCCAGTGACTTCGCGCTTGTCATCGAAATAGGTCTCTTAGTCCCTGTCTTGGCCTTGAGTCTGTAGCTAAAGTGCTTGTTACACTTGTCAGCCTCCAACTTCGCTTTGGCAGCGGATCTTCACTCGGGGATTCATCTAGCTCTGTTCGAGGCCGAGGTGTATGGCCACTCTCTCAAAGTGTCTCCGCCGGCCTCTCGGGCCTGGTTTGCCTGACGGTCCGCCTCATCATTTCCAGGGACGCCGGAGAGTCTGAGGAGACAGTGAATCTCGGTTGCGATGATTTGGGCAAGGAGCGCCTGCGCTCTCTCCGATTGATCCACCCTGGTAATAGCTGCCCCGCGCACGGCGCTATGTGTGCCGCTTGTCGAATACCTGTTTGCCAGTCCCTGAAGACTGCCACCGTCTGCACTCCATGCCTTTGCAATGTTTTGCTCTCCTTGATCGTCAAACCGAGCGCAAGTCCAATTGCCCACAGCTCAGCGTCGAAGACCTCCATGCGCCCCATGCCAAGAAAGATTCGGCAGGACCTCCATTGATTTCCATGCTTGCACACTGCTGCGGCTCCCACTCGGCCATCTTCTGAGCGGGATCCATCTGTCCACCACATCCAGACCCCAGCTCCGATTTTGGCTTCTTCCTCTCTTGCCCAGTGTTGCGCGCATCTCTTGGCCGCGGTGGTGTCGCCCAGTATGGTGGTGCAGACGGCTGATTCTTCCCCCAGGGCTGGCCATATCACGGCTTCGGCTGTTCGGCCGTGCTCATGGTCTTCCTTGACTACTCTGCATATTGGTGCACCGGAAGAAGGGTTTCAGTGTAACTCTTTGAGCATGCTGCGGCATGCGTCTGCTAGTCTCGCTGCGAATCGCTGCTGTCTGGATTCTAGGATTACCGGTGATGGTGTATGCCCTTTCTCTCTCATATGTGCACCCCGTGGGGTTGTGGCCAGCGCGCCCTGGACGGAGCTGCCTTGTCAATTGAGGAGGAGTTGGAGGTCGTCTCACCTGCCTACTTCTTTGGGATGCCAGCAAAGCTCACTCCCATACTGTGCGACTACTTGGACTCACACCACTTGGACGGCCCTTACACTCTGAGGAACATTGCCGTATGTCATTGTAAGGTTTCGCAGGCTCGCTTCTGCTGCCCTGGCTTTCTCCATGCATCGGTTGTGCTGCTCCTTGAACGGTAGGTGTGTGTCCGTACAGACGCCCAGCCAGTGTGTCACCTGTGTGTTGAACCGTATGATCCCGTTTCCAACTCATATGTTTCCTGTCAGTTTTGGCCGGAGGTGTTTCCTGTGGGCTCATCTGTGCGTGAATAATGCCACCTCCGTCTTGGCAGAGTCGAACTGTAGCCCTCGTCTACTTGCTCACTCGATGCTCTTTGCTGCGCATCTCTCAAGTATCGAGACGACCTGGTTGACATCGCTTCCGGTCGCCACCCAGCTGAGGTCGTCTACAATGGACAGCCCTTCGGCTTCTGATACGTATTCTTCGACCCATTTGATCAGTCCTGAGGTGTAGATTGCAAAGAAATCGACATATCGTTGCAGCATAGATGAACAATCTATCCGCTCTCTGGACGAGAAGTTCAGTGATAGCTTTAGCAGGCCAGTCTTCAGGAAGGCATCGATTTTTTCTAATACCTCCTAGCTCGTGGTTGAAGAAAATTAACACATCTTGCTCAATGATAGATTGGGAGATCTTATGGAGAATAAAATCTTGATGGGCATCGTCAGAGATATCATGGAAGCTAAAACTAATCGTAAGTTCCGGTCGGCTTGTTATAAAAATTCGCAACCGGATGGTGTTGATGGATTTGACCTCCGCAAGGAGTCGAAGTATCAATCGAATGTCGTCTTCGCCTTCACACTCATCCAAGGCATCAATCACAAAAACTAATAGTTGCGACTGAAGTGATATATCCTTGACATTAGCCAGTGACTGAAGAATGAGATGCTTCCACTGTTCGCTGAGGCCTTGCTCTGTGATGTCGGGATTGTCCACTATGGCACTACAAACGTAGCGTCGAAGAGCGGGTAGTGTATTTACTAGCTGGTGGGCAAGGCTGGTGATAAATTTGGTAGCACGACTAAGATCCTCTTGACCTCTAGAAAAGAAGAAACTTGCTCCAAGTCGTTTCTGATTGGCGCAAGTGCGAGCGACAGTACGAGCAATGGTAGACTTCCCAGTGCCGGCCATGCCGTTCAGCCAAAAGATGCATGCACCACCAGGGTTTTCGCTCCACGACTGTATCTTCTGGAGGACACCCACTCTAGTGTTGGGCAGGCATTGAGGCTTGTGCTCCCATACCCGAGAGTTGAAAGCAGCACCGTAAGCACAAGATAGCTTGGAAAGGTGCCGGTCCTGCTCAGCGAGGACCGCATTCTTCTTAAGAAACTGGAAAACAATAAGCGAAGTACACTAAATAGTAGAACGAGACCATACCTCAAACTCCGCTTTAGTATCTTCTCGGGTGTTTGCGAAGTTTAGCGCAAGTTGTTCAACCCCTTCATCAATACGAACAGTTAATTTGCTATCAAGATCAGACTAGTCTGAGCAAGATTGATCCGTTTGGTGTCTCACCTTTGATCTATATCCAATGCCACGTTGAGTGTCGTTTTGTATTTTTGAAGTGCTTCAATAATCTTGTTTACATCGTTCTTCTGAAAAGGCCATCGTAAGGCTCGTGATCCTAGTCGTTTCATAGGGTGTTGATTTTTCTCCGGATTCAGAAGGGTTTTAAGGTGCTCGAGCTCAGATAAACATTGATCAATAACTACGGTTACAGTATTCAGTGTTGGTAGCTTCGGCGCATCAAGCCCTCTACCAAATATTTCACACCATTCAGGACATCACGAACAGTAGCAACCTTGTTGCGAAGGCGGTCGATATCCGTTTTAGCGTCTTTAACGTCCAAGGCATATTGTGCACAAAGGGACAGTATTTCCTTTGAGATTTGAACAGCGGCGATAACGCTCGCGGCGACACCAAGCGCTTCCATCTAAATCCACGAAATTGTTCGGGCGCTTAAAATGATGCACATTCTCACCGAAAGGGGTTGGTTAAACGGGTGAAGCTGGGATTTCGAAAGTGTTGGTGCGAGCGAAGGAGTGTGATGTGTGTATGCTGCTGGAGTGCGGGTGAAGTGCAATAAAATAAACATTTTTCCCGCACTGTTACTACCTCGCTTTGCGATTGTGACAACCCATTCTCGGGGGTCATATCAAAGCGGGGGTGCCATAGCTCAGGCCTATGGAGGGGCTCACAGTCTAAGCTGGTTTCGGTCGACACCCCTGTCGCCGATACAGGCAAGTGTTACTGTATGGGGAGAACCGTGTGTATAGACTAAGGTACAGAGAGAAGGGAGTGAGAAGGAGAGAGACTCGAGATATATACAGGAGGCATCAGCCCCGGTTACAGCCAGCTGTATCAAACCCTTGTATATATGTAACAGCAAGGTCCAATCAGTATTTACTGTATGTATTTACTGCAATCTCATTAAAAGTAATCACAATAATTCAAAGATTTGGCAGACCACCCAAACACAGCGCCATATCCACTGCTCCGGAAAAGGAATGCACGAAATTTACCCCGCTCACCAGTGTTCCACACCAAAACCATATTTATTTTCGCATCGAAATGACCATGATTGTGGAAGAAGTGAGAGTCTCAGATAATTATTACCATGAAGATAGATATATTAGAGACCCTCTAAATCAGAGACGAGAAAATGAAATGATGCAATTTCGCAATCTCCAAATATAGGGCACTTGCGATTACAACAAGCTCGTGGACTACATTAAGCAGTTTACGTGTTGTAAGCCGAAACATGCAATTGCAGACTTCCTCAATGCAAAATCTTTGCCGTACTGTAACAGATGGGTGTCTATATAGTGTTACATTCCATTTCTGAGCGCTAACTTCCGAGTCGGCGTCTTTTTCTAATAGTCATACACGTGGTTGTCAGCTCGAAGCATTCTCATTGGTTGACAGGAGGTACGTACCTACTCACTGTGGCTGATCTGTGGCAAATGCTTATTGTAAAACTGAGCTTGAATTCAAATCCAGAATCGCCTGCCTAATTATATTTATGATGTGAATTCCTTTATAGAACATTTTGCGATTAGACCAAAGCTTGCGAGCTTGATTAGATCTGAATTAATAGAGGTAGCCAAGCAGAAAGTCTTTGCTTAGCTGCCAACAGCTTTGCTAGACAGCGATGACGGTACAGATAGACTAACCGTGAATTGGAGAGATACACTTACTCGGAACTACTATAGTCTATAGATTGAGATGGACATACCGGAAGCTGGCTAGTAGGGAAATTTTGGACAGTGTTCCTAAGCGGCCTGGCGGGCATTAGGGGTGGCTTTGAAATGAGGGCCGGGCCGGCCTGCAGGCTTTTCCGGCCTGGCAGTTGAGGTAAGTTCTTCAGTACGGTATTATACTGGGTCGTATGGATGTGGTACTTGTAGGCTTCTGTAGGTTTTCCTAGCCGGCCAATTTCGATCACTTCTTTGTTGAGATCAATCGAGTACGAATAGAGATATTGAATTGACTATCGTACAAAAGTGATTGTCTAAAGAGCAAAGAGAGAGAAAGACAGGCAAATATATATGAGAAAGAAGAGGGCATACTCGGCGAAGCCGAGTATCACATCCGGAGACCGATGCCGAGCATCGCTGCCGGGGCTAGCCCTACTCCTCGGCATGGGGGCTGGTGGCGGCCCATGGGGGCAACAAGCCACCGGCCACATGCCCGCAGCCTTAGGCCGTCGGGGTCTGTAAGCCCCCGAACGCCACACAAGCCATCGGGCCAAATCCCGTGCCAACATTCTTATCACCAAGCTCTATCAGCATGGCAGTGTAGCATCTTAATCTTAGCTACGATAAGAGTGGACAAATGGTCTGCAAGTCAGTGTAAACTGCAGTCTGTAGCAGTGGCATGAGATGTGGTACCTTATCCACTCTGTTGCGTTGCTCTTTGGCTGATCGATAGTGGATACAATCCACCTTGAAGTAGCCGGCAGCAGTAATGTCAACCGTCCCGTCCGTCCGGGATCACTCAGGACGGGGACGGGACGGCAACACGCTGTCTGTCTGGGTCAGGACGGATACTGACAGAAATGACACCCGCCCCCGGCAGTTCCCGGCAAATGTCCGCAGATAATGAAATCGCAAGTAGGAAATCGAGTTGAACTATACCAAATCTCAAATTTACCCACACTATTTACAGTAAACTCTATCCATTAACATTGGTTCACTAATATCAAGCTATGTGTAACACCTAAATGCTTGGTGTCGGCCAGGATAGTGGAAGACAGCCGGGGGGGTATTGGCCGGGGACGGTGTTGTTGTTGTTGTTTAATCATACTGTATTCACTCTTACTAGAGTATGACAGGACCTGAATAACCCCCTCCGCCTCCCCCGCACCTGAGTCAGCCTCTACGCCCGCTCCATACCGCCATTCATTTGGGCGGGAACTTCCCGACGTCAGTAGCCGCCAGGAAGTCTATCACCGCTTGGTCGCATTCTTCCATGGTAAACAGCTCAGAGATCTGCACATGTCGGCATCTGCCTGCTTTCCAGCCTGTCACTTTTCCCACCGCTTTCCAGAGCATTTTCTGCTGGTCTCTCCACCGGCTGCAGTGGCGGAAGACGTGCTCCCGCGTCTGGGCCGCTGTCCCTTCACACCACCAGCATTTATCGTCCTCTCGGTGGCGGGGACGGTGTTTTCGCCGTAATGCCGTCCTCTCCGAGTAGGGACGGGACGCGCGGCCTTGGCACTGTCCCGTCCGTCCTGACGAAATCTCGGACGGACCACCGTCGAACGGGACGGCTGACATCACTGGCCGGTAGCCCGTAGAGGTAGCCCTTCCGCTCGCCGTTTCGTCCATTTCCGGAACCATTCACCCCACCTCCGGAATTGCCGATTCCGATTCCGTGGCTCTGGGCCTGTTTCTATTGCTACATGCTTCAGTAGTATGAATACCCACAATACAGTAAGTGCACTCAGGGACTTCAACGCAATGGACACAGTATAAACTCTCGGAGCCCGACATCGCCGTCTCGTTTCCGTCATGAACTCAGTGGACTGGTCGTCAGGACTGGCTTCGACTGCCCTACGGCCATGTATAGGTACCTATAGCGGACTGTCAGCTACCGAGAGTAGGTATTTGGTGGTGGTGCCGTTGGCCTTAAAATTCGGTGGCAGCGAAACAGATGAACTATCGGCGAGAACATCTGCAGGACCAGCAGGCGAGTAGTGGGAAAGTAGCGAGAGCAGGGGGTAGGGACAAAGCAGCAGTCTAGCTAGGGCAGAGCAGCGACAGACTAGCTAGCCAATGTAGGGCGGGGGTGGTGTGTTGGTGAGCACATTAGGGGAGGCCACCACAAAAACACCAATCCTGATGAGGTAAACGCTAAATACAGATTGTTCTAGTCCATTCACGGAGGCGGTTCCTCCGCGGAGTACCTAGTCAGTTCACGGAGGCCCGCCTTCCGTGAACGAACCGTCCATTCACGGAGTCCGTACCCAACCTCCGCGAACTGACTAGTTCATTCATGGAGTCAATGAAAAATTATGAATAATCTATACATCTTGGTGATCCCTACAATCGGATGCCTCTTGGACGTCCTGATGCAACCACAATTACACTGTGCTCCATGTCATAGTTTGAAACCGGCTCATCTTCCTCATTTCCCTCCTCATTGCCCTCCTCCTCGTTTCTCTCCTCCTCTTACTCTTCCTCTTCCTCCCCAGTGACCACTTCCTCCTCGAGAACCTCCTTATCCTCAGTATCCAGGTCTGGCAAATCACTGCTCTCATTGGTAGTATCCTCCGCAGATGTGGGACCAGTATCCACGCAATCATCTCCTTGTGTATTGGCTCGACGACTTTTTAGAGTGTGACTTGGCTCCGGTGGAGCTGATCTTCTGTTTCGTTCGAGATTGAAAGTGTTGGCATCAGATTTGGCCCGGTGGCTTGTAGCCCCCATGGGCCTCGCCTGCCCGCATGCTGAGAGGAGACCTAGCTCCGGCACTGGTACTCGGCTTCGGCCTCCGGCTGTGATACTCGGCTTCGCCGAGCATGGTCTTTTCTCTGTATATAAGTCTAGTGTTTTCCTTCTCTTGTGTCGATAGACAATTGAGCTTCTTCGTTCTTTCTCTTTTGCTCTCAACAGAAGTAGCTGATGGTGCAGCAGAAGGTCCAGTATCTATGCACTGCGCACCACCATCTCGGCCATGGCAATGAAGTGTGCACTCGGCTTTTGCTTTGAAACATTTGCAACGAACCATCGTGCAGTTGCCTTTACACCTACAATGTACTTGGATGAGCTCAGCAGGGGACTGAAGATGAGTAGCTTCTCGAAGAGTAAGTTCTCGATAGTTACCCTTTTTGAATGGCGGAACTTGATGTGGAATGGTAGATGTAAGGCGGTCCATATTGTTAGTACGATAGAATCCGTGGAACGTACTCAGTTGCGCTGGGAAGAATGTACGTATACTCAGCTGGCTCTATCCAGCTGAATTCGATCAGTGCAACCGCGTACGTTCAGCGCAGCACAATTGAGTACATTCATCAACCGCATACATTCAACGCAGCGCAATTGGGTACATTCATCAATCGTGTACGTTCAGCGCAGCGCAAATGAGTACATGCCAGTGCATGCACATACATGTGTGCAGAGCAGAGTATTTGTAATGTGTGACTAACTCCGCGAACGAACTAGTCAGTTCACGGAGGTGGGGTACGGACTCCGTGAATGGACGGTTGGTTCACGGAAGGTGGGCCTCCGTGAACTGAGTAGGTACTCCGCGGAGGAACCGCCTCCGTGAATGGACTAGAACATCCATCCTGCCTCGGCTCTAGCCAAATCCGGATGATTCATGACCACAATCATAGTTACCTTTGTGCAGGGTTCCCAACCGTATGTCCTGACCGGAGTTTATCGGAGCCTAGCACTGCTGTCTAGTCCAGGTGAGCCTAGTGCATGCCCCGGGGAGCCCCAGGCCGAGCCTATAACCTCTTGGGCCCGTTTATGGCAACTGAAGTTACCCAGCGGGGATTTCCGTTTCCGGCAATGTAGAACTCTGCGGCAACCAGACCGATCTTGCAGATCGTGGAATCCAATGGGAGACTAATAACTCGTACGAGCTCATCGATTCGGAAGAGAACGAAGTCGTCTGTTCGAATGTGTAAAAGGTTGTATAGTATTTATTTGCCCAGGCGCTCCAATATATATTTGCTTTTCCGCCTTCCTCCCCCGTCCATTTCTCCATATCCCCACTCTCCTTTCGATCCCGCTTAACGCTCCCCAGGCACTTACATTGCTCCCAAGCGCACTTTCCATTGCCTACAAGTGTGCTTCCTTCCCGTAGGGCGAGAAACGGATTTTCCCGCCACAACACTGTGTGCTACTACACCCAAAACACAAGGTAAGATCAGAGATTTGGCGTTTATTTTGCAGCATCTCATCTGGTTAACAAATTTCTCACCTTGTTGATGTTGGTGGAAATACTGCGCTTTCGCCCGAGAGCATCGACGGGTATCGTATCATTGCTGGGCTGTTACGTGGGCTGCCACTCTCGGTATAGTTATCTTAATATCGTGTACTTAACCTTTATCTTTTCTCTTCTCGCTCTTTAGAATTCAGACAATTGACGAGTTCTCCACGCCCACTGCAACACCCGCGTGCCAACAGTGGATTCACATTCCCATACAGTTATCTCTGCTACAGAGCTGGGTGGGTAAAAGTAGCTTATTCACTCCCATACCCCCAGCACCATTCAACTTAATGTTGAGACAAGAGAAGATGATGGAGAAGAAGAAGAGAATATGAATTGTCTGTCGATCCAAAGAAAAGGAAAACTATGGACTTATATACCAAAGAGAGAGAAGGAAAACTCCATGCCGACTGCTAAAGCTGGAGCCCAATGCTGAGTACCAGTGCTGAGCCCTCTTCCTCGCCATGGGGGCAGGCGAGGTCGATGGGGGCAGGCGAGACTGGTGGGGGCAGGCGAGGCCCATGGGGGCCGTAAGGGACCAGCCTCATGCCCGAGCCCGCCAGCACCGAACACTAGGGACGCCACCGTGCCAAATCCCTAGTCAACACTTGCGCATCATGTGTAAAGACTCTAAGGCCCTGCAGGGTTGTAGTCAGAAATTGGAAGCTCTAGGAAAAGTGGGTAGCCCTGAAAATTGTAATCTGAGGTTGGGCATAGCGCTGCCCGGACAAGACGGAAGGTTGGGAACCCTGCGGCTCCATTCACATCTGCTGTATAATCCCGTAGGTTGATGTATTCGGGAGAATATACTACCAAATGGGCACTCGGCTGCTGCGAGGAATGACTACAAGGCCGAGTCCAAATCAGCAAATCAGCGCAGGGAGTGATGTGTCCTAATGCTCTCCCGGGTCTCTCCTTAAAGTCACGCACCATCTGAAATTCTAGGGTCAATCTCATACAACTGAGAAATTATTATTAGTTGTTGCTTTGGGGATTTTAGTATTATCCTTCTTGGGTTGTGACATCTTAAGAAATTTCTACCAAAGCCAAACGGAATGGCTGTAGAACACGTTGTGACCCATTCTTGGGGCACCATCACCTCAGTTATCTATCAAACTTGGATTTTATACTCGAACTATATTTAGGAGTGAATGTGGTCGTGGAAACATGCATACCAACTTCACAAAGGTGCATTGACGGCTGAGAGAGAAATATTATTAAAGTAATAGACTATAACTATATATATGAATTACTTATGCAATTTCTTTTGTATGATTGACGTAAAGTGTCCAGGTTAGGAAGTAAAGGTCTAAAAGATTTTGCATGGCAAGTTGAACTGGCATTTCTAAATTAATTAAGGGTCTTGCTATGACGTAAATGTTAAATGCTTTTAAATTAACTGAAGCAATGATTTGCTGGCAGTAAGACTCCACGATTGATAATACACCTGATGCAGCGTATCAATGTTGGAGAGCCTCAGCATAAAATCGCACTATGCAGTACGCATATTGTGCAACTTGCAGTAGCGCAACCAACGGGAATCTTAAATCATCAACACTTTGACAAGGGTCCATTCGGCGAACTTCCTCAGCCTCAGGCTTTAAAATCGACGTTTTACCGGGAATTACAAGGTGTCAAATACCATAATCAGTGCCCGGCGTACTACATTTTATCCGACCACAAAGTGACCAATACATGAAATGTGATTAAATCCATCCTCGTTCACCTCCTAGTTTCTGATTCACCATAATTATCCTCATTTTTTGCATTGTTACGAATGTAAAGCGGACAACGCCTACTCCACTATCTAAGGAGAAGCTCTGTCTTTATATACATGAGAGCCTGGAACACCATGGAAGTTCATGGAAGCTCACGATTGCAAATACCAGTCACGGTGGCGAGTGAAAACCCGTGGATGAGACTACGACTGTGAGTGCGTAGCCTGTGAGTCAATTCGGCGATCTTAGTATCGGCGAATTCCCTTCAGATCATATAGTAACATGCATCTTGACATTGGCCGCAGCAATCCGACGCCACATTATCTGGATCCTGCACCTTCTTCAATGGCAGTGCGGCTTTGATGGCAACGACAACCTTTATGGTCTTGGGATCCGAATCGGTGTCTATCTCCAAAGCTTTTCATGTGTAGCTGGGTACGCCTGTAAACAGAAATCATCCCTTGGTCTCCTTCTTTGCCGGCGGGTTGCTCAAGAGGGCGACGCTTGTTGCTCTTTTCTACGCTACAATTAACAAATCGGATCTTGAAGTTGTGGAAGCAGCAATTATTGTGTCGTTTACATTTTGCCTTCCAGCTAACATACCGAGCAACTTCGGTGGTCAGTGTTTCTGTCCTGCGGCTAAAAATATAATTTTCGCGTAACTCTAATTGCATGCCTGATATAGGACCTAGAGAACTTACGCTCTCAGAGCTTCAGCATTTTATGCGTTCCAACTTAGCCGTTCTCGATACCTTAGTAGACCGCACAAGGAGCTGCTACTCCCTAGTTCTAGTTCTGGTTCCGTGGCCTCCACAGACTTTCCCACTTAGCGTGTACCGGGTATGGCTTTCTATTTATCCGAGTGAATCTCTACGGCTGGTTCAGAAAATTTGAGCAGGCGGCGTCTGTCTGCTACGTCTTCATGATTCTCTTTTTTCTCATCAGTCTCTTGCATGGCTCAAAGCCCTTCTTTCGGCCGCTGTTGGGTCGGCACATTCCCGAGCCCACACTTAGCATATTGTTCCTAACATGCAATTTGTTTGGACTGGGATTTCATATCGCATCGGTGGAGTATATGGTGAAGTGGAATAGTATTAGTTAGTCCCTTTTTTATTATGCCCAGATGCAGGTATGGACTAACTGTTGAGATCAATCGAGTACGAATAGAGATATTGAGTTGACTATCGTACAAAAGTGATTGTCTAAAGAGCAAAGAGAGAGAAAGACAGGCAAATATATATGGGAAAGCGGGCATACTCGGTGAAGCCGAGTATCACATCCGGAGACCGATGCCGAGCATCACTGCCGGGGCTAGACCTACTCCTCGGCATGGGGGCTGGTGACGGCCCATGGGGGCCGCAAGCCACCGGCCTCATGCCCGCAGCTTTAGGCCGAAAGCCACACAAGCCATCGGGCCAAATCCCGTGCCAACACTAACCTGAGTACAGATGGCGTGAACACCTTGGATTCCGTTGGACAATTGATACCATTTTTGATTGGTATTGGCAGCTTTCTCACTTTGTTTCTAGAATGGGGAAAAACATTTAGTCCAGAGGAGGAAGTTTATCCGCATGTGATGACAGTTCCAGCGATTGGTCGCCTGGCAAAACGCCGAATTCCTCATTCTTAGTATGAACGCAGGAATATGCGGTTGGTATGAGCGTTGTAAAATATAATTATTTGTTTTTATTGTCACTGCACTGGACACTTTCATTGTTAGAATCAAGCCGCTAAAGGCCCTGGTAGTCGGCCGGGCCGCTTGGGAACATATTCTAATTAGAGTGAATGCAGAATGATTAAAACAAACACTAAACCGGTTTCTGTAGCACATCTTCAATTCGGAATATCTAGTAACGGTTTAACCAACTCCATTCAACATATCCAGTAACTTACAACAGCCACAATTCGAAGTTATGCAGCAGCGTTAGTAAAACACCAGGATACCTGCGAGTAGCGAGCCATCTTCATGCGTGTCCCCAACGAGCTCAGCCTTCAGTACATATATATGTATAAGAAAAATACCATACCCGGAGCCGAGTACCACCCATGCCCGAAGATATTGTGGAGAGCCGAGTGCCATACCCTCAGGTTATCGAGCTTAACTCCCGAGAACCATGGATCTAATCGCTGAGTCGACGCTAATTACCTTCCGGCTTATCCCGATTCAATAATCAATGCTCTATGACGGAAGAAATATATATCTGTACAACTATTAATGGTAAGCAGAAACAGATCCTGAGACTAGTCGCTGTTAGAAGTGGTCTAATGGAATTGTAATGATAGTATAAACTGTAAGCACATAGGTTCGTCAGTATTGATAAGCGGCTCGGCTCGGCCGGCCTGCATGACGCTGGGCTTGATCTTCACTTGTGCAGGCTTGTAAATTGAAGCCTGACTAACTGCTAGGTTTTATGTTCTAGGCCGGGCTGACTGTTAGATAGCCTGCAGGCCGGTCGTCAGATATCTGCAGGCCGCTTCGGAACACAGGGTATCGTCCGATAGAATCTTATACATCGTTCTTAGTTACCTAGTGAGGTCATAGTAACGTTCCAAAAACACTGTAACTGACCAGTCGGACAGGCAGAGGTAGTGGCAAGCACTTTAGCGTTGGAATAGTTTAGAAAACGTTTCGCACCATATCCTTAGGAGGACTAACAGGCTTGCTAGTCTACCACGTGGCGTGTAGCGTGTGATGCTAGAAAACTAAGGAAACAATGACACGGCAAACGAGACGCAGAAATAGCACAAAAATATCATCATTAAGATCCCTCGCCAGATCAATTCACTTGAAAGCAGCATTCCACAGTGAGTAGTGGAGATTTACAGCACTGAATATCCTACCTATTACCATCCAAGATTTGTTCTATTCTGTTGCATGGTAATGTGCGTATAGCATTAGAACGCTGACACCGCCCTGTTTGTACTGAGAGGGTTCTACACCAACATGCGTGTACCGATTTGATTCACCATTTTGTGAGATTTACTTGGCCAACGCTCGCTAAAGCTATCATGCACTAAGGGTGGAAGATGCACAAACTGGGTATGGGTTTGACTCGCCGCCAAAATCGCTGCTTCTCCGATGAGGCCGCTGTCTAGCTCTGCGCGCTAACAAAGCGAGGAAGCAAAAGGAATGGAGAAGCGGCGAATTGAACGCCGGACCGCCTCTATGCTAAAGAGGAATCATACCACTAGACCACATCCCCCTGAAATCAGCAAGATTATAGCGTTCTTACTGCAACTTAACAAATTTGGGGTACCAATTTCCCACATTCCATAGAAATCGTAATACAAAAATTCTATTTTATATTTGAAACTGGTATGGGTATGGTAAAGTACCAATCTCTCTTGCAATAGAATCCAGAGCAAAGTCTATAGACGTCTCTCGGAGTCGCTGGTGCTCCCGTACACAAATTCTCACTATTGCCACCCGCCATCCGCCATGTTGCATATACAGGTCTCAGCCGGAGATGAGCCTCGTATGGCCGGAGCGGAGATGTCTTGTATGGCCGGAGCGGACGTGTCTTGTATGGCCGGAGCGGACGTGTCTCGTATGGCCGGAGATGACTGTTGACTTTGATACGGGCTGATGGCATTCAGCCGTACTTGCACTCTCATATATATTGGCCTTGTGGCCCTTTTAGATAAAATAATCAAGCTTCTCTAGAATCACTATTTCAACAGGTTATGAGCCCGGCTGTCGCTACTATCTAAAAATCTCACGATCTTTCCTACGATCTCTTTCACGATCATCAAATGAGCCTCAAGAACCCTAAACCTCGTAACCATAGCAACGATTGCAAAAAGAACACTAAAACTCAACACCACGATCTCACGATGTCTTCCTCTGAACCCGCTTTGAACACAACCAGGTGGGGCGACATTCCTAAGCCCACTCATGCAAACTACGACGAATGGAAAGACCACATGATGCTCATCCTGTCAGCCATGAAAGCATATGCAATCGTCATCGGAGATGATCCTGAACTGCAGCCTCTTGATTTCGACCACGATGACAACTATGATGATTGGAAGGCTAAGGATGCCGAAGCTGCGTCTATGATCAGACTTTCCTGTTCCCCAGAAGTACGGCGTATCGTCAAGGGAATGAGAAACTCTCTCGAGATGTGGAATACACTTGAAACAAGCATGGACACAGCCGGAACATATATCGGCAGACAAGATATCCTTTGCCAGTTCCGTGCTTGCCGACCCAAGGAGGACAAACCACTGAAAGCATACTTCACCAAGATTAGTAACTACCGCACACAACTAGACCATACAGACGATGCAATCACTGATCGCGATTTCCGCACTCAAATATTTACATCATTGCCATCACAGTATGGGATGATATTAATGGTTGTAAGGGCACGTACACCACAGTTTGGCCTGATTGGCATACGTATGGTAATTATAGGTATACGGTTGCAAACGTGGACTTGAGTGATAGTAAATATCGGTGTATAGGTAAGATTATCGCTAGACATCTAAGTCTCGTGGCGAGCCGACTATATAGAATGGCCGTTACACGGCCACAGTCACGTGTCGCCGTTATAATGGTCCTGAAGCATAGAAGACCCTTGCCCACACCCGAAGAAGCCATCCGGGACCTCTTAGAAGAAGAAACTACAATCGGCCATACCAAGGAACTCGGAGATGCATCCAAGGGGGCCGCCCGTTTTCCACAACGTGGCGGCTATTGTGGCCGAGTCCGTGGGCGCGGTGGACGTGGTGGACGCGGAGGGTGCCGTACAAGCGGTGGAAGCTGTGCATGCCGTGGAACCAGAGATAGCCATGAGAGTAAGTGCACCTATTGCCAAATTGACTGCCATACTACAGATGCATGCAGAGAGCAAAAACGCACTCAGGAGGGAGGAAACAACAATGAGCGCATTTGCTTCAAGTGCAGGCTTCCAGGCCATGTCAAAGTCGATTGCGTCTCCTACAGAGGTATCAAGGAGTGGTGGAAAGTGAAGAAAGCCACTCCTACAACAGCTCTTGCCACGACCGCAGACTGCGATCCCTTGTGACCAACAGCTTGTGCTCTCATCGCCGCCGCCGCATCACAATGGGTTATTGATTCCGGAGCGTCAGACCACCTGTGCAATGACCGCAGCAGCTTCTCAACGTTCAACAAGATCTCACTTCTTATAGTAATCGAACTCGGAGACAACAACTCAGTCACCACCAGGCATTATGGTTTCATCAACGTCCTACAGGGCTATCAAGTCGAAGCCCTCCATACTCCTACTATTGGACTTTCCCATCTAATGATCAAACAATTGGATTTTGTTTGTTTGTTTGTAATCATTTTGCATTCACCCCGAAGGGGTGCCCAGCTAAGTTACCATAAGCCGGCCGACCACTAGTGGTCATGGCATTTTAACCCCGTCCCCGGAACTTCCTCGGTCTTCAACCAGGAGGGCACAAGGCCGTTGAAACTCCCTATCTCTCTCCTAGGCAAAGTCGTCCCTCCCACTTCCTGCTACTCCCGAAGGAGCCCACCCCCAAAACACGCACCAAAAAACACACTAAAAGCAAACTAAAACAAAAGAGAATCGTAAAGTACATTGTTGCCCTGCAGGATCTTCAAACCATATAGGGGCGATCTAAACTGCAACTCTTCCGACTCTCCTGCATTCCTAAGCCCTGCTCGACTAACCCTTTCGGGGTTGCCAACTTTCATATCTTCCACTTCGACAGTCATATACCGCTGTGACTCCACGGTCATTATCATATTTCGTAACGACCCGACTCCGTCACGGTCGCTCTTCTTTATTTTTCCCTTCCGGGGATTCCGACTCCCCCCTCTTTTGTTGTCCTCCCCTCCCTCCAGGTCGTCTCCCACCCCTATCATTTTCCTCCTTCCTCCACGTTATCGTATTTCTGAGTTCGGTCACTCAGTCTCGTGACCCTCCGGACCTCCCTCTACCATTTCTTTTTCTGGGATTCCGCACATTCTGTCGGCTTCCTCCCTTCTCATTTTCTCCCCTATCATCCTCCCTCCTGATTACCGTCGCAGACGCTCCAGCATGTTGAGAATGCATTAAGCTGGGTGGCGGGGATGTTAAAGTCGATGCTTTACCCGGTTGCCCTGGTTCCGCATCCGATTCGTCAATATTCATAGGCGTTGTGATGACCTGTTCGACCTGCTTCGCCCAATTTCGAGTTGTAACTTCTCGTGCCAATGGCGTTCCTACCCGCTTCTTCGTTGCTGGCACTACTGGCCGTGGCCTGATCGTAAGATCCTCTTTTGGTGTGCTTGTTGTCGCTGGTGGCTGCAATTCCGGGTCTGGCGCATTCCCCCAAACTTCACCGATCTGTTTATTTTCCTCCACAAGGCTCGCGACAGTTGTTTTGAGCGTCGACACTTCTGTTTTCAGGTTGTCGATTTTCGTGTAGAGTTTTGCGAAATGCCCTTCCATAACTGAGATAAAGGCCTTGCCGACCAATTCCTCAACTATTTCAACTGGCAAATCTTCCTGTTGACCCTCATCGGTAAAAACTTTGTCGGGCGCAAATTGTTGTTGTTGATGTGGGGTTTTAGAGCCCCCCGAACTCTTCTGCTTCTTGGGTGCCGGCGCCTTGCGTTTCCCCGTATCCGTTTTTGGTGACTCTTGTCCCGTAAGGGCATAGAGCATCGTGGACGCGACCGTATCATCGTCGCTGTCTTGGTAATTGTTGTAGTCGGAAGGAGTGGACGAGTCTGAGCCCGATTCCCACACATTAATCTTCGGACATCATCTCTTGCAACAAACTGAAGCGAAAGGGAGTAATTTTAGGAGCTGATGGACCTGCGCTAGGCGTCGGAGTCCTCGAAGGGCGCCCGCCTCTAGGCATCGTGAAGCCGTAGAGATAAAACTAGGCAGCTTGTGCTTGGCCAACAACTCACGGCTTGGCAACAGCTAGCGGTGAGGTGGTGTGTCGAGGTGTCGGTAACAATTGGATTTGGGCGGGCATACAACTATAATTCAGAACGGAACATGCTCCATAACTTCGCCATCTTCCTGCACCCTCGCCAGAAAACTATTCAATGGCATTTATATCATGGTTCCCGCAACCACACCCCTATCATCGACTACCGAGAACGGCAGAAAGAGAAAGAGAGAATGCTCACCTCCAAAAGAAAGCTCGCCTCCAAGAGCACCTATCGCAGCAAAAACTAAGTCCACTCGAAAGTCGCTTACAATCTCATAATCAAGACTATGGCACCGATGACTAGCCCATAGAAACCCCGCCGCCATGAAAACCCTGATTGGCGGATATAAACATGATGATTCAATGATCACAGTCTGAATCCAAGCCAAGCACAAGCAAAGGTTCATTAGAGTGCCAGTCAAGCGCACCACGACGCCATTTGACCTTGAATATTCGGATGTGTGGGGTCTTTTCTCTACACCGACCTTGGGAGACAATCGATACAATACACTATTCATTGACAACTACACGAGGTACACATCCGTATGGCTGGTCCCAAATGAGAAAGCCGTGACCTGCACCTCTGCCAACCAGTCATTTCAGGCCAGAGTAGACTCAATGGGATACAAGATCAAGCGATTCCCATGCGATAATGGACAGGGAGTATACGACAATAAGACCTTCCGATATGTCCTCGGGGCCAGCGGTACTACATACGGACCATGCCCTCCATACGCCCACCATAAGAACGGTGTTGCAGAATGAATGATCCGTACAATCACCGAATGAAGGCCTCAAAAGAAGTGACCGCGATGGCTATCAAACACCGTACGAAACGCCATACGAGATGCGGCATGGATTTGGCACACCGACGCACATTGCTGATGGCAACGAAATATTGTATCAAGCCTCTCTCCACAATCTACGTCGATTCAGATGCTACGCCAGTAGACTCATCCCCGAAGTTCAGCGCCGCAAGGGCAAATTCGGCCCAAGGTAATAGCCCTACATGATGGTAGGCTACACACACGACTCAGAGACGTTGTGGAGGATATGGGATCCCGAATTCCAGCAGGTAAAAGCCCAATCAGGAGTCGGCTTTGACAAAGGAGGAAATGCACACATGTCGTGTCAGCATGGAAGCAATCAGGTCAACATATTTGGGCTACCAGAGGATGAGAAATATGTCGATGAAACAGATACCAGAGGTGAGCCTCTCCGAGGACAAGATAGTCAACCTACGCAGATAGGTAAGAGATCCATATCTCACATGCATGAATGTCCTGACGAGGAAGCACAAAACATCTCCCACAGCCGGCACCTCCACCGAGAGGATCAGACTGCCCAGGGTTCAGCAACAGATGCAGAAAACATGACCCAGAGCCGGCGCCTTCGCAGAGAGGATCAGACTGCGCGGCGTTCGGCAGCAGCAATCAAGAAATCAAGCCAACTACCGCCAGCATCTCCAGCTCCGCCGATAGCGAGTCGTGTCACAAGGAGCCAAGGTAAAGCCTCCGCAGAAGCATTAACGGCATCCATAGAAGATCCATTCACCTACGTGGAAGCTTTGGAAAGCCCGCAAAAAGATCACTCGAAAAGAGCCATGGAGGAAGAAAGCACATCGATCCTACTCAATAACACCTTCTCCTCTCTCAACTCCCAGGAAGCTCGGCAACTGCAAGTCAAGCCAATTGGCTCTAAGTGGGTTTATAGGACTAAACACAACCCTGATGGGTCCACACGGTATAAAGCACACCTAGTCAGAAGAGGATACGTGCAGACGGATTTTGGTGAGACCTATGCTCCTGTTGGGAAGCTCACTACGTTTCGGTATCTCATCTCTCTCATCGTGAGATACCGGAGAATTATGGACCGCTTGGATGTAGTTACTGCTTTCCTAAACCCTGAAATCGACGATGACATCTATATGACTTTGCCAGAAGGATGGCCAGAGGGCCTCAACACACCAAAGATCATTGTCAGACTCAGGAAAGCTCTCTACGGCCTTAAACAGGCTCCATGGCTATGGCACGACCATATCAATGCCTGTCTACTCTCCATTGGGTTCACACAGTCCTCAGCCGATCCCAACCTCTATCTCCGCAGCGACGGTATTCAGATACTTCTGTATGTCGACAATATATCCATGTCATATGCGGAGGCCTCCGCCGAAGCCACGATCGAGGTCGAGGAGAAACTCTCGGAGAAATACAAGATCAAGAATTTCGGGCCGGCATACCAATTCCTCGGCATACCAATTCCTCGGCATCGGGATCTACCGCGATAAAATTGGTACCGGAATCAGTCGCGGTCAGAAAGCATATATCACAACAATCCTGAGACAATTCGTCATGGAGCATACTCATGGTGTCTTGACGCCCATGGACCCCAACGTAAAGTTGGCCTTGGCCGAGAATGGGGGGAGAAGGAATTGGATGATACCACAGACTATGAAGCAGTCGTGGGGTCACTAATGTGTGCAGCACTTGCAACTCAGCCAGATATCTCGTATGCGGTCGCTGCACTTTCTCGTTACAAGTCGTGGCCATTCACCCGCCATATGACCGCTGCCAAGAGTGTTCTTCAGTATCTCAAATCTTCAGCCGATTTTCGACTACACTTCACCTGTAATGGCATTGGCATCGGTATCGACATCGACAATAGTCTCGTAGGGTACCAGGATTCCGATTGTGCCAATGACAGCGCGGACCGCAAATCACAGGGAGGTCATGTGTTTCTAGCAAGCAATGGAGCAGTCTCGTGGCAGTCTCGGAAGCAAGGCCTCAGCGCCATGTCTACTCTCGAGGCCGAATTCATGGCCTGTTCGGAGGCCTCAGAGAAGCGAAATGGTTACTCCAGTTGCAAAACGATATTCACGGTTCTCAGAGAGACTCACCACCGCTGCCAATCAACTGCGACAATCAGGGTGCTCTCACTCTAATCACCACGGGAATCATCAAAGCTCGAAATAAGCACATCGACGTTTGCTATCACAACAGTCGAGATCTGCACAAACGCCGAATAGTCAACTACTCCTACGTACACAAGAACGAAAATGTGGCAGATATACTCACGAAAGCACTTACGAAAGATCAGCATACGAAGTTGACCAAAGCAATGGGTTTATGGTAATTGGAGGTCAATTTAAGGTTTTAAGGAGGCTACTATGGGAATCACAAGTTGCGCATCATTTGTTGTTTGTTTTCTTGCTCCACGGAGCGTAGCAAGAGGGGGGAGTGTTGCATATACAGGTCTCAGCCGGAGATGAGCCTCGTATGGCCGGAGCAGAAATGTCTTGTATGGCCGGAGCGGACGTGTCTTGTATGGCCGGAGCGGACGTGTCTCGTATGGCCGGAGATGACTGTTGACTCTGATACGGGCTGATGGCATTCAGCCGTACTTGCACTCTCATATATATTGGCCTTGTGGCCCTCTTAGATAGAATAATCAAGCTTCTCTAGAAGCACTATTTCAACACGCCACTCTGCACTCGCCACTCCGATCACTTTTGGCGACCTCCGAAAACCGACGGCATCTCCGAACTATGTATATAAGGCATAGTAGGTATGGTGGCGGCATCGCCGCCCCCTTCTGTAAAAAAGAATCCCAAACCCCAAAACCCATGAAATCCAGCCAGCCGAGAGCCAGCCCATCAAGATTGAGTCCAGCCAGCGCAGAGTTAGCCCGTCCAGATTACGTCCAGCAAAGCCGAGAGCCAGCCCGTACAGGCAGCCAAGAGCTAGCCCGTCCAGATTCCGTCCAGCCAGCTGAGAACCACCCTGTGCAGATCGCATCCAGCTTGCGAAGAACGATCTCAGAGTGAGTATGTCAGCATTGTCTAGATCGTCTCCAGCTGGCCAAAAGTCAGCCCGTCCAAATCATATTCAGTTGACCAAGGTCAGCCCGTCCATATCATATTAAGTTGACCAAGAGCCAGCCTATCTTGACCATGTCCAGCCAGCAGAGAGCTAGCCCGTCCACC
>Ga0307515_10006680_pt1 | contig 22985 bp, 20 predicted proteins | sample 17_EM_MG_FD_194513 | JGI IMG/M metagenome (GOLD analysis project Ga0307515, IMG submission 194513) | Populus trichocarpa ectomycorrhiza microbial communities from riparian zone in the Pacific Northwest, United States - 17_EM | ecosystem: Host-associated > Plants > Roots > Unclassified | place... | reverse complement strand
TTCGAGGACCCGGGCGAGGTGCTCGGTGGCGTACCGGGCGTACAGGCCGACGAGGTGGCGCTGCCGCTCGACCGGCTCGGCGGGCTCGTCGTAGAGCCACACGGCCGCGCCCAGCCGCCCGGCCGCGTCGGTCGCCAGGGGCAGCGCATAGCTGGCCGCATAGCCGAGGCGTACGGCGACCTCGCGGTGGCGCGGGTCGAGCGCGTCCTCGGCGAACAGGTCGGGGTGGACGATCTCGCCGCCCTCGCCCCCGGGAGCGCCGTCGAGGATCTGGCCGTAGGACATCGCCCCGCGCGGGACGGTTTCCATGTGGCCGAGGTCGGAGCGGGCGAGGCCGAGGCCGATGGTGGTGTCGGGGCCCAGGCCGTCGCCGGGTTCGAGGACGACGAGTCCGCGGCGGGCTCCCACCAGGGCGGCTCCGGCGCGCAGCAGCTCCTGGAGTGCTTCGTCGAGTGCGTCCGTGCGTGCCAGCCGCTCCGTGAGTTCATGGAGGGTCGTGAGATCGGACACCCAGCCGGCGAGCCGGTCCTGGAGCAGGGCACCTGGCGCGTTCGGTGCGGTTTCTGGCGTGTTCTGCGTGTTCGAGGAGGGGCTCGGCGGGGTATCGGTGGCGGCAGGCGCGGGCGCGACAGTGTGTGCGGGCGAGGGAACCGTTGAATCGATTCCAGCCACTTTCGAAGGGTGCGGGGCGTTCATGGCGTCCGGCTTTCCGACCGGTGCGTATTGCTCAAAAGCATCGCAAACCCCCATGTCATTCTGCGCCGCTGGCAGTGTCTCCACATGTACACGCACTCGTGAGGGGATGTCCAGCATTGTCCTGCTGGGATTCCTGGTGTCCATGGGTTTACCGGGGGTATTTCGCTCTCCTCTTGCGGATTGGCAAAGTTGGCTTAAAACTGCATCAGGGGACGGTCCATTGCGGTCGACTGGGTTTGCTCGACGGAGCGTCACAGCGGTCGTGATGGGTACGTACTCGGAGAAGGCCAGGGGTGGCTGGGGGCCACCCGGAACCTGGTGAAGGACCCGGGCGTCTTAACCACCGACGATCGTGACCCATCCTCCCGTGGCGGAGGCGGAGAGAACTACGCGGGACGGCAAAACGCCAGACTTCGCCACCCCCAATCGCCACGCCCTGCTTTTCAAGCACGCACGGGTTCCCCTTGCCGAAGGCAGGGGTGTGATGCGCCAACAGGTACGCACAGTGAAGTGATCGACACATGGTGTGATGTGGTCCTCGGTGTTGCCAGCGGTGCAACGGAAAGGAACGAGCGCTCATGCGCGAGATCCTCGGAAAGCGACGCAGGCTCCTGTCCAGGCGAGACAACAGGAGGTCTGAGATGCTCAGCGCGGCCCTGACCTTCGCGACAGAATGGCAATGGCCCGTCCTCCCGGGCGTGGCACCGGATCCCCAGGGACGAGCCCGCTGCGGCTGTCCGGACCCGGAGTGCACGGTCCCCGGCGCACACCCCTTCGACCCCGGCCTCCTCGCGGCCACCACCGACGCCCGGATGGTGCGCTGGTGGTGGGGCAACCGCCCCGCCGCGCCGATCGTCCTCGCCACCGGCGACAAGGCTCCCTGCGCGGTCAGCCTGCCCGCACCCGCGGCCTCCCGGGCCCTTGCCGCGCTCGACCGCCAGGGCATGCGCCTCGGTCCGGTCGTCGCCGCGCCGACCCGCTGGTCGCTGCTCGTCAAGCCGTACTCCCTGGAGCAGTTGGGCGAGCTGCTCTACGCCAAGGACCACGTCCCCGGCTCGCTCCGCTTCCACGGCGAGGGCGGCTACCTCGCCCTGCCCCCCTCCGAGACCGGCCAGGGCCAGATCCGCTGGGAGCGCGCACCACTGCCCGGCTCGTCCTCGCCCTGGGTACCCGATGTCGAGGCCGTGGTGGACGCCGTGGTCGAGGCCCTCACTCGTACGGGTGTGAGCGCCCCCGAGTTGTAGGGGTGTCGGGCGTGCGCGGGACATGGCGCCCGTAGTTGGTCGTTATCTTCCGCTCTATGAACCTTCGTCTGCTCGCCCTCGCGGGCGTCGCGGTGTGCGCGGTCGCGCTACCGCTGGCCGTGGCGTCCGCGGGACCCGTACGCGACGAGGGTCACGCGGTCGTACGGTCCCTTTCCCTCGGGTCCTCCGACGACGACCCCAAAGCGCCTTCTCCGGCCCGCTCCCCGCTGACGCTCGGCCTGGGTCTCGCGACGGCCGCGCGCTGCGGACCCGAACTCTCCTCCCCCGACGGCATCGAGGCGCAGACCTGCGTCATGACGCAGGGTGAGGACACCTGGGCGCGCACCTACTACCGCAACGCGACCGGCGACGACCTGGACGCGGTGCTGAGCCTCATGGGTCCGGCCGACCGCACCGTGCAGATGCACTGCGCCGTGGAGGCCGAGGACGAGCCCGCGCTGTGCGAGACACCCCGGGAGCGGACACGGGGCGATCTGGACGCCTACACGGCCGTGGCGGAGTTCGCGGGGCGGGGCGGGAGCGGGCCGTTGTTGCTGCGCTCGGGGAGCAACTCCTCGGCGCCTACGGCGAGTTGACGGACGACATCGTTCCGTACACGCGGGCCGGGCATGAAAAGACCCGGTTGCTGGCGACGGGGGATGCACCAGCAACCGGGCTACTCGAACGGTAACAAGAGATCGGCGGTTCGCAAATTCGATCTCGGCTATTCGGACACCGACTTCCCTTTCACAACGGGGAGTTGTGACAGGAGTCACCGGAGTGAACAGGCCTGTTGCGGCTGAACCGGCGGCCGGTCGAACCCTTGGCCCATTCCGGGTGTCAGCTCAGCGTGACCTGCCGGTTGGTGAGACCGCCCCGCGCGCGGCGCTCGTCCGCGGTGAGCGGCGCGTCCGTGGCCAGCGCGGCGGTGAGGCGCTCGGCGAACTCGGCGGCCGGCTTCTCGATGTCGTCCGCGCCGAGCCCGCTCGGCAGGTCCCAGACGGGGACGGTGAGACCGTGAGCACGGAAGGACCCCACGAGACGGGTGCCCTCACCGAGACCGGAGCGGCCCGCGGCGTGCAACCGCGCGAGACCGTCCAGAAGTTGCTCCTCCGGGTACGGCATGACCCAGCGCAGATGGTTCTTGTCCGGGGTCTCGCACCAGTACGCGGCGTCCACGCCCTGGAGCTTGACGGTCGGGATGGCGGCGGCGTTGGCGCGCTCCAGGGAGGCGGTCACCTCCGGCGCCGCGCTCGAAGCTTCCGGGACCCAGAATTCGAAGCCCGGGTGCACAACTGGCTCGAACGTGCCTTCCGGGTCGAGCAGATCCTGCAGTCGCGGACCCTCGGCCGGGGCGCGGCGGGCCTGCACCGGAGTGCCCGGGTCGGCGGCCAGCGCGCGCTGGAGGGTGTCGGCGAGGTCGCGGCTGATGTCGCCGGAGGCCGTGTCGTTCTGCAGGCCGAGCAGCACCGAGCCGTCGTCCCGGCGCAGGGCCGGCCAGGCCATCGGCAGCACCGTGGCGAGCGTGACGGACGGAACCCCTTCGGGGAGACCGCCCTTGAGGGGCAGTGCGACCGTGGCCGCGGGCACCAGCTCGCGCAGCGCCACCCAGTCGCCCTCGCCGGGCAGTCCCTCGAAGGGGCGCTGCACCAGCTCGGTCACCGCGTGGGCGGCGGCCCGGCCGTGGCAGGCCTTGTAGCGGCGGCCGCTACCGCAGGGGCAGGGCTCGCGGGCACCGACGACCGGGACCTCCGCGTCGCTGAGCTGCGGCCGCTTGGCCGTGGTCTGGGGGCGCTTCTTGGCCATCGTGGGTGTCTCCCGGTTACGGCTCGTCTCGTACGGGCGGGAGCCTAGCCGTTCACGCCATGACCGACGGGCGCCTGTGGACAACCCGGCGGGTGTGGACGGCGGCCTGTGGACAACGCGGGTGACGTGGACAGGTATGGGCCGGCGGGTCAGTCCAGGTCGTCGAACGCGTCCGCGAACTCCAGCCGGGGGATCGCGGAGCCCTGGGAGACCGTGGGAGCCGTGACGCGCGTAGCGAAGTCGTCGCGCCGGTGCCCCGCATCCGGATCATCCACGTCGTCCTGCACGACGACCCACACCGTGACCTCACCCCGGGTGTCGTCCCGGACACCCCAGTCGTCGGCCAGCGCGGTGATGATGTTCAGGCCGCGTCCGCCGCGCGCGGTCACCGACGGGGTCGCCGGAGCCGGGCGGGTCGGGCCGCCGCCGTCCGTCACCTCGACCGTGAGCCGGCCGCCCGTGTCCACGCGCCAGGCGCACCGGACGTCACCGTCACCGGCCAAGGCGTCGCCCAGGGGCCGGCCGTGCTTGCACGCGTTGCTCAGCAGTTCGGAGAGGATCAGTACGGCATCGTCGATGACCGCTTCCGACACACCGCCCGTACGCAACTGGTCGCGCATGCGATGTCTTGCTTCCCCCACGCCCGCAGGGCCATGGGATACGGCCATGCTCGACGACGTGGGCACCTCTTGTGCCACCACCAACGCCACCCCCGAGACCTCCTTCGCCCCACGCCACGGTGTGGATGCCCCATGGGCCTGTACCGGAAACCGGCCAATCCACGTTCAGTGACGCATTCGCAATGCTCGAACACGGACCGAACGCGCCGGAGCACTCCCTGTGATGGAGTGGCTTGTTTTCGGTGGTGTGGCCGAGTTCGGAGGATGGTGCAGGTGAGGTGCCCGGGTCAAGGGGTGTTTAGGGGTCTTTATGAGGTTCTTTAATCTCCGCGGCCGAGCTGGCTCAGAACGGCCCTCGGCCGGTTGGTGATGATGGCGTCAATGCCCAGGTCAACGCAGAGATCGACGTCCTCGGGCTCGTTGACCGTCCACACGTGCACCTGGTGACCGGCGTTTTTCAGCCGCTCGATGTACGCAGGGTGATTGCGCACGATCCGGATCGAGGGGCCTGCGATCCGGACACCGGCCGGAAGTCGACCGTCCCTCAGGCGTGGTGAGAGGAACTGCAACAGGTAGACGGTCGGCAGCGTGGGGGACGCGGCCCGCACCCGGTGCAGCGAGCGCGCCGAGAAGCTCATGACCCGTACCGGGGAGTCGGCGGCGGTGGCCGGAGCGTCCAGGCCGAAGCGCTTCAGGAGCACCAGCAGCCGTTCCTCGACCTGCCCGGCCCAGCGCGTCGGATGCTTCGTCTCGATGGCCAGCTCCACCCGCCGGCCCGCGTCCGCGACGAGTTCGAGCAGCCGCTCCAGGGTGAGGACGGAGGTGTCCTCCCGGTCCTCCGGGTCCTCCGGGAGGTGCTCCCAGTCAGGTTCCTCGTCCCGTGTCTTCCAGGAGTCGCGGTTGTCGCGGGCCTTCCAGGACCCGAAGTCGAGGGCGGCCAGGTCGGCGAGCTCCAGTGCCGAGACCGCCCCGCGCCCGTTCGACGTCCGGTTGACGCGGCGGTCGTGCACACAGACGAGATGGCCGTCGGCGGTCAGCCGTACATCGCATTCGAGGGCGTCCGCACCGTCCTCGATCGCCTTCTTGTAGGCGGCCAGAGTGTGTTCGGGCGCCTCTTCGGAGGCTCCGCGGTGGGCGACGACTTGGATCCGGTGCTGCCGTGCGAGGGTCACCGCGTCATGGTGCCATCGCGACGGGGAAGGCGTGGAACCGAAGGGTCGTGGCAAGGGCCGTAGCAAGGCCCGTGGCACGGGTCCTGGAAGGCGCGTAGAGAGTATGTCTCGTTGGCCCGATAGATCCCTTATAAAGGTTCGCCATCAACCCACAGGCACCGCTTATGGTGCTCTGACGGCCGGTGGGAAAAGCTGACGGCATACAAAAGCACATGCACAGCTGTTTCGCGCCGGACCGATCGACAAGCGTGAAGAGTGTGACCGCATGCTTCCGAGAACAACAGCCGTGGACCGAGGAGAAGAGCTGTGAGCACCGAGAACGAGGGCACTGAGGTACCCCCGGCCCCGTCTGCACCTCCTGTGCCGGTGGAATCTCCCGCAGCTTCCCCGCAGGCGGCCGCGGCCGAGGGGGGCGCGCCCACGACGCAGCTCCCGCCGGTGCCTCCGGGCGCCCCGCAGGACACGCTGCACGCGGGCCCCGCTCCGGCGTACGCCGGAGCGCCCCCGCAGGGCACGGGATCCGCCCCCGACGCCTCCTGGCCGCCCCCGCCGCCCGCCACGCCGTCGTACGCCGACAGCGGCACGGGCGCGGGCGCGTACGGCGGTGAGGGCGTCGGCGGATACGGGGGCGACACGACCGCAGGTGCGGGCGGATACGGAGACGGCGGCTGGGGCACCCCGTACCAGCAGCAGCCCGCGCCCAAGAAGCCCGGTGGCGGACGCGGTGGCCTGATCGCCGCCGTACTGATCGCCGCGCTGGTGGCCGGCGGCCTGGGCGGTGGCCTCGGCTACACCCTGGCCAAGGACAACGACGACAACAGCAACTCCACCACCGTCTCCGCCGACACCGGCAGCAGCGCCTCCGTGAAGCGCGACCCGGGCACCATCGCGGGCGTCGCCGCCAAGTCGCTGCCCAGCACGGTCACCATCGAGGCCGAGAGCACCAGCGGCGAGGGCGGCACGGGCACGGGCTTCGTGTTCGACACCCAGGGCCACATCGTCACCAACAACCACGTCGTCGCCGACGCGGTCGACGGCGGCAAGCTCACGGCGACCTTCCCGGACGGCAAGAAGTACAACGCCGAGATCGTCGGCCACGCCCAGGGCTACGACGTCGCGGTGATCAAGCTCAAGGACGCCCCCAGCAACCTCAAGCCGCTCGCCCTCGGCGACTCGGACAAGGTGGCCGTCGGCGACGAGACGATCGCCATCGGCGCCCCCTTCGGCCTGTCCAACACGGTGACCACGGGCATCATCAGCGCCAAGAACCGCCCGGTGGCCTCCAGCGACGGCAGCTCCACCAGCAAGGCGTCGTACATGAGCGCCCTTCAGACCGACGCCTCGATCAACCCCGGCAACTCGGGCGGCCCGCTGCTCGACGCGCAGGGCTCGGTCATCGGCATCAACTCGGCGATCCAGTCGACCAGCAGCGGCGGCCTCGGCTCCACCAGCCAGTCCGGCTCGATCGGCCTGGGCTTCGCCATCCCGATCAACCAGGCGAAGTACGTCGCCCAGCAGCTGATCAAGACCGGCAAGCCGGTGTACGCCAAGATCGGCGCCTCCGTCTCCCTGGAGGACAGCGCCTCCGGCGCGACGATCACCGCCGAGGGCGTCAGCGGCGCCTCCTCGGTGGAGGCCGGCGGCCCCGCGGCCAAGGCGGGCCTCAAGGCCGGCGACGTCATCACCAAGCTCGACGACTCGGTGATCGACAGCGGCCCGACCCTGATCGGCGAGATCTGGACCCACAAGCCGGGCGACAAGGTCAAGATCACGTACAAGCGCGGCGGTACGGAGCACACGACCGACCTGACTCTGGGGTCGAGGGTCGGCGACAGCTGACGTAGCGCCAGACGAAGACGCTCAACCGGCGGGCCGGGCAAGGGTTTCCTTGCCCGGCCCGGTCGTTTTTCGGCCGGGCGTTTTCGTCCTCCACGCGTGCGTGCATGCGGCTGAATCCGACTCGGGGACCTCGACTCAGGGACCTCGACTAGGGAACTGGATTCCTCCCTGCGGCGAAGTACGGGTGAAAGCCCAATCTTCATCAGCGTGTTCGCATGGACGAGAGGAGCCCCGATGACCGTCGAACCAGGCATCAGAGTGGGGCAGGACAGTGACGCCTCGACGAGTGACGCCTCGGTGATCGAACGGTCGTGGGAGAAGCCCGAGGCATTCGCCGTGCTCTTCGACCGCCACGCCGACTCGGTGCACCGTTACGCGGCGCGCCGGCTCGGTACGGAGGTCGCCGAGGACCTGATGGCGGAGACGTTCACCACCGCGTTCCAACAGCGCTTCCGGTACAACACGGAACTGGCCGACGCCCGCCCGTGGTTGTTCGGCATCGCGACCAACCTCATAGGCCGGCACCGGCGCGCCGAGGCCCGACGGCTGAAGGCGATCGGCCGGCTGCCGTCGGCCGCACCCGCCGACGGTTGTGAGGACCCGGTCGCCGACCGGGTGGCCGCGCGGGTCAGCGCACAGGCCGTACGGGGCGAACTGGCCCTGGCGATGGCCCGGTTGCCCGCCAGGCACCGGGACGTGCTGCTGCTGGTCGCCTGGGCCGACCTCGGCTACGAGGAGGTCGCCCGCGCTCTGGAGGTACCGGTGGGGACGGTCCGGTCACGGCTGCACAGGGCTCGCAGAAAACTTCGCGACGCATTGGGCGGATCCGATCCGACAGCCTTCCCAGAGGAATCCGAGGAATCCGACGATGAATGAACTGATGCGTGGACTAGAGCCCTTGAGGGAGTGGGACGCGGACACGCCCCCGCTCACGGACGCCGCACGCGCGCGTGCGCTCTTCCGCCTCCACCAGACGATGCACGTCCCTGCCGCTTCCGATCCTGCTGCTGTGACCGTCGGGCGCCGTCCGATCCTGCGGATGGCGGTGGCGGGCGTCGCGGCGGCGGCGGCGATCACCACGACCGTGCTGATCGCCAACGACTCCTCCCCCCGCACCCAAACGGTGAGCGCGACCACCGTGCTGCACGGCGCGGCGACCGAGGAACGTCGCCTGGAGAAGCCGATCGCCCCGCGCGACGACCAGTTCATCTACACCAAGGAGATCATCAAGGAGACCCCGACCAAGGGCGGCTCGACCCGCACCTACGTCGACGAGAGCTGGAACTCGGTCGACGGCTCCAAGAAGTCCTACGTCAGCGAACTGGGCCGCAAGCAGTGGGTCCCGGTGTTCGTTCCGGGCCAGGGCACCTGGCCGCCGACCAAGTGGACCGAGCTCGAGCAACTGCCCACCGATCCGCGCAAGTTGCTGATCACCCTGCGGGACATGGGCGGAAAGCCGGACTACAGCAAGCCGATGAGGGCCGCCGACTGGCCGATGACCCAGGTCTTCGTCTCCGGTCTGCTCCGCACCCCCGTCCTGCCGAAGGGCCTGCGCTCCGCGGCCTACGAGGCGCTCGCCAGTGTCCCCGGCATCAAGGTCCTGCCGCACCAGAAGGACGCCGACGGCCGCGAGGGCATCGGCATCCAGTACGTCGGCGCCCCCGGAACCCCCTGGGCGCATGGCGGCCCGATCATGGTGTTCGACGCGAAGACGTACCGGTACCTCGGCATGCGCGACCAGCGGACGGCGGGCGGGAAGACGTACCGACAGTGGTCGTACGTCGCCGTGAGCGCCGTGGTGGACCGGGTGATGCAGCGGCCGTAGGGATGTGAGGTGGGGTGGGGTGGTGTGAGGTGCTGGTCGGCGGGGTCAACCGGGCATGTTTCGAGGGTCGTTGAGCGATTCACCGGTACACGCGGACGCCTCGGGAAAACATGAACCATGCGACCGGACGACTGGCACCTCACCGCTGACGTCGAGGACTTCCTGGCCCGAGCCGGAGAGTTCCTGAGGTCACGCCCCACGCCACACACCCAGACACTGACGGCGACCGAGAAGCTACGAAGGCGGGGGCCGGAGGCACAACACGGCGCCGAGGCCCCCGTGTTCGGACGACTGGAACGAGCAGGCGAGGTCCGCGCCACCTTCTACCGCCTCCCGTCCCGCGGCCTGGCCCCCACCGCCCTCACCCCCGAGCAGGCCGACACCCTGGCCGCCCACCTGGCGGACCGCGGGCACGCTCTGCCTTACGTCACCGCGGACCAGAGCACCGCGAGCGCGTTCGCGGAGGCATGGCAACGGCACACAGGCGCGACGCCGACACTCCGCGCCCGTCTCCACCTGTACCGACTCGGCACCCTCACCCCACCGCAGCCGTTCCCGCTCCCGGAGGGCAGGGGCCGGGTCGCGGGTGAGGAGGACCATGAGCAAGTCGCCCACTGGTGCGGTGAGTTCGCCGCCGCAGTCGACGAAGTCCTCCCCACCTCCTGGGCCGACACCCGCTTCGCGGACAAACACTTCACGTTCTGGGAGACCCCGGACGGCACTCCGGTCTCCATCGCCGGCTCGACCTCGATGATCGGCGGCATGGTCCGGGTGGATCCCGTCTACACCCCGCCCCACCTCCGCGGTCGCGGCTACGCCGCCGCGGTGACGACCGAGGTGACCAGAGCGGCGCTGGCCACGGGCGCGACGGACGTCGTCCTGTTCACGGACCCGGACAACCCCACCAGCAACGCCCTTTACCAGCGCCTCGGCTATGTCCTGTTCACGGACTGGGCGGTGTACGACTTCTCGGGTGCCGGGGCGGGTCGGCCGCGGTACCCGAGCGACGACTACATGTCGAGCCCGAACCGACAGCTCAGGGTCTGACGGTAGGTGTGGCCGACCTGGGTGTAGTCCGCCTCGCAGCCGGAGATCTTCTCGGTCACCTTCCAGGGAGCCGGAATCGGAGGGACAGGGCGCGGAGCTGCACGTATCCTCCGAGCCGTGACACCGATATATGTGCTGGACGGCACGCAGATCCGAACGCTGGAAGACTTCTGGCGAGTCATCGGCGAAGTGATCAACGGTCCCGGGGGCTACTTCGGTCGGAACCTCGACGCCTTCGCCGACTGCCTCAGCGGTGGCTTCGGAGCACCCGACGACGATGACTATGTGGTGGAGTGGCGCGACCACCAGGTGTCTCGCGAGCATCTCGGCTATCCGGAGACAGTTCGCCAGTTGGAGATCCGGTTGTCACGCTGTCACCCCACCAACCGTCCTTCGGTCAGCGTCGACCTTGCCGCAGCGAGACAAGAGCGCGGAACCACTGTCTTTGACTGGCTGGTCAAGATCTTTGAGGATCGCGCTCCTGGCGTTCTGCGCCTCGGGTGACGGGTCACGAGGACGCCTTGTTCGGCACGCGGGGAGGCAGGCGTGCCAGTGCTCCCTGGGGAGCTGTGGGCCTGGGGTGGGCCATCGGGCACACAACCGCCTGGCGGCCGGTAGTCTGTACCCGCTCCGTCCCTGGTGGGCGTGTGCGCAGGTGGGTTGCCCGAGCGGCCTAAGGGAACGGTCTTGAAAACCGTCGTCGCAGCGATGTGACCGTGGGTTCAAATCCCACACCCACCGCGTGGATTGGCGGCCCCCGACCGGGAATTGCGGTCGGGGGCCGTCGTCGTACGCGGTGTCTTTCGGGGGCCGTCGTTGTACCCGGCGCGGTGCCGGACCGTGTTCGCAACGGCAGCGCGCCGGCCCGCGATGCCGCCGGAACGTCCTAGCTCTGTGCCTTCACCCAAGGCCGGACCCCGAGCTTCCCGGTGGTTCCGAGGTCGAGGTGGGGGGTCACCGTCACCGGGGCGGCACCGGCCTTCGCGCGTACCCGTACGTAGGGCACGTTCACCGCCGTGCCGAACTCGGTGGTGTTGCGCCACACCAGGCCCGCGGTCGCCGACTCGCCGGGCTTGAGGGTGATGGTCTGTGGCGGCTTGTCGGGACCGGCGCCGGTGGTGATCTCGGTGCTGCCGGCGAGGATCTTGATGCCGTGGACGGGGTTGAAGTCGTCGTCCAGGAGTTCCAGCTTCGGGTAACCCTTGATCGTGTAGTCGCGCGTACCGCAGTTGTCGAGGTGCAGGCCCACGACGCGCAGCCCCATGGCCGCGTCGCCCCGGTCGGCGCTGACCCGGATGCCGGAGGCGGGGCAGGTGCCCGGCGCGGCCGGTGCCTCGTTCGCGGGGACCTTGGTCACTTCGAGGACCTTGGCTCCCGTCACCCGCGGTGTGGTGAGCGGCAGTCTTCCGGCGCGCACCGTACCGCGCACGGTCTTCCCGGGACCTACGTCGCGTACGGTCGCCGTCTGGTTGGACATGGCCCCGCCGTCGGCGCTCGTGAAGGTGAAGACGACCGTGTAGGTCAGGGTCTTGGTGCCCTTGTTGGTCACCTCGTAGGTGGCGGAGATGCCCGAGTCCATGGTGAGGGTCTCGGCGGAGACGGACGTGCTGCGAGTGGGCGACGGAGAGGCCGACGGGAGGGTCAGGGAGGTGATCCGTACGCCGTCCTTGCCCGGGTCGTCGACCTGTGTGCGGGACGACGGTCCGGCCGTGGCCGCGCCGGTGTTCCCGGAGCCCGCGCGGTCCGTTCCGCAGGCTGTGAGCAGCAGGGCGGTCGCGGCGACAACTGGGAGAAGGCAAGCGGCTCTTGGCATTCGCTCACCTCATCAGGGCGCGGATCACGCGCGTGTGATGGAGGCCATAGTTCCGGCAACGGGAGTGTCACAAGTGGGGTGGGAGGGGGGAGTGTTGGGCCGCAATCAGCCGCCAAATCAGGCGTCGGACCAGCCGCCGGACAACCAGCCGCCGGACCGGCGGCCGGACGACCCGCCGTCCGACCAGTCGCCGAGACAGCTGACGGTACGTCAAGCGGTGCCGCTGCTCAGCGAGTTCCCAGTCACGCACCCCGGGTCCGTGACGCCCACACCCCGCCCGGGTCTCACGGCCGCCGCCCCGTCATCCGCGCCGCCGAAGCGATAGTCGCCCGCGCCTCCCTCTCTGACAGCCCCGTGCCCAGCGCCGCCTCGACCAGGGGGTCGACGAGCGCGGGCCCGATGTCGTTCTCGTAGGCGCGGCAGGCCGCCCAGAAGAGGCGGGTGTTGCGTTGGCCTTCGTGGGCGGCGAGGACGAACTGGACCAGGCCCTGGCCGTGTTGGCCGGTCGAGGTGGGCGTGGGGTGGTTCGTGCGGGGTGGGGGGAGGAGCAGGCGCAGGAGGGACGGTGGGCAGGGCGCGGGGGCCAGGTGGGCGGTGGCGGGGGCGGCGCCGTAGAGGCCGTGGTCGGTGCGGGAGCCGGGGCCGACGAGGTAGCCGCCGGCGCCGCGGATGTCGATGCCGGGGGCGAGGCGGCCCGCGGAGTTGGGGACGACGACGTCCGGCGGGCCGGTGAGCCAGAGGTGGCGGCCGCCGCTGGGGGTCAGGACGACGACGGTCTCGGGGATCGTGAACAGGTGGCGGAGGGCGAGTTCGCGCAGCGCGGACGAGGAGTCCGTGCCGGACTTGGTGTCGAGGTCGATGCCGATCAGGTGGTGCGGCGGCAGCCCGCACGCGATGCCGTAGCCGGTGGCCCAGGGCGCGGCGGCGAACAGTTCGCGGATGCGCGTCGGGTCGGACGAGGCGTCGTACACCCCGTGGCCGAGGCGTCCGCACTCGCCGTGGCAGCGCGGGCCCGTCGAGGTCACCGCGCCTGCCTCGCCCGTCGTGCTCAGCAGGTCGTCGCGGTGTGGGGAGCGCAGGGCCGGGAGTTTGGTGCGGGACAGGGGGATCACGGCCAGTCCGCGCTCGGCGGCTGACAGGGCGTGTGCGAGGGCCAGCGTCGTGGCCTGCCGGTCGGTGGTGGCCATGCCTCCATGTTCGTACGAGTGTTCGAAAAAAGGAAGAGGGGGAGGCGGCGACTCGCCGGGGCGGGCGGATTGGCCGGAAATCTGGCGGAACGCTTCGCCCCTTGGGACGCCTGGGGTGAGCTGTCCGTACTGCCCTGAACTGCGGCTTCAAGGTGGGCGAGGGGGTTTATCGACTTGTCATCACGCTTCAGGGGGAATAACAGCTTCTGGTCTGGTTCGCCGGGGATTCGGTGGGCAACTCTGGTTCCGCGACGTTGTGCACCACACCGAGGCGGTCGGCCAACCGCCTTGGCAGAAGCAGTACTTGAAGCCGTAGTTCATGTGCGTTCGGCTACGGAGCCGGTACGCACCCTGTTCTGGAGGAACAACATGGCAAGCATCCGTACCGCCCGCGTCATCGCCGCCGTCTCCGCCCTCCCGCTGGCAGCCGCCCTCTTCACCGGCGTCGCGGCGGCGGACAACGGCGCCATCGCGGGCAACGGATCGAACGCGGGTGTGGCGACCGTCAGCGGCAGCGGGGTCGGGCACGACAACAAGGGCAACTCGTCCACCACACAGCAGCAGGCGGTCGGCTCGGGGGCCTCGAACCAGAGCAACACCGCCCAGGTAAACGGTTCCGCGTTCACCGCCATCAACCAGGGAAACGAGAACGTCGCCGTCAACTTCGCCAACTTCTGGTAGCCGCGCCCGACTTCCGCGCGGGGATGCGCGGGGGTGTGTGAGGTGCGAGAGGTGTGCTCTCTGGGGTTGTGACGCGTCTGCGCGGTGGTGCTTCGGTGCCGCCGCGCAGGCGTTTTTCGTGCGCCACGCGTGCGTGCCCGGACGGTTGGACCTCTGTGCCGTAACGACCTTGACAGTGCACGTCATCTGACGGACAGTCAGAAACCCCCGTCCGTACGGCGTCTACGTGACCGACGACGCTTACGACACCTACGACGCCTACGTGACCGATGACGCCCACGTCGCCCCGGAGGTCCGCCGCCGTGCACCTCGCCCCGACCCCCCGCCAACGGCGACTGCGCGCCGAAATCCGCGCATACTTCGCTGAGTTGATGCCGGACGGCCCACCCGGCGCGGACGACCCCCAGGGCCAGCGGGCCCTGCTGCGCCGTATCGGCGGCGACGGCTGGCTCGGGCTCGGGTGGCCCGTCGAGTACGGCGGTCAAGGGCGCGGCGCCGACGAGCAGTTCGTGTTCTTCGACGAGGCCTACCGGGCGAACGCACCCGTCTCGATGGTCACCCTGAACACCGTCGGACCGACCCTCATGAAGTACGGCAGCGAGGAACAGAAGGCCGCCCTCCTGCCGGGCATCCTGCGCGGCGAACTCGTCTTCGCGATCGGCTACAGCGAACCCTCGGCCGGCACGGACCTCGCGTCCCTGCGGACGCGCGCGGTACGGCGACGAACGGGGAGCGAAGCGGGTAGAGATGCGGGTGGAGATGAGGGTGGAGATGCGGATGGAGATGCGGGTGGCTGGCTGATCGACGGGCAGAAGATCTTCACCTCCAACGCCCACAACGCCGACTGGATCTGGCTCGCCTGCCGCACCGACCCCGAGGCCCCCAAACACCGCGGCATCTCGATCGTCCTGGTCCCGACCGACGCGCCCGGATTCTCGTGGACGCCGATCGACACGGTGGGCGGGCAGCGGACGACGGCCACGTACTACGACGGGGTCCGCGTCCCGGCCGGCAACCTCGTCGGTGCGGAGAACGAGGGCTGGTCCCTCATCACCAACCAGCTCAACCACGAGCGGGTCGCCCTCGCCGCGACCGGAATGCAGGCCGAGGACTTCTACACGGCCGTGCTGACCGCCGCCCGCACACCCGATCCGGTGACGGGACGGCGCCGGGTTGACGAGCCGTGGGTGCGCTCACAGCTCGCCGAGGCACATGCCCGGCTGGCGGCGACGCGCCTGCTCAACTGGCGTTTGGTGGGTGATGTCGGGGCGGGCCGGCTGGCCCCCGGCGACGCGAGCGGCGTGAAAGTCGTGGGAACCGAATCGACGGTCGCGGTGTACCAGATATGTCAGCACGTCGCCGGGACGGACGGGCCGCAGGGGCCGGACGGGTCGACGGGGCTGGCAGGGCTGGTGCGTTCGGGCTCGCCGGGTGTCTTCGGGGACGGCGAGCTGGAGCGGTTGAACAGGGCGGCGCAGATCAACACGTTCGGGGGCGGGGTGAGCGAGGTGCAGCGGGAGATCGTCGCGACGATGCGGCTCGGGATGACGAGGGGGCGGAGGTGAGCACGGTGGTCGATGAGCTGGGGGCGCGACTCAAGACGTACGAGGGACGTGCGGCGGCCGTCGCGGGCAGGGGCAAGGACCCCGTCAACGAGCCGATGATCCGGCACTGGTGCGAGGCGATGGGCGACACCAATCCGGCGTACGCGGGGCCGGATGCCGTCGCCCCGCCCACCATGCTCCAGGCATGGACCATGGGCGGCCTCTCCGGACACACGGGCCGCACGGGGGCCTACGACGAGCTGTTCGACCTCCTCGACGAGGCGGGCTGCACCTCCGTGGTCGCCACCGACTGCGAGCAGGAGTATCTACGGCCCCTGCGGCCGGGCGACGAGGTCACGTTCGACGCGGTCATCGAGTCGGTGTCCGACCGCAAGACGACGAAGCTGGGCACGGGGTACTTCGTCACCACACGCATGGACGTCCGGGTCGGACCGAACCTCGTCGGCACCCACCGCTTCCGCATCCTCAAGTACGCCCCCGCACACAAAAAGGGGAACGGGAAGGAGAGGCGCGAGGGGAAACGGGAGGGGGTCCGCGCCCGCCGCCCCCGCCCCGTCGTCAACCGGGACAACGCCGGCTTCTGGGAGGGCGTACAGCGGCACCAACTCCTCATCCAGCGCTGCACGGACTGCGGGACCCTGCGCCACCCTTGGCTCCCGGGCTGCAACGCCTGCGGCGGCCTGGACTGGGACACGGCCGAGGCGAGCGGCGAGGGCACGGTCTACTCGTACGTGGTGATGCACCACCCGCCCTTCCCCGCCTTCGATCCTCCCTACGCGGTGGGGCTGATCGAACTCGCCGAGGGCGTGCGGATCGTGAGCAACGTGGTGGGCGTGCCGTACGACAAGGTCCGCATCGGGTTGCCGGTACGGCTCGAATTCCAGCGGTACGACGATGAAGACGGGCCACTGGTGCTCCCCGTCTTCCGGGCGCAGGAAGGCCGAGAGGGCGAGGTGGGCTGACATGGACTTCACGCCGACCGAGGAGCAGGCGGCGGCCCGTGACCTGGCCGCCCGTATCTTCGGCGACCTCTCGACACCGGAGCGGCTCACGGCGGCCGGGACGGGCAGCGACCCCGAGCTGTGGAAGGCCCTGTGCGCGGCTGGACTGGTGGGCGCCGTCGAGGAGTTGGGCCTGCTCGGGCTTGTACTCCTCCTGGAGGAACAGGGGCGGACGACCGCGCAGGTGCCTTTCGCGTCGACCTGTGTGTACGGGTTGCTGGCGGTCGCTGCCCACGGCTCTCCCGAGCAGCGGGAGCGGTTGTTGCCGGGGATCGGGGACGGGTCGGTGGTGGTGTGCGGGGCGTTTCCGGCGCAGGGGGGTGTACGAGGGACAGTGACAGGTGGTGAACAGGATTCCACGCAGGGTGAGTTGACCGGCGCCGTTCCCGTCGTCCCCTGGTTGCGCGACGCCACGCATGTCCTGGTCGCCGACGACCGGCGCGAGTTGTGGCTGACCCCGGTCACGGAGGCAGCGCGCGTCGAGCCGGTCGAGCTGACGGCACCCTGGTCGGCGGGGCGACTGACGCTGGACGGGGCATCGGCGGAACGGCTCGGTGCGGCGGGCGTCCACCCCCGTGCTCAAGTCCAGCACCTTCCGTCCCATCCCCCAACTCCCTCCCCCTACACCGACGTCCTGGCCACCGCCCGTACCGCCTTCGCCGGGCTACAGGCCGGGGTGTGTGCCGGTTCGCTCGCCCGGGCTGTGGCGCACGTCAACACGCGGGAGCAGTTCGGGCGTCCGTTGGCGACGCGGCAGGCGGTTCAACTCCGGGCGGCCGACGCGCACATGGACGTCGAGGCGATCCGCGTGACGGCGTACGAGGCGGCCTGGCGGCGGGACGCGGGGTTGCCGTACGCCACGCACGCGCTGACCGCCGCCTGGTGGGCGTCCGAGGCGGGCCTGCGTGTCGTCCACACGGGTCAGCATCTGCACGGCGGGGCGGGAGCCGACCTGGACCATCCGGTGCACCGGCACTTCCTCTGGGGCCGGCAGCTGGACGCGTACCTGGGCTGCGGGGGCGAAGTGCTCCAGGAACTGGGGGAGTTGATCGTGAGCGAAGGCGAAGAGGCGGAGGTGGGCAAGGAATGACAGCCGAAGCACCGGTGCGAGTGAAGGCGGGTGACGAGTTGCCCCCGCTGGAGATCGAGATCACCCGCACCCTGATCGTCGCCGGAGCCGTCGCCTCCCGTGACTACCAGGACGTGCACCACGACGCGGAGGCGGCGCGGCGGAAGGGCTCCCCCGACATCTTCATGAACATCCTGACGACGAACGGCCTGGTCGGCCGCTACATCACGGACCACTTCGGACCGGGGGCCACCCTGCGCAAGGTGGCCATACGGCTTGGCGCCCCCAACTACCCGGGCGACACGATGGTGTTGACGGGGCGAATCGAGGAGACGGACGGCGACACCGCGACCGTACGGGTGCTCGGGGCGAACGGCATCGGCAGACATGTGACCGGCACGGTCACGGTTACCGTGCCGACCGGGCACGAGGTCACCGCATCCACGAGCGAGGCCGGGGAATGAGCGCCCGCACCCGCGACACCCTCGGCGGACGCGCCGCGATCGTCGGGATCGGGGCGACGGAGTTCTCCAAGGACTCGGGGCGCAGTGAGCTGCGGCTGGCCGTGGAGGCGGTGCGGGCCGCGCTGGACGACGCGGGGCTGACACCGGCGGACGTGGACGGGATGGTCACGTTCACGATGGACACCAACCCGGAGATCACCGTCGCCCAGGCCTGCGGGATCGGTGAGCTGTCCTTCTTCTCCCGGGTCCACTACGGCGGCGGCGCGGCCTGCGCGACCGTGCAGCAGGCGGCGCTGGCCGTGGCGGCGGGGGTCGCGGAGGTGGTGGTCTGCTACCGCGCCTTCAACGAGCGGTCGGGGCGCAGATTCGGCTCGGGGGTGACACACCGGGAGCCGTCGGCGGAGGGCGCGGCGCTCGGCTGGGCGCTGCCGTTCGGGCTGCTCACGCCGGCGTCGTGGGTGGCGATGGCGGCGCAGCGGTATCTGCACACGTACGGCCTGGCACCGGAGGTGTTCGGGCAGGTGGCGGTGGTGGACCGTAAGTACGCGGCGACGAACCCGGCGGCGTACTTCCACGGCAGGCCGATCACGCTCGCCGAGCACGCGGCCTCGCGGTGGATCGTGGAGCCGCTCAGGCTGCTGGACTGCTGCCAGGAGACGGACGGCGCCCAGGCGATCGTCGTCACGTCGGTGGAGCGGGCCCGCGACCTGGCGTGTCCACCGGCGGTGATAGCGGCGGCGGCGCAGGGTGCCGGGCGGGCGCAGGAGCAGATGACCAGCTTCTACCGCGACGATCTGGCCGGCCTGCCGGAGATGGGCGTGGTCGCGCGCCAACTGTGGCGGACGGCGGGGATGGGCCCGGAGGACATGGACGTGGCGATCCTGTACGACCACTTCACGCCGTTCGTGCTGATGCAGCTGGAGGAGTTCGGGTTCTGCGGGAAGGGGGAGGCGGCGGACTTCGTGGCCGAGGAGCGGTTGCCGATCAACACGCACGGGGGCCAGCTCGGGGAGGCGTATCTGCACGGGATGAACGGCATCGCGGAAGGCGTCCGACAGGTGCGCGGCACGGCCGTGAACCTGATCCGGGGGGCGGGGCGGGTCCTGGTGACGGCGGGGACGGGGGTACCGACCTCCGGGCTGATCCTCACCGTGCCGGGTGCGCGGGGCTGATCCTCACCGCCGTTGGCACGCAGGGCTGATGGCTGATCCTCACCGCCGCTGGTACGTAGGGATTAGCCCCCAGGGGTAAACCCGCAGTACATGTCACCCCCTCCTCCACCTTCAGGAGGTGTAGCCGGCCCCACCCCTACAACCTGAGGCGGACCCTGCTTCGGGACCTGCGGGCGATCCGCGGGAGTGGGGGTCGCTCATAGCGTTGAGCCATGACCACAGCAGTCTGCACCAGCGCGTCGGACGCCACCGCACGGGCCGCCACCCGGCCCGCACTACGGGGTACGCAGACCCTCACGTACCCGTCGTTCTCGTCGTACATGAGGGCCAGGCAACCGGTGCTGCTGCGCACCGCACGCTCGCTGACCGCGAATCCGTGCGACGCGGAGGACCTGTTGCAGACCGCGCTGACCAAGACGTATGTCGCCTGGGAGCGGATCGAGGACCACCGGGCGCTGGACGGCTATGTCCGCCGGGCGCTGCTGAACACGCGGACCTCGCAGTGGCGCAAGCGCAAGGTCGACGAGTTCGCGTGCGACGAGCTGCCCGAGCCGGAGGCGGTCGGCGGCGCGGAGGACCCGGCCGAGCAGCAGGCCATGCACGACGCGATGTGGCGGGCGATCGCGAAGCTGCCGGACCGGCAGCGGGCGATGGTCGTCCTCAGGTACTACGAGGATCTCAGCGAGGTCCAGACGGCAGAGGTGCTCGGGGTGTCGGTGGGCACGGTGAAGTCGGCGGTGTCGCGGGCGCTGGGCAAGCTGCGGGAGGACCCGGAGCTGGTTCTCGCCCGCTAGCCGGGGGCGACGTGATGTGATCGATCACCCAGCCCTAGTGACATACCGTGCGGTATGTGAGCAGAATCAGCGCGACCCTTACTACCGCGTAGGCAATGTCGCCCCGGGAGGACGCCGTGCTGAGCACCATGCAGGACGTACCGCTGCTGATCTCCAGGATCCTGACCCACGGGTCGACGGTCCATGGAACATCGCAGGTGATCAGCTGGACCGGTGAGGGGGAGCCGGAGCGCCGTTCCTTCGCGGAGATCGGTGCGCGCTCGGCCCAACTGGCGCACGCCCTGCGCGAGGACCTGGGCGTGACGGACGGCGAGCGCGCCGCAACCTTCATGTGGAACAACTCGGTCCATGTCGAGGCATACTTCGCGATTCCCGCCATGGGTGCGGTGCTGCACACGCTCAACCTCCGTCTTCCGCCGGAGCAGTTGGCGTGGATCGTCAACCACGCGGCGGACAGGGTGGTGATCGTCAACGGTTCGCTGATCCCGCTGCTCGCCCCGTTGCTGGCCAAGCTGCCGACGGTCGAGCACATCGTCGTCTCCGGCCCCGGCGACCGCACGCCCCTCGAAGGCGCCCACGCGCGCGTGCACGAGTACGAGGACCTCATCGCCGGCAAGCCGACCACGTACGACTGGCCCGAGCTGGACGAACGCCAGGCCGCCGCGATGTGTTACACCTCCGGCACCACGGGCGACCCCAAGGGCGTGGTGTTCAGCCACCGTTCGATCTACCTGCACTCCATGCAGGTCAACATGACCCAGTCGATGGGCCTCACGGACCAGGACACGTCACTGGTCGTAGTGCCCCAATTCCACGTGAATGCCTGGGGTTTGCCCCACGCTACCTTCATGACCGGCGTCAACATGCTGATGCCGGACCGCTTCCTCCAACCCGCCCCGCTCGCCGAGATGATCGAGAGCCAGCGCCCGACGCACGCGGCGGCCGTGCCCACCATCTGGCAGGGCCTGCTCGCCGAACTCACCGCCAAGCCCCGCGATGTCTCCTCGCTCACCCAGGTCACCATCGGCGGTTCGGCCTGCCCGCCCGCGCTCATGGCGGCCTTCGACGAGCTGGGCATGCGGGTCTGCCACGCCTGGGGCATGACGGAGACCTCCCCGCTGGGCACGGTCTCCCGCCCGCCGGCCGAAGCGGTCGGCACGGAGCGGGAGTTCGAGTACCGGCTGACCCAGGGCCGTTTCCCGACGAGCGTCGAGGCCCGCCTCACCGGCCCCGGCGGCGAACGGCTGCCCTGGGACGGTGAGTCGGCGGGCGAGCTGGAGGTGCGCGGCCCGTGGATCGCCGGCGCCTACTACAACGGCCAGGACGCCGAACCCCTGCGCCCCGCCGACAAGTTCAGCGAGGACGGCTGGCTCAAGACGGGTGACGTCGGCACCATCTCCCCCGACGGTTTCCTCACCCTCACCGACCGCGCCAAGGACGTCATCAAGTCCGGCGGCGAGTGGATCTCCTCCGTCGACCTGGAGAACGCCCTGATGTCCCACCCGGACGTCACCGAGGCCGCCGTGGTCGCCGTACCGGACGAGAAGTGGGGCGAACGCCCGCTCGCCACGGTCGTGTTGAAGGAGGGTTCCACCGCGGACTTCACCTCCCTGCGCGCCTTCCTCGCCGACGAGGGCAAGATCGCCAAGTGGCAGCTCCCGGAGCGCTGGACGATCATCGAGTCGGTCCCGAAGACGAGCGTCGGCAAGTTCGACAAGAAGGTGCTGCGCAGGCGGTACGCCGAGGGTGACCTGGACGTCACCAAGCTCTGACCGCCCACCCGTTCAGGCCGGTCCGCCGGGCAGGGCGCCCCACAGCCCCTGCCCGGCGTACGGCCACGTCATCGTCGTAGGAGAAGAACTCACCGCCGCCGCGCGCCCGTGGCCGTCGACACCCACCCGATCACCAGCCACACCCCCGCCACCACACACACCCCGCCCCAGCCCCAGTGGCTGAACGCCGGTCCCGCGAGGGACGAGGCGAGCGCGCCGCCCGTGAAGCCGGCGACGACGTAGGCGGTGTTGGCGGTCGCCGGGGTGGAGGTGGTGGTGAGGGCGAGGGTCTGGTTGGCGACGTGGGCGGCGACCAGGGCCGCGTGGACGGCGATCGCGGCCACGAACAGCGCCCACAGCACATGCCCGCCCAGCCAGAACAGCGGCACGGAGACGGCCGCGAGCGCATACGCGGACCGTACGACCTTGCCCGCGCCGAACCGGTCGACGAACCCGCCCGCGAGCGGAGCCACCGCGCTGGCCGCCAGCCCGAAGAGCCCGAACAGCCCGGCGGTCGCGGTCGAGAAGCCGTAGGAACCACCGGTGAGCAGCAGGGCGAGGGTCGTCCACAGGGCGCTCCACGCGCCGAACATCCCCGCCTGGCGCAGGCACGCGCGCCACAGGTCGGGCGAGCTGCGGACCAGGCCGGGCAGGGCCGCGAGGCCCGCGAAGAGCGGGCCGGAGCCGCGGCGCTTCTCGGACGGGAGGACGTACGCGGTGGCGAGGCCGAGGACGAGGGTGAGGGCGGCCGAGCCGATGAAGACGACCCGCCAGCCGTAGGCCTGGCCGACCAGGCTGCCCACCACGCGCGCGGCCACGATGCCGGTGAACAGGCCCGCTATGACGGCCGCGACATGGCGGGCGCGGTGGTGGGCGGGGGCGCGTTCGGCGACCAGCGGGACGAGGAGTTGCGGTACGACGGTCGCGGCGGCGGCGACGAACACGGCGACCGCGAGGGCGGCGGTGCCGGGGGCCGCCGCGCCGGCGAGCAGGGCCGCCGTGGTGGCCACCGAGAGGGCGGCGACCAGGGGGCGCCGGTTCACGCGGTCCCCGAGCGGGGCGAAGAAGAGGAGACCGGTGGCGTAGCCGAACTGCGCGACCGAGGCGATCCAGGCCACCGCCGACGGGGTCGAGCCGAAGTCGTGGGCGATGAGGGGGAGCAGCGGGCCCGCGAGATAGATGTTGGCGGCCGTCACCGCGGTGCAGACGGCGATGAGG
>Ga0307515_10006679_pt1 | contig 22988 bp, 17 predicted proteins | sample 17_EM_MG_FD_194513 | JGI IMG/M metagenome (GOLD analysis project Ga0307515, IMG submission 194513) | Populus trichocarpa ectomycorrhiza microbial communities from riparian zone in the Pacific Northwest, United States - 17_EM | ecosystem: Host-associated > Plants > Roots > Unclassified | place... | reverse complement strand
GCGCCGTGGACCACCGCCGCGCGCCGCACGCCGAGCGCGCCGAGCGCCGTGGCGACCGGCTCGCACCATACCCGGGCGAACACCCCGACCACCTGGTGGCGGACCTGGGCGGGGTTGGTCAGCGGCCCGAGCAGGTTGAAGATCGTGCGGGTGCCGAGCTCCTTGCGCGGCCCCACAGCGTGCCGGGTCGCGGCGTGGAACTTGGGCGCGAACGCGAAGCCGATGCCGGCGACCTCGATCGCCCGGGTCACCGCGGCGGGCTCGGCGTCGATCGCGATCCCGAGCGCCTCGAGGACATCCGCCGAGCCGCAGCGCGACGACTGCGCGCGGTTGCCGTGCTTGGCGACCACGCCGCCGCACCCCGCGATCAGGATCGCCGCGAGGGTCGACACGTTGACCATGCCCGAGCCGTCGCCGCCGGTGCCGCAGGTGTCGATCGACTGGTCGTGGCGCGGGCACGCCAGCGGCAGCGCCCGGCTGCGCATCGCCGACGCGGCGCCGATGATCTCGTCGACCGATTCGCCCTTGGCGCGCAGCGCGACCAGGAGGCCGCCGATCTGCGCCGGGGTCGCCGCGCCGTCCATGATCTGGCCGATCACCTGGGCCATCTCGTCGCGCGACAGGTGGCTGCCGCCGAGCGCGCGGCTGATCGCCTGGACGATCACGGCGCGGGTCCCGGCTCGAGCGGTTCGGCCGCCAGGTGCAGGAAGTTCGCGAGCAGCTGCTTGCCCACCGCGGTCATGATCGATTCGGGGTGGAACTGTACGCCCTCGAGCGCCGCGCCGGGGGCCCGGGTGCGCACGCCCATGATCTCGTCCTCCCAGGTCTTCGAGGTGACCTCGAGGGTCTCGGGCATCGAGTCGGGCGCGATCACGAGCGAATGATACCGGGTCGCGACGAACGGGTTCGCGATCCCGGCGTACAGACCGCGCTCGTCGTGAAAGATCTTCGAGGTCTTGCCGTGCATCACCCGGGGCGCGCGGACGATCCGCCCGCCGAACACCTGGCCGATGCACTGGTGGCCCAGGCAGACCCCGAGGATCGGCGTGGCTCCGGCGAACCGGCGGACCACGTCCATCGAGATCCCGGCCTCGTTGGGCGTGCACGGCCCGGGCGAGATCACGATCGCGCCGGGCGCGCGCGCGGCGATCGCGTCAACCGTGATCGCGTCGTTGCGCTCGACCCAGACCTCGGCGCCGAGCTCGCCGAAGTACTGGGCGAGGTTGTAGGTGAACGAGTCGTAGTTGTCGATCAGCAGCAGCTTCATCGCGGCGTCCGATCTGCGGTGCGCGCCATCACCACCGCGCGCAGCACCGCGCTCGCCTTGTTCACGGTCTCCTGGTACTCGGTCTCGGGCACCGAGTCGGCGACCAGCCCGGCCCCGGCCTGGACGTAGATCGTGTCGCCGCACGCCACCAGGGTGCGGATCGCGATCGCCAGGTCGAGGTTGCCGGTGTAGCTGACGTAGCCGACCGCGCCGCCGTACATCCCGCGCTGGTGGGGCTCGAGCTCGTCGATGATCTCCATCGCGCGGATCTTGGGCGCGCCCGACAGCGTGCCGGCCGGGAACGCCGCGCGCAGCACGTCGAGCCAGGTCTTGCCGGGCGCGAGCGTGCCGACCACGTGCGAGGTCAGGTGCATGACGTGCGAGTACTTCTCGACCACCATCTGCTCGGCGACGTGGACCGAGCCGACGGCGGCGACCCGCCCGACGTCGTTGCGGCCCAGGTCGATCAGCATCAGGTGCTCGGCGAGCTCCTTGGGATCGGCGAGCAGCTCGGCGGCCAGGCGCTCGTCCTCGGCCGCGGTCGCGCCGCGCGGCTTGGTGCCCGCGATCGGCCGGAGCTCGACCCTGCCCTCGCTCAGCCGCACCAGGGTCTCGGGCGACGCGCCGGTGACCCGGGCCTCGGGGAACTCGAGGTGGAACATGTACGGCGACGGGTTGATCACGCGCAGCGCGCGGTAGACGTCGAGCGGGCGCGCACCGGCCGCCGGCTCGGCGAAGCGCTGCGACAGCACGACCTGGAACACGTCGCCGGCGAGGATGTAGTCCTTGACGCGCTCGACCGCGGCGCAGAACTCGACCTTGCTGAACGACGACGGCGGGATCGCGCCGGGCGGCTCGCCCGGCCGCGGCGGGGTCAGCTCGGGCAGCGGGGTGCGCGGCGCGCGCAGCGCGGCGATGATCGCGTCGATCCGCGCGCACGCCCGGTCGTAGGCGACCTCGGCCCGCTCGGGCCGCGACACGTACGGCGTCGCCACGACCTTGAGGGTCTGGCGCAGGTTGTCGAAGATCAGGAGGGTGTCGGTCACCACCATGCACAGCGGCGGCAGGTCGATCCCGGGGCGGGCCCGCGCCGGCAAGTCCTCGAACGCGCGGACGCAGTCGTAGGCGATCCAGCCGACCGCGCCGCCCCAGAACCGCGGCAGCCCGGCGACGTCGACCGGGCGCAGCTCCCCGAGCACCTCGGCGAGCGCGGCGGTCGGATCGGCGGTCTGCCACTCGACGGTGCGCGGCGGACCGCCGGCGTCGACGTCGTACCAGGTCACGCGCGCGGTCCCGGCCTGCCAGCGCACCACCGCGCGCGGCGCGATCCCGACGAACGAGTACGCCGCCCAGGTCGCGCCGCCGACCACCGACTCGAGGATGAACGAGTGCTCGCCGGCGCCCAGCGCCGCGTACGCCGACACCGGCGTGTCGCCGTCCGCGAGCAACTCGCGATAGACCGGGATCAGGTTGCCCCTCACCGCGGCCGCAATGAACTCCTCCCGCGAAGGCGTGTACATCCCAGGCCGGGTTATACCTGCGCGTCACCGACGTGGCCATCGCGAGCCAGCGTCACTCCGGGGATGGCCAGGTGGCCAGGTGGCCAGGCGCCTGGCAACCTGGCGGGGTCGCCGGCATTTTTGAACATGTTCAAATCCGGGCTTGACGGCGGCCTCCGCGCGCCCCATATTTTGAACGTGTTCAAAAATCGGGATGACGCCCGAGGAGGACCACATGACCACGTCTGTTCTGTTCGTGATGCTACCGTACGCCGCGATCGCGGTGACCTTGACGATCTGGCTCGCGCGCCAGCTGTCGCGCCACGGCCTGGTGTTCCTGCGCAGCGTGTTCGCCGGCCGCGACGACATGGCCACCGCGATCAACCAGCTGCTCGTGATCGGGTTCTACCTGGTCAACCTGGGCTGGGCGCTGCTCCTGCTCCGCGCCGACACGCTGACCTCCGCGAACGTCAGCGAGGCGCTGTCGATGCTGGTCGACCGGCTCGGCATCCTGCTGCTCCTGCTCGGCGTCGCGCACCTCGTCAACCTCTACGTGTTCCACCGCATCCGGCGCGGCGCGAGCCTGGCGAGCCAGGGATGACGGCGCCCGGCTCGATCGCGCGGAGCGCGTGATGGCGGCCCGTCCGCGCAGCCGCACACCGCGGCGCGACAAGCCGGCGGGCCGGCCCGAGCGCGCGCTCGAGCGCGCCGCGGAGCGCAAGGCCGGCCGCACGCCGGAGCGCAAGAGCGACGCGACGCGCCGGATGCTGCTCGACCGCGCGCTCAAGCTGTTCCAGCACCGCGGCGTCGAGGCCACCACGATGCGCGACATCGCCCGCGCCGCCGGGCTCTCGCTCGGCGCCGCGTACTACTACTTTCCGTCGAAGGAAGCCCTGCTGTTCGGCTACTACGAGGCCAACCAGGCCGAGGCCGAGACCGCCGCCGAGACCGCCGCCGGCAGCGTGCGCGAGCGGCTCGGCGCGGCGTTCCACGCCAAGCTCACCTCGGTGCGCCCGCATCGCCGCATGCTCGCCGCGATCGTCAGCCGGCTGGTCGATCCCGGCGACCCGCTGTCGGCGCTGTCGGCCCAGCAGCGCACGGTCCGCGAGCGCGCGATCGCGGTGCTGTCGCGGATCCTCGAGGGCGCGGGCCTGTCGCGCGAGGCGGTGCGGCTCGCCGCGAGCGCGCTGTGGCTGTTCCAGATGGCGTCGCTGCTGCTCCATGTCCACGACGACTCGCCCGACCAGGCGCGCACCCACCGACTGGTCGACGACGCGCTCGATCTCGCCGTGCCGATGCTGCCGATCCTCGACACGCCGATCGGCCGCGACATCGCCGGGCGGATCACCGCCGCGCTCGACCGCGCCGGGATCGCGCTCCCGGCGCCTCCACCACCCTGACGCCGCGCCCGCGGCGTCCACCCGCGAGGTAGCCCATGTCCCACCCGACAGATCACCAGCCAACCACCCGACAGATCTTCGCGCGCCGCGCCCGACCTCCTGGTGAAGCACCCTTGAATTTCGCATGGTTAAAAAACCGCGAATGGCCTCGCCTGCCTCGTGCCTTATCCTTGTCGGGCATGCCGCTCACGAACCAGATCTTCGCCCGGCGGGCGGGACGGACCGCATTCGGCGCCGTGCTGCTGATCGGCGTCGCGTACCTCGCGACCGGCGCGTGGCAAGGCTCGTTCAGCCCGCACCGCGCGCCGCGGCTCGACGCCATGCGGATCATCGCGACGACCTGGATCGCCGCGATCGCGGCCGGGCTGGTCGTGCGGGCGATCGCGGGCTGCCTGCGCCGGCCGTGGACGTCCGAGCCGCAGTTCGCGCGCAGCGTGGTGGTCCCGGCGCTCGGCATCGCCCTGCTCCTGCCGATCACGCTGCACCTGCCGATCGTGGTGCTGGTCGCCGACCCGTCCGGGTTCGATACCTGGGTGATGGCGAGCCTGTGGATCACCGGCCTCGCGCACCTGGTGTTCGCGACGCTGTGCGGGCTGCGCGGCTACCAGCTGGTGGCAGGCAAGCCCGCGGTGACGCCGCGCAAGATCTACGTCATCACGCTGATCACGTCGTGCCTGCCGTTCGTGGTGCTGTGGGCGGTCCCGCCGGCGCTGGTCGCGATCACCGCGCTGCCGTTCGTGCCGATGCTGCACGCGATGGCGCGGCTCGTCGACCGCGAGCGCCTCGAGCTCGCGACCGCCACGCAGGCGCTGCCGCGCGCGATCGCCGTACCGCCGCGCGCGTCCGCGTGACGCGGATCGCGGCGCGGACCTGCATGCTATGACGCAGCCATGCACGCCGCGCTGTTCGAGACGCTCCACGCCGTCGATCCCGAGATCTCCGAGCTGATCACCGCCGAGGAGCGCCGCCAGCGCGACAAGGTCCGGCTGATCGCGTCGGAGAACTACGTCTCGGCCGCCGTGCTCGCGGCCACCGGGACGGTGCTGACCAACAAGTACAGCGAGGGCTACGCCGGCAAGCGCTACTACGAGGGCCAGCAGTTCATCGATCAGATCGAGCAGCTGTGCATCGACCGCGCGAAGGCGCTGTTCGGCGCCGAGCACGCCAACGTCCAGCCATACTCGGGGTCGCCGGCGAACCTCGCGGTCTACCTCGCGTTCCTCAAACCCGGCGACACGGTGATGGGCATGGCGCTGCCGGCCGGCGGCCACCTGACCCACGGCTGGAACGTCTCGGCGACCGGCACATGGTTCCGCCCGGTGCAGTACGGCGTGCGCCGCGACAACCAGCGGATCGACTTCGACGAGGTCCGCGACCTGGCGCGCAAGGAGCGCCCCAAGCTGCTGTTCGCCGGCGGCACCGCGATCCCGCGCACCATCGACTTCGCCGCGTTCGCCGAGATCGCCCGCGAGGTCGGCGCGGTGTTCGTCGCCGACATCGCACACATCGCCGGCCTGGTCGCGGCCGGCGTACACCCGTCGCCGGTGCCGGTCGCCGACGTCGTGTCGACCACCACGCACAAGACGCTGCGCGGGCCGCGCGGCGGCATGCTGCTGTGCACTGCGGCCCACCAGAAGGCGATCGATCGCGCGGTGTTCCCCGGGCTGCAGGGCGGCCCGCACAACCACACAACGGCCGCGATCGCGGTCGCGCTCCGCGAGGCGTCGACCGCCGAGTTCAAGCGCTACGCCCAGCAGATCGTCGCCAACGCGCGCGCGCTCGCGGCGGGCCTGGTCGAGCGCGGCTGGTCGCTGGTGACCGGCGGCACCGACAACCACCTGATCCTCGCCGACCTCACCACCAAGCAGGTGTCCGGCAAGATCGCCGCCAAAGCGCTCGACGCCGCGGGCATCGAGCTCAACTACAACACCGTGCCGTTCGATCCGCGCAAGCCGTTCGACCCGTCGGGCGTGCGGCTCGGCACGTCGTCGGTCACCAGCCGCGGCATGGCCGAGGCCGAGATGCGCCAGATCGCGGCGTGGATGGACGCGGTGGTCACCGCGCCGGCCGACGCGGCGCTGCACGCCCGGATCGCGGGCGAGATCCGCGAGCTGTGCGCGAAGTTCCCGGCGCCGGGCCTGCTGGTCTGACGGATTCCGCGAGGCGGTCAACCAAGCGGTCAACGACGCGATCGAGGATGCGGTGCGCGACCTCGGCCTTGGAGCCGGCGGGCAGCTCGGTGGCGCCGGCGCGATCGACCACGGTGACGCGGTTGGTGTCGACCGCGAACCCGGCGCCGGGCTCGGCGACGTCGTTGGCGACGATCAGGTCGCAGCGCTTGCTGGCGAGCTTGGCCCGGGCGTTGGCCACCACGTCCTGGGTCTCGGCGGCGAACCCGACGAGCAGCGGCGCGGTCTTCGCGCCGCGCCGCTTGCCCAGGCCGGCGAGCAGATCGGGATTGGCGACCAGGGCGAGCTCGGTCGTCGCGCCGAGCTGGCCGCGCTTGAGCTTGTGCACGGCGGGGTTCGCGGGCCGGTAGTCGGCGACCGCGGCGGCCATGATGATGACGTCGGCGCCCTCGGCGGCGGTGGCGAGCGCGGCCTCGAGCTGGACCGCGCTCTCGACCGCGACCACGGTGACGCCGACCGGCGGCGCGATCGCGCTCGGGCCGAGCAGCAATGTCACCTCGGCGCCCCGGCGCTGCGCGGCGGCGGCGAGCGCGGCGCCCATCTTGCCCGAGCTGCGGTTGCCGATGAACCGCGCCGGATCGATCGCCTCGTAGGTCGGGCCCGCGGTGACGACCACGCGCTTGCCCGCCAGGTCCTGCGGCGACAGCACGTGGGCGGCGGCCTCGACGATGTCGGCGGGCTCGGCGAGCCGGCCCGGCCCGGTCCAGCGGCACGCCAGGAAGCCGTCGCCCGGGCCGACCACTCGGTAGCCGGCGACCTCGGTCAGGCGCACCAGGTTCGCCCGGGTCAGCGGATGGGCCCACATGTTGACGTTCATCGACGGCGCGACCAGCACCGGCGCGCGGGTCGCCAGCGCGATCGCCGCGACCGGATCGTCGGCCTGCCCCGCCGCGAGCCGGGCCAGCGCGTTGGCCGTGGCCGGCGCGATCACCACCAGGTCGGCCTGATCGGCGAGCTGGATGTGGCCGATCGCCGCCTCCTCGGTGAGGCTGAACAGATCGGTGAACACCGGCCGCCGGGTCAGCGCCTGGAACGTCATCGGCCCGACGAACTTCTGGGCGCGCGCCGTCATCGCGACGTCGACCCGCGCCCCGGCCTTGTCGAACAGCCGGACCAGCTCGGCGGCCTTGTACGCAGCGATCCCGCCGGCGACGCCGACGACGATGTGCGCGCCCTGCAGGGGATGCGCGGGGTCGCGGGGCGGCCGGTCACTGCGCGGTCCGTCGGTCACGACGCAAGCCTAGCTCGCAGCGCGGCCGTGCGCGCCTGCCGGCATCGCGGCGACATACTTCGATAGGTACTTCATGATGCGGGCACGCGCGGCGCTGGGTGTCACGACCAGATGCGCGTCACCGGGTATGCGTCGAGTTGCTCGTGGCGACTGACCAGGCTCATGCCTTCGTGCATGGCTTGCGCGACGAGGATTCGAGGAGGTACCGCACAGTCATCGATACTCACCGAAGTCATCGAGCGGCGCGTCGAAATCGGGCGCCATGGTCACCTGGCCCTTGGCCCAGCCGAGGCTTCGCTCGGGGCGAGCTGATTCCACGAGGACAAGCCGGACCAGCGGCTCGTTGCCGCGCGCAATCACGATCTCTTCACCATCCAGCGCTTCCTGGATCAGGCGAGACAGGTGCGTCTTCGCCTCGTGAATGTTCACTACTTTCACGCATATAAAATCAGTCCAGTCACTTGACCAAGTCAAGGAGCTAGCTTCGGGCACCTGGGTCGCGTTGGCGTACAATCGGCGGCTCCGGTGCTCAACCGAGACACTGCCGGCACCGTCGCGAGTTGCTACGCCAGCGTGAACGACCAGGATGTGCCTTGACCGACTCGCAACATCTGAATCGCGATCTCACACGGCTGACCGCTGCCCTCGACGCGGCCGTCACCGCGCTCGGCGGCCCGGGCACGCACGCGCTGTGCCGTCGGCTGGGTGCCGCGGCGCAAGAACTTCGCGCCGGAACGCTGGCCGGCGGCCGCGCCGCGTTCGCCGCGGAGATCGCAGCGCTCGACCATCGCGAGCTCGAGGAACTGGCGCGCGCGTACGCGTTGCAGTGCCACCTGGTCAACATCGCCGAGGAGCGGGAGCGGCTGCGCGCGTTGCGCAGCCGCGGAGAGCACGCTGCCGATGGGCTGGCCGCGGCGGTCGACCTTCTGATCGAGCGTGGCGCGAGCGCGGACGAGCTCCGTGAACTGTTCGATCGCGCGCTCGTGATGCCGGTGCTCACCGCGCATCCCACCGAGGCGCGCCGGCGCTCGGCGCTCGACCATCTGTCGCGGATCACGAGCCTGCTCGGCGAGATCGATGCGCTGGGCCGTTCGCGCAGCGCCGCCGAGCTCGCGGCGGACGTCCTCGGGCTCCACGCCACCGAGGACGCGCGAGCGCGGCGGCCCACGCCGCTCGACGAGGTCGAGAATTGCCTCGACGTGTTCCGGCGCTCGCTGCTCGACGTCACGCCGCGAATCTACCGGACGATCGAGGATCGCCTCGCGGCGCGGTTCGGCGAGCCGTGGCGCTTGCCGGCGTTCCTGCGCTGGGGAAGCTGGGTCGGCGGCGACCGCGACGGCAACCCGAGCGTGACCGCGGCGGTGACCCGAGCGACGTTCTCGCGCCACCGCGCCACCGTCCTGACCCGCTACGTCGACGACGTCGTGGCGCTCGGGCGCAACCTTTCGATCTCCGCGCTGCGCGTCGGTGGTCGCCGCTCGGGGGATCACGCCGACAACGCGCTCGCCGAGCTGCTCGCCTCGCTCGCCGACGACCGCGAGCGCTTGCCCGAGATCGCGGCCCGCGCACGCCCCCGCACGGTCAACGAGCCGTGGCGCGAGAAGCTGTGGTACGTGCAGGCGCGGCTGCGTGCCACGCTCGAGTATCGCGACGACGGCTTCGTCGGCCCGACCGACTATCGCAGAGAGCTCGAGGTGATCGATCGCAGCCTGCGGACAGCCGGGTTCGCCGAGATCGCCGACCAGGCGCTGCGCGACGCGATCTGCCGCGTCGACGTGTTCGGATTTCACCTCGCGTCGCTCGACGTGCGGCAGCACTCCGGTGTGCACGACGGCGTCGTCGCAGAGCTGCTCGCGCGCGGCGGGCGCCCCGGATACCTCGCGCTCGATGAGGCCGGCCGCCGCGCGTGGTTGTCCGCGACCCTGTCTGCGCCGCACGCGGCCGAGCGCGAGCGCAGCGAGCTGTCCGCGACGGCCAGGGAGGTGCTCGCAACCCTCGACGTCATCGGCCGCGCGCGACGCGAGCTCGGTCCAGCCGCGTGCGAACGCTACGTGACGAGCTTCACCCGAGATGTGTCCGACCTGCTCGAGGTCGCATTACTGGCCCGCGCCGCAGGCCTGGCTCCCGGCGAGCTTCGCCCGGTCCCGCTGCTCGAACAGCTCGAGGACCTCGAGCGCGCCGGCGAGATCGCCCGGGACGCCCTCGCGCTCCCCGCGCTGCGCAGCGAGCTCGGCGGCGAGTTCGAGGTCATGATCGGATACTCCGACTCGGGAAAGCAGGTCGGCACCGTCGCGGCGGGGGTCGCGCTCCGCCACGCGCAGCACGCGCTGGTTGACGCCGCACGCCAGGCCGGCATCACGCTCACCCTGTTTCACGGCCGCGGCGGGGCGCTCGGCCGCGGCGGTGGCAACGAGAGCGACGCCATCCGGTCGCAGCCAGCCGCCGCCTTGCGCGGCCGCCTGCGGGTCACCGAGCAGGGCGAGACCGTCACCGCGCGCTACACCCACCCCGAGATCGCCGAGCGCGACCTCGAGCTCACCCTCGCAGCCGTGCTCGCCGCGACGGCCGGCGAGCACGAGGTCGATCCGATCGACACCGAGCCGGCGATCCAGCGCGCCGCGGACGCGGCCCGCTCACGCTATCTCGAGCTCACCGCCGATGAGGACCGCCTCGTGCGCTACACGGTCGCCGCGACTCCGATCGAGGATGTCGCTCACCTCCCGCTCGGATCGCGGCCGGCGTCGCGCAAGGCCGGCATCGCGCTCGATTCGCTACGCGCGATCCCCTGGGTGTTCTCGTGGACGCAGAGCCGTCATGGGATCCCGGGGTGGTTCGGCGTCGGCACGGCGATCGAGGCGCTCGCCGCCGAGCTCGGCCTCGACGCCATTCGCACCTTGTTCGACCGATCGCGGTTCTTCCGCGCCCTGATCACCAACGCCGAGCTCGCGCTCATCCGCTCCGACATCGGCATCGCGCGCGAGTATGCGGGTCTGGCCGACCGCGACGCCCAGGAGATCTACACCCTGATCGAACAGGAACACGCGCGCACCGTCGCCGCGCTGCGCGACACCCTCGGCCGCACCACCCCGCTTGCGAGCCGACCGTATCTCGTGGCCTCGATCTCGCGCCGCAACGCCTACCTCGACGTGCTCTCGTACGTGCAGATCGAGGCCCTGCGCCGACGTCGCGCCGGCGCCGCGCCATCCGAACCGCTCAGCCGCATCATCTACACGACGATCGGCGGGATCGCGGCCGGGCTGCAAACCGCAGGATGACGGCTCGCACGGTTGCGAGGCGTATCGCGGCCGAGGCCACCGTCGTGGCTCGGCGGGTTTCAGCCCCAGATCTCGCGCATCACGCGCGCGAAGTTGCCGCCGAGGATCTTGGCGATCCGGGCGTCGGAGTGGCCGCGGACCGCGAGCATCGCGCCGAGCACCTCGAAGCGATTCGCCATGTTGAGGTCGGGGATGAACGTGTACAGGTCCGCCGGGCGGCCCCGGCCGAAGATCCCCTGCTCGACCATGTCGGCGATCATCTCGCGGTTCTGCTTCTCGAACTCCGGCGTGCGGTCGATCGGCGCGACCGAGGCGTCGGTGCCGATGCCGACGTGGTCCTCGCCGCAGACGTCGAGTGCGTGCTCGATGTGGCGGATCACGTCGATCGCCATCGGCTGGGTGTCGGTGCGCAGGTACGGCCAGAAGATCATGCCGGCGACGCCGCCCTTGTCGGCCATCGCACGGAGCTCGGCGTCGGGCGTGCAGCGCGGCAGGTCGGACAGCGCGCGGCAGCCGGTGTGGCTGATCAGCATCGGCGCCTTGCACGCGGCGATGCCGTCGCGGATCGTGCGCTGCGAGCCGTGCGCCAGATCGACGACGATCTTCGCCGCGTTGAGCCGCGCGACGACCTCGTGGCCGAAGTTGGACAGACCGGCGTTGCCGGGCTCCATCGCGCCGTCGCCGACCAGGTTGCGGCGGTTGTGGGTCAGCTGGATGACCCGCACGCCGAGCTCGCGGAACAGCGCCACCCGGTCGGCATCCTCGCCGAGCGGCTCGGTGCCCTGGAACGTGAACACGATGCCCATCCGCCGATCGCGGCGCGCGGTCTCCAGATCGGCCGCCTTGTCGACCAGCAGCAGCGCCTCCGGGTGCTCCGCGATCTTGGCTCGCCAGGCCGCGACGTCGGCCTTGGTCTTCTCGAACGCCGCGTCGTTGAGCCAGAACCGCCCCGACGGCGCGACCGTGGTCACCGCCGCGGTCATCCCCGAGGCGCGGGCCTGGACGAGCTCGGCCGCCACGAGCCGCGCGACCTCTTCGGGCGGCACGTTGTCGGGATAGACCAGCCAGATGCCGCCGGCGCCGTCGATCGACACCGTGTCGCGGTACGGCGGCCAGTGCGACGGCGGCGGACCCGCCGGCGGCGCGACGCCCGGGGCACGCGGGCCGGGGGCGCACGCGCTCAAGGCGGCGGCACCCGCGCCGATCAGGAACTCACGCCGACGGAACATCGCGCTCACTATAGCGACGACGACACCCGCGTGGCCAGGTACTTGACCTGGAGCGCCTCGGCGACCCGGATCTGGCGGGCGCCGTCGAACGGATCGCGGATGTCGAAGCGGCTGGCCCGTCGATGCAGCGGCCATCGACATACGACATGTGTGTAAGTGCCATGACGGCACCATGACGCAAAATGGGGAACGTGCGTCCTTCTGCCGCAGATCGCTGCGTGCCAAGTCGCACGGCGATCGCGTCGCGATCACCCGTGATAGGGTCCGCCCCACCGAGGGGTGACTTCCATGGAATCATCGATTCGTCGTGCTCCGACACTGGCGATCATCGCTGCCGGCGTGTGCTTCATTGCCAATCCGGTATTCGCGCAGGCTCCGGCATCGCCGCCGGCGCCGGCACCGGCTCCGGCCGCCGCGACCGTCACCCTGCATGGCACCGTCACCGCCGGGGACTCGCACGCGCCGCAGGCCGGCGCCAGCGTGACCATCGCCGCGCTCGGCGCCTACGTGTTCAGCGACGCCAAGGGCGAGTACACGCTGACCGTGCCGGCCGGGACGCACGTCGTGCGGGTCGAGATGCCCGGCTACTTCGCGCTCGAGAAGCCGGCCGTCGTCGGTGACACCGGCGCGGTCCTCGACTTCGAGATCGCCGAGGACCGCCTCGGCGAGGTGATCACGATCGTCGGCTCGCGCACGCCGCGCAGCCGGCTCGAGACTTCGGCGCCGGTCGACGTGATCGGCAGCGACGTGATCGCCGAGGCGAGCCAGAGCGAGACCAACCAGATCCTCAACACGATCGCGCCGTCGTACAACGCGACCCACCTGACCATCGTCGATGGCACCGACCACATCGACCCGGCGGAGCTGCGCGGCCTCGGACCGGACCACGTGCTGGTCCTGATCAACGGCAAGCGGCTCCACCAGAGCGCGCTGATCAACATCTACAACGGCGGCACCGTGGGCGTCGATCTCAACGCGATCCCGACCAGCGCGATCGCCCGGATCGAGATCCTGCGCGACGGCGCGGCGTCGCAGTACGGCTCCGACGCGATCGCGGGCGTCATCAACATCGTGCTCAAGGAAGAGGTCAACGTCGTCGACCTGTACTCGATGACCGGCATCACCTCGGGCAACGACGGCGCGCAGTTCAAGCTCGGCGGCAACACCGGGTTCAAGCTCGGCGATCGCGGGTTCGTCAACATCACCGGCGAGTTCTTCTCGCGCGGCCGCACCAACCGCTCCAAGCCGTGGGCCGGCGACATCTTCCCCGGGATCACGGGCACCGACGCCACCAACGCCGAGCTGGCGCGCCGCAACCTGCGCCGCGAGGACTTCACGATGGACGTCGGCCAGGCCGGCGCGATCGTCGGCACCACGTTCCTCAACGCCGCCTACAAGCTCGACGACACGTTCGAGCTCCACGCCCAGGGCGGCTACACCTATCGCAAGGGCAACGCCTCGGGCTTCTACCGCCGCCCCGAGCAGGAGGAGCGCGTCGACCTGCGGATCTATCCCAACGGCTTCCTGCCCGAGATCAACCCGCGGCTCGATGCGTGGACCGCCACGGCCGGCGTCCGCGGCAAGTCCGGCCCGTGGCAGGGCGACCTCAGCCTGACCTACGGCGGCGATCGGTTTCACTTCTTCGTCGACCACAGCCTCAACGCGTCGCTCGGCCTGAACAGCCCGACCAACTTCGACGCCGGCGCGATGAACTTCCACCAGAGCATCGCCAACTTCGACGGGGTGCGGAGCATCGAGCAGAACGTGATCAAGGCGCTGTCGGTGGTCGGCGGCGCCGAACTGCGCCGCGAGAGCTACAGCATCGACGCCGGCCAGCTCGAGTCGTACCAGGTGGGCCCCGAGGTCACCTCGACCGGCGCGCCCAAGAACCCCGGCTCGCAGGTGTTCCCGGGGTTCCGGCCCTCGGACGCGCTCGACAACAGCCGGAACAGCCAGGCGCTCTACGCCGGGATCGAGAGCCAGCCGACCGCCGGCACCAACCTCGACATCGGCGGTCGGTTCGAGCACTACGGCGACTTCGGCAGCACGGTCACCGGCAAGGTCGCCGGCCGGGTCGCGGTGGTCAAGGCCAACGACATCGACGTGGCGCTGCGCGGCGGGGCGTCGACCGGGTTCCGCGCGCCGGGGCTGCAGCAGCTGTGGTACAGCACGATCGCGACCCAGCTCATCAACGGTGTCCTGACCAACATCCTGGTCAGCCCCAACCGGAGCCCGGTGACCGAGGCGTTCGGTGTGCCTCCCCTCAAGGAGGAGACCTCGATCAACGCCAGCGCCGGGTTCACCGCGCGCCTGTTTGGCAACCTGTCGCTGAGTGCCGACTACTACCGCGTGGCGATCATGGATCGCGTGGTGCTCTCGGGGCTGTTCAGCATCGAGGACAAGACCGACAACGGCCGGTTCGGCGAGGCCGTGCGCGCCGTCCTGAATCCGTTCCAGGGCGTCGGCGTCGCGCAGTTCTTCGTCAACGCCGTCGACACCACGACCAACGGCGTCGATGTCGTGGTCGACTACACCCAGCACCTGACCAAAGGCGTGCTCAAGGCGACCGCCGCGGCCAACTTCACCAACACCACGGTCGACGACGTCAAGGTGCCCGCCAGCATGCTGCAGCGCTTCGCCGACATCCAGGGCGGCGCCGACCGCGTCAAGGCGATCTTCCTCGGCCGCTATGGCCGGAACCGGCTCGAGGACCTGCTGCCCCGCCAGAAGGGTACGCTCGGCCTGCGCTGGGACTACAGCGGCTGGTCGTTCGGCGTCCGCGGCAACTACTTCGGCCCCACCGAGTTCCACAGCGACGACAAGGACAGCGACGGCAACTTCCTCGACGAGTCGTTCGGCGCCAAGGTCACGGTCGACGTCGACGTCGGCTACCGGATCGGCGGCCTGTGGTGGAGCGTCGGCGCGACCAACGTGCTCAACACGTTCCCCGACGAGGTCAAGCGCCCCGACAACCGGTTCAACGACAGCTTCCTCTACACGCCGGCCGGCCTGTCCGCCGGCGCGCCCTACGGCACCGACGGCGCCTTCTACTACACGCGCGCCGAATACCGCTACTGATCGTCGCTGCCGCGCACCTGCGCCCTAGCCGGCCAAGCCGCGAGCGCGAGGAGCGCTTCGAGCATCCCGATACGCACAGCTCCGGCGATCCTCGTTCGTGGGTGGGCAGTGGTGGTCGAGGTCCGCGGCGGGTCAGGTGCCTTCGATGCGGGTCCCGGACACTGACGCAACTGGACCAAGGCGACGCTTGTCACCTGTCGTCACACGATGCTCCACGCACGTTCAACACCATCCCACGCGTCCGCTCCACAGCTCACGACTTCGAGATAGGAGATGCGGGAGTTGGCAACCTCGATGGTGAAGAACAGGCCGTTGGGAACACCATCCATCTCGATGAAGCGCGCATCAGCCCCGTAGCTGCCGTCCACAAGGAGCTGATCTGCCCGATCTACCATGTGGGTGTAGCGGCCTACTCCGGTGTGCTCTCGTCGGGTCACCTCAAGCTGGTCAAGTCGAAAACCGGGCCAGTGCTGGTCGGCGACTGCCTGGATGACTGCCTTTTCCATCGGAGTAAGAGTTGCTGTCATGGCAGCCCCCGCCGGCTTGCGGACGCGATTTGAACGAGACCATCGACAACGCGGCCACCGATGAGTCGAATCTGGGTACCACCGACATCGATGATCACGCCTGCATCGCCGCCGTTGGTCTTGTGGCCGGCAGCGGGTGGCTTGGCGTCCGCAGCGTCGCCTTTGCCTTGCTTCTGCATATCGTCGGGATGGAGCGCCCCCGTGAGCGTTGACTTTCCCACCGCACCACCGCCCCGGCTTTCACCGGCCCGGTAGCGTCGCTTGCTCCGGGCTTCACAGCCACATCATAGCCCATTATCAAGCCTCCGCGCTCGATCGCCGAGCTACTCCGACTGTTACGGCGGCAAGGTCGCAAAATTCCCATCGCGCCGCGACGAGCCAGCCTGCCCAGCGTGCCGGTGCGCCGCCCGTGCGCGAGAGGTCGTCCCCAGGACTTCGGGTCCACGTCAAGCACGTCTCGATCGAGCCGGCGCTGGCCCGCCCTGCGCCAGCCACGCTGTGAGCGCTGCGATCAGCGTCGAATGGCTGGACGCTCCGCTGGTTCTCGACGACCATCTCGGATCAGGCGAGGTGCTGTCATGATGAGAAGAATCAGCATGGGACTGATCGCGCTGGTGGTCGCGGTGGGCGTGATCAACAAGGACCGGATCATGGCGAAGCTGCGTGGCACCGCGCCGGCACTGGCCACGAGCGCTGCGCCCAGGCCGGGCGAGCCGCCCCGCGCGATGACCTTGCCGGGGCTGCGCAAGGCGCTGAAGACGACGATCGGGGACGGCGAGCGCGACGAGACGCCGGCTCCCGAGCCACCCGCCGGAGAGCTCGAGAAGGTCTACTACAATGCACCGCTCGGCAAGAACGTGGCGTATGTGACGCCGGTGAAGCCGGGCGCGCGCCGCCCCGCGATCGTGTGGATCCACGGCGGCTTCAACTTCGGAATCGACGACGGTGTATGGACGCCGTCGCCGCGCGACAACGATCAGAGCGCGGCCAATTTTCGCAAGGCGGGGATCGCCGAGATGTATCCGGCGCTGCGCGGCACCAGCCAGAACCCGGGGCATCGCGAGTGCTTCCTCGGTGAGATCGACGACGTGCTCGCCGCCGCGGACTTCCTGGCCAGTCGCCCCGACGTCGATCCGAAGCGGATCTACCTGGGCGGCCACAGCACCGGCGGCCTGGTCGCGCTGCTCGCGGCCGAGAGCACGCCGCGGTTCCGCGCCGTGTTCGCGTTCGGCCCGGTCGCCGACCCGCGGCAGTACGGCAAGTCCAGCTGCGTGCCGCGCGGCGCATCGCCGGCGGAGACCAAGCCGCGCGCGGCGATCGAGTTCCTGAGCGAGATCGTCACTCCGACGTTCGTGATCGACGGAGCGAATGGCAATGCCGGGGTGTTTCCGCTCATGCAGAAGCGGATCGGCACGGCGCCGGTCAGCTTCCTCGCGATCCCCAACGCCGACCACTTCAACGCGCTCGCCCCCGGGTGCGACGTCGTCGCCAAGGCGATCCTCGCCGACACCGGCGACAAGCCGGCGATTCACATCACCGCGAACGACATCGCGGCGGCGATGCGCGGCAACTGAGCGCCACACGTCCGTCGACCGCGGAACTCGTTCGCGCGAGAGCAATCGCCGGCGAACCGGAGCAATGCTTCGCACGGCCGCGCCGCGGCGGTTGAAGCATTGGCCACGTTTTCGTATGCAAGCTGCGCGATGTCGACGGGACTGCCGAGATCTCGCGATCGACAGAGGTGACGATCAGTATCCGCGGCGACATGGGGTACGTGGAGCTGTTCGCGCAGCAGACATTCGCAGAAGAGACGGAGCGGATCACCGGCGGGGCCGCTGGCTGGGCGGACCCACCGGAGATCCGGCTCGAGCGGGTCCAGAGCGACGGCTTCCTCGTGATCCGCCAGATCACAGCTGCTGCGCCAGCGCACGGGTCTCGATCAGGTTGTCCTCGATCGAGCAGTAGGTCCAGCCGCCGTAGCGGCCGACGGAGTGGATGCCGTGGCCGGCGAGCTCGGCCTTGAGGCGAGCGGTCTCGGCCAGCGACGCCTGGGTGATGTGGACGTAGGCGGGGTCGAGCACGACGTGGTGATGCGAGATCAGCTGGTGATCGGTGACGATGGCCTCGCGCCGCAGATCGTCGAGCACGCGGGCGCGCAGCGCGTCGGCGTCGATCGCGGCGCCGTGGGGCGCGCCGATCTCGACGTAGAGGCTCATGCGGTCGGCGGCGCCGGGGCGCGGCGGCAGGATGTTGTCGTACCAGCCGACCCGGTAGAACACGAGCGAGCGGTCGGGGAAGTACATCCAGTGCAGATCGCGTGCGCCCTTGCGATCGAAGCCGAGGTTCCACACGGCGACCTGGTTCGACGAGAACACCGCGGCGTCGTGGGCGACGCCGCACAGCCGGGCGAGCGCGGGCAGCGGCGCCGACGACACGACGCGCTCGAACCGGATCCGCCGGCGCGGAGTCACGACCGTGCGCGCGGCGAGATCGATCGCGGTGACCGGCTCGCCGCAGCACACGGCGTCCGGCGGCAGATCGCGGAGCAGCGCGCGGATGTACTGGACGGCGCCGCCGGCGGGATAGCTGAACGTGGCGTTGTAGCCGCCGTCGCCGCTGCCCGGTGGGCGGGGCCGCATGTTCGCGATGATGTCGGCGATGTCGGCGTGCGGGAAGAACCGGCCCATCGCGGAGGCGTCGAGCCGGTCGAGCTCGGTGGCGTAGAGCTTCTCGTTGTACGGCCGCAGGAACTTGTCGGTGATGGCCTTGCCGAGCCGGCGGTACAGCATCTCGCCGAACGACCGCGGCGGGCTGTCGCCGGATGGCCGGAAGTAGAGCTCGACCAGGCACTCGAGGAACTCGTCGTGCGGCAGCTGGTGGATGTTCTTCTGGAACGGGAAGTCGATGTCGCGGCCGGCGTAGCGGATCACGCTGCGCTTGACGACGGTGCGGACCTCCTCGCCGGGCATCCGGGCCCGCAGCCAGGCCTCGATCGCCGGATCGCGGAAGTGGAAGAAGTGGCCGGAGTAGTCCCAGACGAAGCCGTCCTGGACCACCGTGCGGCAGTAGCCGCCGGGCTCGGGGGCGGCCTCCAGCACGACCAACTCGGCGCCGGGGTGCCGCTCGCGCCACCAGCTGGCGAAGCCCAGGCCGGAGACTCCGGCCCCGATGATGACGGTGCCGACGGTGTCGGCACTGGTCACGGCAGTCTCGCGATCTCGTTCTGGAAGATCCGCTGTGCGATCGCCGCCGCGGCGCCGTAGGTGCTCTCCATGCCGAAGTACGACAGGCTCTTGGACAAAAGGCTCTGGCGGCGCGAGTACGGGGTGTCCGACGCGTAGTGGATCACGCCGAGCTCGAACGACATCTGATCGACCAGCGAGACGATCTCGTCCTTGGGGTGGCGGCGCGGCTCGGCGATCTCGTAGGCCGCCGACAGGTACGGGCCGGCCTCCATCTCCATCACGGTGTAGCCCTCGCGATAGAACACGTCCATGTACTCGCGGTTCTGGAGGAACGCCGAGCGCACGGTCAGCGCCTTCTGGTTGTCGAGCACGGTGCCGTGCTTCATGAACGGCTGGACGTCGGCCGCGGTCAACGCGTTGCGGAACAGGAACGTGTTGGACGAGTGCTCGTCGTGCACGACCTTGCTGATCATGACGTCGCCGACCCGGCCGTTGAGCGTGGCGGCCTTGCCCATGATGTAGATCCCGCGCAGCTCGTCGACCCCGAGCGCGACGGCCGACAGGTGGTGATAGGCCGCCATGCCGAGCGGGTAGTCGATGTTGATGATCACGGCGCGGCTGTCGCGCAGCCGCTCGATGCCGCGCAGCTGGATCCGCGGATCGATGTGCTCGGGCAGGAGGCGCGCCAGCTCGATCACCTGGGCGTCGACGTCGATCCGGCCGGGTGACGGGATCGCCCGGATCCCCGCCGCGGCGTCGGACTCCTGGACGTGGCTCCGCCGGGTGGGCTCGGCATGGATGTAGGCGCGCAGCGAGTAGTAGAGGATGTTGGTCGCCAGGCCGAGGTCGCCGCGGGCGACGGCCTCGTCGTAGCGCGGCGCGAGATCCTCGACGTTGTAGCTGCGCAGGAACGCGAGGATCTCGCCCTTGTGGTTGCGCGCGTAGCCGCCGAGCAGGTTGGCCAGCGAGTGGCTGTTCGACGACACGAAGTACACCGGGCGGCCGGGCGGCACCGCCGGGGCGATCGCCTGGTACCAGCGCTGCGCCGAGCGCTGGTACTCGCGGAACGAGCCGTCGAGCAGCCGGACGAACAGGTCGCAGTCGTGGGCGAGCACGTCGCGCAGGATGTCGCTGGACCGCGGGCCGAGCGCGCCGCGCAGCCGGGCGACCGCGGCCTCGTCACCGAGCGCCTCGGCCAGCGCGGCGTCGTCGCCGACGTCGCTGATCCGCGCGCTGAGCAGACGCTCGCGCAGCTTGTTCCACTCGATCTGGTAGGCGGTCAGGATCGGCACGAGGTCGTCGATGTCCGAGGCCGAGGCGATGAACGCCGCGAGGGTGTCGCCGCCGTCCCAGCGCAGCGGCCGGCGCCGGCCACGGGTCCGGACCACGCTCCAGCGATCGACCATGTAGCCGGCGTGGTCGAACTGGACGTGGGACTGGCCGAGCACGATGTGGCGGACCCGCGGCATGCAGTCGGGCAGCCGGCCGGCGGAGTAGGCGAACGCGGCGAGATCGGGCTCGGGGTCCTCGGCGCCGAGGTGCAGGCTCGAGCGCGAGTACAGGTGCGCCTCCTCGAACGCGCGCACGCGGACGTCGCCGCTGGAGCGCAGCAGGGAGTAGTACGTGCGGATATAGAGGGCGATCTCGTCGCTGGTGGCGCGAGGCGGCTGGCGATCCACGGTGCCAGGGTAGATCAGCCTTGGCTCCGGAGCGCTTTTCCTGGCGCTCAGATAGTGCTAACCAAGGGTCCCCACACCACCAGGCGTGAGGTCAAGTCCAAGGGGAATCCGTGAGCAAAGAAGAGCTTGTTCATCTCGACGGCGAAGTCATCTTGATCGCGAAAGGCGGTAACTTTCGGGTCAAGCTCGACAACGGCCACGAGGTTCTGGCCAAGCTCGCGGGCAAGGTCCGTCGCCACCGGATCCGCGTCGTGCTCGGCGATCGCGTCACCGTCGCGGTATCGCCGTACGACCCGACCCGCGGTTTCATCGTCTATCGGCAGCGCTAAGCGCCAGGCGGCAGCGCCAGGCGGCAGCGCCAGGCGTCAGCGCCAGGCGTCAGCGCCAGCGGACCCTGTCACGCCGGCGGCGTGGCACGGTTTCCGGGCTAAACTCGGGGCGTGGCAGACACGCCTCTGTATGTGGGGATCGATCTCGGGACGACCAACTCCGCCGCCGCGGTGTTCGACGGCGACCGCGTCAGCGTCGTGCGCAACGCGCAGGGCGCCACGGTCACCCCGTCGGTGGTCCGGCTCGACAAGCAAGGCCGGGTGACGGTCGGGACCCGGGCGCGCCGGTTCCTCGAGCAGGATCCGACCAACACCGCGGCCGAGTTCAAGCGGCTGATGGGCACCGGCAAGCCGATCGAGTTCCCGTCGGCGACGACGACGCGGACCCCGGAGCAGCTGTCGGCCGAGATCCTCAAGGCGCTGCGCCAGGACATCGCCGATCAGCTGGGCGCGCCGATCGAGCGCGCGGTGATCTCGGTGCCGGCGCTGTTCGAGCTACCGCAGAGCGCGGCGACCTCGGAGGCCGCCCGGCTCGCCGGGTTCGCCCGGGTCGAGCTGCTCCAGGAGCCGATCGCCTCGGCGCTGGCGGCGGGCTGGCGGGCGGATGACGACGGCGCGGGGACCTGGCTGGTGTTCGACCTCGGCGGCGGCACGTTCGACGCCTCGCTGCTCGAGACCCGCGACGGCCTGCTCCGCGTGGTCGGCCACGACGGCGACAACTTCCTGGGCGGCCGCGACTTCGACTGGGCGATCACCGAGCACCTCGCGTCGCGGCTCAAGGTCGTGCCGCGGCGCAACAACCCCGAGCACGCCGGGGCGCTGCGCGCGCTGCGGATGGCGGCCGAGGACGCCAAGATCGAGCTGTCGCGCGGCGAGCGCGCCCACGTCACGCTGGCCCAGCCGCTGACCATCGACGGCGGCGAGGTCGACGTCGATCTCGAGCTCGATCGCGCCACGGTCGAGCGGCTGTGCGCGCCGCTGGTCGATCGCGCGGTCGACGTCTGCGTCCGGCTGCTGGCGGCGCACGGCCTGGGCCCGGGCCAGCTCGCGCGGCTGGTGCTGGTCGGCGGTCCGACGGTGATGCCGATGGTCCGCGCCCGGGTCGCCGCCCGGCTCGAGGCCCAGATCGCCGAGGGCCACGATCCGATGACCCTGGTCGCCCAGGGCGCGGCGCTGTACGCGGCGACCGCCGGGCTCGACGGCCGCGCCGTCCAGGCCGCGATGCCGGTCGGGCGCTCGGTGTGGCTGCAGTACCCGGCGGTGTCGTCGGACCTGACCCCGCACGTGGTCGGCAAGTTCATCGGCACCGACCCGCCGGCCAAGGTCAAGCTGGTGCGCGCCGACGGCGCGTGGTCGAGCACCGACGCCACGGTCAGCCCCGACGGCACGTGGCTGACCACGGTGTCGCTGCTGCCGCGGCGCGCGTCGACCTTCCAGATCGAGGCCCGCGGCGCCACGGGCGAGGTCGTGGTGGTCAGCCCGCCGGCGCTGACCATCGTCCAGGGGCTCACGATCGGCGATCCGCCGCTGTCGCGCACGCTCGGTGTCGCGCTGGCCAGCGGCCACGTCCAGACCTACCTCGAGCGCGGCGCGCCGCTGCCCGCCCGCCGGACCTTCACCCACCACACCGTCGAGACCGTGGCCAAGGGCAGCTCGGAGAGCGTGCTGCGGATCCCGATCGTGCAGGGCGAGCTCAGCCAGGCCCACCTGTGCCGGCTGGTCGGCACGCTCGACATCGGCGGCGACGCGGTGATCGACACGGTGCCGACCGGCTCGTCGGTCGAGGTCACGATCGAGCTCGACCGCGGCGGCCGGCTCGCGGCGCGCGCCCTGGTGCCGGTGATCGGCCAGATGTTCGAGCACGTCGCGCACCTGCTGGTCCCCGACGCGGCGCCCGACGCGCTCGACGCCTCGCTGCGCGACCTGCGCCGGCAGCTGGTCGAGCTGCGCACCGACGCGTTTCGCCACGGCCTGGGCCAGGTGATCGAGAAGCTGGATCGGCTGGAGTCGCGGCTGTCGGAGGCCGAGCGCGACATCGACGCGGCGCACGGCGGCGATGCCGACGCGGCCCAGCGGGCGCGGCGCGCGCTGCTCGACGTC
>Ga0307515_10006678_pt1 | contig 22990 bp, 17 predicted proteins | sample 17_EM_MG_FD_194513 | JGI IMG/M metagenome (GOLD analysis project Ga0307515, IMG submission 194513) | Populus trichocarpa ectomycorrhiza microbial communities from riparian zone in the Pacific Northwest, United States - 17_EM | ecosystem: Host-associated > Plants > Roots > Unclassified | place... | reverse complement strand
TTGGTGATCGCAGCCGTCAGAGACGTCTTGCCATGGTCAACGTGACCAATCGTGCCAATGTTCACATGCGGCTTGTTCCGCTCGAATTTGCTCTTACCCATCGGGGCTCTCCATTCCTTGGCCTTGTCGGCCCTAATTCACTTAAACGGTGGGTATTCCGATCAACGCTGACCGGAATACTTTGCCTGGATTTCCTGGGCGACGTTCGACGGGACCGGCGCGTAGTGATCAAATGACATCGTGTACTGGGCGCGGCCCTGCGACATCGAGCGCAACTTGTCCACATACTTGAACATGTTGGCCAGCGGCACAAACGCATTGAGAACGACTGAGACGCCACGGGCTTCCTGGCCCTGGATCTGGCCGCGACGGGCATTGAGGTCGCCGATGCAATCGCCGACGTAATCCTCAGGCGTCACGACTTCGACCTTCATGATCGGTTCGAGAAGCTGGGCACCGGCCTTCTTTGCTGCTTCACGGAAGCAGGCACGGGAGGCGATTTCAAATGCCAGAACCGAGGAGTCGACGTCATGGTAGGCACCGTCGATCAGCGTCGCCATGACACCGAGCATCGGGAATCCTGCGAGCGGACCCGAAGTCAGAACGCTTGCGATACCCTTTTCAACGCCCGGGATATATTCCTTAGGCACCGCACCGCCGACAATCTTGGACTCGAACTTGAAGTCGTCGCCATCGGGATTGGGCTTGAACACCAGCTTGACGCGGGCGAACTGGCCGGTACCACCGGACTGCTTCTTGTGCGTGTAGTCTTCAGTGTGCTCGCGGGTAATCGTTTCACGATAAGCGACCTGAGGCTCGCCAACGGTGGCTTCGACCTTGAACTCGCGACGCATGCGGTCGACGAGGATGTCGAGGTGAAGTTCACCCATGCCGGCGATGATCGTCTGACCAGACTCTTCGTCGGTCTTGACGCGGAACGAAGGATCTTCGGCAGCCAGACGGTTGAGCGCGAGGCCCATCTTTTCCTGGTCGCCCTTGGACTTCGGCTCGATCGCGATCTGGATGACCGGCTCTGGGAATTCCATGCGCTCGAGGATAACAGGCTTCAGCGGATCGCAGAGCGTGTCACCTGTGGTGGCGTCCTTCAGACCGGCAAGAGCGACGATGTCGCCCGAGAAGGCTTCATCGATGTCTTCGCGGCTGTTGGAATGCATCTGCAGCATGCGGCCGACGCGCTCGCGCTTGTCCTTGACCGTATTGAGAACCGAGGTGCCCTTTTCGAGCTTGCCGGAATAGATGCGGCAGAAGGTGAGCGAACCGACGAACGGGTCGTTCATGATCTTGAAGGCCAGCATCGAAAGCGGCTCGCTGTCATCGGCATGACGCTCGACTTCGGCTTCAGTCTTGAAGTCGATACCCTTGATCGCCGGGATATCCATGGGCGACGGCAGGAAGTCGACGACTGCGTCGAGCAGCGGCTGAACGCCCTTGTTCTTGAAGGCCGAGCCGCAGAACATCGGGAAGAACTTGACGTCGATCGTGCCGCGACGGATGAGCGCGCGGATTTGGTCGTTGTCGGGCATGTTGCCTTCGAGATAGGCTTCGGTGGCCGCCTCGTCGATTTCGACGATCTGTTCGATCATCTTATCGCGCCATTCGACGGCAGCATCCTTGAGATCGTCGGGAATTTCCACGACATCCCACTGGGCGCCGAGCGATTCATCGCGCCACACCAGAGCGTTCATTTCGATCAGGTCGACGACGCCCTTGAATTCGGTTTCAGCGCCGATCGGCAGCTGGCAAACAACGGCTGTGGCGCCGAGGCGGGTCTTGATCATCTCGACCGAGCGATAGAAATCGGCGCCGGTCTTGTCCATCTTGTTGCAGAAGATCATCCGCGGGACATTGTACTTGTCGGCCTGGCGCCAGACGGTTTCCGTCTGCGGCTCTACACCGGCATTGGCGTCGAGAAGCGCGATGGCGCCGTCGAGGACGCGCAGCGAACGCTCGACTTCGATTGTGAAGTCGACGTGTCCTGGGGTGTCGATGATGTTGAAGCGGCGGGTCTTGCCGTCACGGCCCTTCCAGTAGGTCGTGGTCGCAGCGGACGTGATCGTGATGCCGCGTTCCTGCTCCTGCTCCATCCAGTCCATCGTGGCGGCGCCGTCATGGACTTCGCCGATCTTGTGGGACTTGCCGGTATAGTAGAGGACGCGCTCGGTCGTCGTGGTCTTGCCAGCGTCGATATGCGCCATGATACCGAAATTGCGGTAGTCTTCGATCTTATATTCGCGAGCCATCGGAGCTTGCCTTTCTTTCGAGATTACCAGCGATAATGCGAGAATGCACGGTTGGCTTCCGCCATCTTGTGCGTGTCTTCGCGCTTCTTAACAGCCGAACCACGGTTGTTGGACGCATCGAGGATTTCGCCGCAGAGACGCTCGACCATGGTGGTCTCGTTGCGCTTGCGGGCGGCAATGATCAGCCAGCGGATCGCGAGAGCCTGGCGGCGCTCGGGACGAACATCGACCGGGACCTGATAGGTAGCACCACCAACGCGGCGCGAACGGACTTCGACATGCGGCGCGATATTGTCGAGCGCGGTATGGAAGAGGCCGATCGGTTCTGCCTTCGCCTTCGACTGGGCAGCGTCGAACGCGCCGTAGACGATGGTTTCGGCAACCGACTTCTTGCCGTCATACATGATGGCGTTCATGAACTTCGTGACGATCAGGTCGCCGAACTTCGGGTCCGGATTGATCTCGCGCTTTTCTGCTTTATGACGTCTGGACATTCTAATCTCGTCTCTTGATCGTTAAGGGCGTTCATGACGCGGAGAACCTCGCGCAACACCCGAATTCAGTGAACCGAATTACTTCGGACGCTTTGCACCATACTTGGAACGGCGCTGCTTGCGGTTCTTGACACCCTGGGTGTCGAGAACGCCGCGGATGATGTGGTAGCGAACGCCAGGCAAGTCCTTGACGCGGCCGCCGCGGATCATGACCACGGAGTGTTCTTGAAGGTTGTGACCTTCACCCGGAATGTAGCCGATGACTTCGAAGCCATTGACCAGGCGGATCTTGGCAACCTTACGAAGCGCCGAGTTCGGCTTCTTCGGGGTCGTCGTGTAGACGCGGGTGCAAACGCCGCGCTTCTGCGGGTTTTCCTGCAGTGCGGGAACCTTGTTGCGCTTGACCTGTGCCTGACGCGGCTTGCGGATCAGCTGGTTTACGGTAGGCATATAACCATCCCTTTAATCTGTTTTCCATACCCTCGCGGGTCACACGAACTTGCCGTCTCCGGCCAAGCAAATTGAATTCATGCGCGAAAAACGGATCGCTCCGCCCAACGGCGGATGACCCGAAAAAGCAGAGGATTCTCCCGGCTTAGGGAGCATCATGCGTGCAGCAATTTCGTATCAACGTGCTTTGTTGAACCTTGTTTGGGACGAAGTTCAGGACGAGTCATCCCGAAACAGCCAGCCCCACATCGGCTCTGATGGCGCGGGTACTAAAGGTTTCACCCACCCTCGTCAAGACCTTCAGGGACTTTTTTCCGGCAAGTGCCTGCAAACGGCCGATTGGCGCCTCAAAACGGCATGCTGACGACAACTGGTTCCGCGTCATATTGCATCCGCGAAGGAAAATATGCCATATTCGATCGCCAACGCCGGCTGAAATATCATGACTGCACGTCAGACCTGCATTTTCGCGGCCCCCGCACGAGGTGATTCCCGTCACCGAATCGAACAATGTGCCCTCCGTGGCATTCACCACCAGAATCGCCCGCATCTCGCAGAAGGTCGCCACAATGGAAGATCCGGTCAACGACAACATGCCGAAAGGCGGCTTCGTCTTCATCATCATCGGCAAGGCCTATGTCGAGGACGACAATGAGGGCATCGACATCCATGTCATGCTCCGCGCGCCGGACGACGACTCCGCAGTGCGCGACGCTCTGAACGCGCTCACAGAGGAAGGCTTCGCCGAAGCCGATCTCGACCAGATCGGCACGCTGATGGGCGCTCCCGACGAGGAGCCCCACGCCTCGGCCTATCAGGGCGCACTCGAGGGCGAGGTCGCGATCATTCGGTTTGGGTGATCCTGCTTCTCCGGGATCGAATGCCCTCCCCGAGCGTTACCGCTCGATAACGGAGGAGCGCCATGAAAATCCGCACCGGACAATGCCTTTGCGGCCGCATACACTATGAGGTACGCGGCGAACCGTTGCACGTCGGGCTGTGCCATTGCAGCGACTGCCGACGTGAGAGCGGTTCGGCCTTCGTCATGTTTGCTGTCTGGCCGCGAAGGGCGTTTTCATCCACCGGCAACTTCTCGACCTATGAAGGCCGCGGTTTCTGCTCCGCCTGCGGCTCGCGCCTGTTCAATCTGACAGATGAAGACGCCGAACTGCGGGTGGGCAGCCTCGACATGGCACCGACCGATCTCAAACCGACTTGCGAGATCTGGACTAAGCGGCGGGAGTCTTGGTTGCCGTCGCTCCCCGCTGCGAAACAGTTCGCAAATGACGCGACGCCAGATTGATGGCTATTTTTCGCCAAGTCGAATGGATGGCGCCGCACTCGCGGCGCCATCCAATTGTCTTCAGAGCGTAAGGACGAAGTCTCCCGCTTCGAACTCTACTTCCTGGTTGATCTGGATCTGGAAATCGGCTTTCCCGTTTCCATCGATGTCGCCCGAAATAATGGTCTTGCCACCAGCGATGACGTAGCGAAGTTCACCCGCTACCCCGGTTAGCGCGCCTTCGCCACCGAAGACGAGCCCGCCGATCCCCGAAAGGTCGATACTGTCGCCCTCGCCCTGGGAGAAGTCGTCGATCTGGTCGCGTTTCGCCTTACCGTTCCCGAGCGTATCCAGGCTTGCAAAGACGAACCTGTCCTCACCCTCGCCGCCGCCGAACCACTGAACGCCCTTGCCGCCCTCCAGCCGATCATCGCCGTCATCACCCCAGGCCCAGCCGTTCGCCTTCCCGAGCTTGATCTCGTCATCGAGCTCCGATCCGCCGACGGCTTCGATGCTTTTCGTCGTTTCGGTATTGCCAAAACCGTCGTCGATGATCTGACCGGTAGCCAGAGACAGATCCACGTTCACGCCTGTCTGCCCGACATCCTCCCAGTATCGGAACAACAAACCGTCTTGACCCTTGCCGCCATTGAAACTGTCAACTCCACCGAGGCCCCTGAACTCGTTGTCGCCTTTTGAACCGATGAAAACGTCGTTGTCACTTGTTCCGAGCACGCCCTCGATATTGCTGACCTTGTCCTTATCTCCGAATCCGTCGATCACGAAACCCTTGGCGAGGTTCGCGATGATCCCGCTTTCGCCATCAGTTTGTTCATCCTTCTGATACCGGACATCGTCCCAACCCTTGCCGCCATCGATCGTATCCTTGCCTTGCAGCCCCATGAAGGACTCATCCCGCTTGCTGCCCGTCATCCGATCGTTGAATTTGGATCCGTCATATTCCTCGAAGCCATCGAACGTATCCTTGTTGCCCCAACTGTCTCTGACGGTGCCCTTGGCGGCATTCAGAATGATCCCCAACGTCGCGTCATTCCGCCAGTAAGTCTCTTCGAAACTAAGCGTATCCCAGTCCGCTCCACCGTGCAGTTTGTCATTGCCCTTGGAGCCGGCGACATAGGAACCGCCGTCGCCGCAGAAGACCTCGTCGTTTCCATGGTCTTCGGAGAGGCTGATCGCCGTTCCATTGTCGTTGCCATGATACGTATCGTTGCCGCTCGTCAACAGCTTCAGGAATTCCCACAGATCCGGCTGTTCCTCGAACTCCGCGATCAACTCCAAAACGCTGAAGTTGGCGCCCGTCACACTGAGCAGATCGCCGCCGACATCATCCAACAGGTTGAGACCGGTGACCGTGCCTCCGGTCATGACCCCGGAATTATAGGTGAAACCAGTGCCGATCAGGATGATCTGGTAGCCGTTCTCGACTTCGAAGGTCGCTTGCGTGGCGCCTTCGTCGATGAGTTCCAGATTATCGAGATCATACAGTTCATGCACCGACGAAAAGGAGGGCAAATCGGCCCCGTACGTAAACACCGCCATGACTTCATTCTCCCCTTTATGAAGTATCAACGGGAGGCAAGGTGTACCTATCCTCGGAAAACGTCAAGAAAAACTAATATAGAAGAGCTAAGGCAACTTTCGCAACGATCTCAGAGCGAGAAGAACCGGCAAATCAAGATCTTCTTGCAAAACAAAAAAGCCGCCGGGTCACCCCGGCGGCTTCGTTATTTATCAAGTGCTTACGATTACTCGCCGGCTGGAACCTGATCTTCCGAAGCGAGGTTCTGCAGCATCGGGGTCGCGTCACTGGCGCCCGATCCGCGCTTGCGCTCTTCGAGGATCATCTCGTCGCGCGCAGAAGCGATGCGACGGATCTGGGTCATGGTACCACCGGTACCGGCTGGGATCAGACGACCCACGATGACGTTTTCCTTCAGCCCCTGCAGCGTGTCGCGCTTGCCGGCGATCGCGGCTTCCGTCAGCACCTTCGTCGTTTCCTGGAAGGACGCGGCGGAGATGAAGGACGGCGTCTGCAGCGATGCCTTGGTGATGCCGAGCAGAACCGGCTCGCCATAGGCAGGCTTCTTGCCTTCCTCGATCAGACGCTCGTTGACCTCTTCCAACTCGATCCGGTCGACATTGTCGCCCGTGATATAGCCGGTATCGCCCTGTTCGGTGATCTCGACCTTCTGCAGCATCTGGCGAACGATCACCTCGATGTGCTTGTCGTTGATCAACACGCCCTGCAGACGATAGACTTCCTGGATTTCGTTCACGAGGTAGGAAGCGAGTGCTTCCACGCCCTTGATCGCCAGGATGTCGTGCGGCGCCGGATTGCCGTCGAGGATATAGTCACCCTTTTCGATATAGTCGCCTTCCTGAAGATGGAAGGGCTTGCCCTTCGGGATCAGGTATTCGACCGGATCGACGCCGTCTTCCGCCGGCTCGATGATGACGCGACGCTTGTTCTTGTAGTCGCGGCCCAGGCGGATCGTGCCGTCGATTTCGGCAATGATCGCATGGTCCTTCGGACGACGGGCTTCGAAGAGTTCGGCAACACGCGGCAGACCGCCGGTGATGTCCTTCGTCTTCGCGCTTTCCATCGGCGAACGTGCGAGCACGTCACCCTGGGAAGCCTTCGTACCCGGCTCGACCGAAAGAATGGCTTCGACCGACAGGAAGTACCGGGCGTCGCCGCCGCGGGCGAGCTTGAGGATGTTGCCGGCATCGTCCTTGAGAACGATGGCAGGCTTCAGGTCCGTACCGCGCGGCGTCGAACGCCAGTCGATGACCTGGCGCTTGGTGATGCCGGTGGCATCGTCTGTGGTTTCCGTGACCGAAATACCGTCGACCACATCTTCGAACTCGACGCGGCCGGAGACTTCGGTGAGGACCGGACGCGTGTAGGGATCCCACTCCGCCAGGCGCTGGCCGCGACGAACCTTGTCGCCGTCATCGACCAGGATCTTCGAACCGTAGGCGACGCGCTGCGAGGAACGCTCCACGCCACGCTCATCAAGGAGCTGGATCGCCATGTTGCGGCCCATCGCCACGAGGTTGCCATCCGAGTTCCGCAGCATGTTGCGGTTCTTGATGGTGACCGTGCCTTCATACGATGCTTCCAGGAACGACTGGTCGACCACGGTGGCCGTGCCGCCCAAGTGGAAGGTACGCATGGTCAGCTGCGTGCCTGGCTCGCCGATCGACTGAGCCGCGATGACGCCGACGGCTTCGCCCATGTTGACGGGCGTTCCACGTGCAAGGTCGCGACCGTAGCAGACGCCGCAGACGCCGGTGCGGATTTCGCAGGTCAGCGCCGAACGGATACGAACCGACTGGATGCCAGCCTTTTCGATATCCACGACATTGGCTTCATCGATCATCACTCCGGCATCGACGATACGCTCGCCGGTGATCGGGTTGTCGATGTCGTCAAGGGCGGTACGGCCAAGGATACGGGTCCCGATCGAAGCCACGACCTGGCCGGCGTCGATGATCGCCGTCATGGTCAGGCCGGTTTCAGTGCCGCAATCGACATGCGTGACGATGCAATCCTGCGCGACGTCGACGAGACGGCGGGTCAGGTAACCGGAGTTGGCGGTCTTCAAGGCGGTGTCGGCGAGACCCTTGCGGGCGCCGTGGGTCGAGTTGAAGTACTCGTTGACGGTCAGGCCTTCCTTGAAGTTCGACGTGATCGGCGTCTCGATGATCGAGCCGTCAGGCTTGGCCATCAGGCCGCGCATGCCGCCGAGCTGGGACATCTGCTTGGGTGAACCACGTGCGCCGGAATGGCTCATCATATAGATCGAGTTCATCTGCTTCTGGCGTCCGTCGGCAGTGAATTCCACCGCCTTCAGGCGCTGCATCATGTGATCAGCGACCTTTTCGGTGGCCTTGCCCCAGGCATCGACGACCTTGTTGTATTTTTCGCCCTGAGTGATCAGGCCGTCATTGTACTGCTGCTCGTATTCCTTGACCAGGTTCTCGGTCTCGTCGACGATCGTGTACTTGGCATCCGGAATGACCATGTCGTCCTTGCCGAACGAAATGCCGGCGCGGCAGGCATGGGCGAAGCCGAGTTGCATGATACGGTCGCAGAAAATGACCGTGTCCTTCTGGCCGCAATGGCGGTAGACCGTGTCGATCATCTTGGAGATGTTCTTCTTGGTCAGTTCCTGGTTGCAGACGTCGAAGGGCACCATCGGGTTCTTCGGCAGGAGTTCGCCGACGATCATGCGACCAGGAGTGGTCTCATAGATCTTCGAGGTCGGCTTGCCTTCGGCATCAACGCTCTTGTAGCGGCCCCTGATCTTGGTGTGGAGCGTCACCGACTTGGTTTCGAGCGCATGCTGCAACTCGCCCATGTCGGAGAAGACCATGCCCTGGCCGGGCTCGTTCTCAGCCACGATCGAGAGATAGTAGAGACCCAGCACCATGTCCTGCGACGGCACGATGATCGGTGCGCCGTTGGCCGGATGCAGGATGTTGTTGGTCGACATCATCAGCACGCGGGCTTCAAGCTGGGCTTCGAGCGACAGCGGCACGTGAACGGCCATCTGGTCGCCGTCGAAGTCGGCGTTGAAGGCGGTGCAGACGAGCGGATGCAGCTGGATGGCCTTGCCTTCGACCAGGATCGGTTCGAAGGCCTGGATGCCCAGGCGGTGCAGCGTCGGCGCGCGGTTGAGCAGAACCGGATGCTCGCGAATGACCTCGTCGAGGATATCCCAGACTTCAGGCTTTTCCTTCTCGACCAGCTTCTTGGCCTGCTTGACGGTCGAGGAGAAACCCTTGGCGTCGAGGCGGGCATAGATGAAGGGCTTGAACAGTTCGAGCGCCATCTTCTTCGGCAGGCCGCACTGGTGCAGCTTGAGTTCCGGACCGGTCACGATGACCGAACGGCCGGAATAGTCGACGCGCTTGCCGAGCAGGTTCTGACGGAACCGGCCCTGCTTGCCCTTGAGCATATCGGAGAGCGACTTCAGCGGACGCTTGTTGGCGCCGGTGATAACGCGGCCGCGACGGCCGTTGTCGAACAGCGCGTCCACAGCTTCCTGCAGCATGCGCTTTTCGTTGCGGATGATAATGCCCGGAGCGCGCAGTTCGATCAGGCGCTTCAGACGGTTGTTACGGTTGATCACGCGGCGATAGAGATCATTGAGGTCGGACGTCGCGAAGCGGCCGCCATCAAGCGGCACCAGAGGACGCAGGTCCGGCGGGATCACCGGAACGACCTTCATGATCATCCATTCCGGCTTGTTGCCGGACTCGATGAAGCTCTCGACGATCTTGAGGCGCTTCATCAGCTTCTTCTGCTTGAGGTCCGACGTGGTGTCGGCAAGCTCGCTGCGCAGTTCGCCGGCGATCTTCTCGAGTTCGAGCGCAGCCAGCATCTCGAACACGGCTTCGGCGCCGATCATCGCGGTGAACTGGTCTTCGCCATACTCGTCAACGGCCAGCATGTACTCTTCTTCCGAGAGCAGCTGGTTTTCCTTGAGCGCGGTGAGGCCCGGCTCGGTGACGATGTAGTTTTCGAAATAGAGGACGCGCTCGATATCCTTCAGCGTCATGTCGAGCAGCGTCGAAATGCGGCTCGGCAGCGACTTCAGGAACCAGATATGGGCGACGGGCGCGGCGAGCTCGATATGGCCCATACGCTCGCGGCGAACACGCGACAGCGTGACTTCGACGCCGCACTTTTCGCAGATGATGCCCTTGTATTTCATGCGCTTGTACTTGCCGCACAGGCATTCGTAGTCCTTGATCGGTCCGAAAATACGCGCGCAGAAAAGACCGTCACGCTCGGGCTTGAACGTACGGTAGTTGATGGTCTCCGGCTTCTTGATCTCGCCGTATGACCAGGAAAGAATCTTCTCAGGCGAAGCAATCGAGATTCGGATGGAATCAAAGACCTGTGCCGGGGCCTGGGGGTTGAAAAGATTCATGACCTCTTGGTTCATGCCTGTCTCCTTGGGGCGCCATACCCTAAATTCGGCGGGTGTCGGTCACTTGGGCTGACCGGCCGCCTGAAAATCATCTTGCCGCGAACGCGGCTCATTCCCGTCGCCCGGTCAGCCTAAGGAACCGGTGGGGTACCCGCGCGCATTGGCAACGCGCGGGCTATGTGGTGCTTTTACTCGGCAGCGTCCGGCAGTTCGGCCGGCACTTCGTCGATGACCGTGTTCTCGAGTTCGACCGACAGGCCCAGCGAGCGCATTTCCTTGACGAGAACGTTGAAGCTCTCCGGAATACCGGCTTCGAACGTATCGTCGCCACGGACGATTGCCTCGTAGACCTTGGTGCGGCCGGCGACGTCGTCCGACTTCACCGTCAGCATTTCCTGCAGCGTGTAGGCCGCACCATATGCCTCGAGCGCCCAGACTTCCATTTCGCCGAAGCGCTGGCCGCCGAACTGTGCCTTGCCGCCCAGCGGCTGCTGGGTAACGAGCGAGTACGGACCGATCGAACGGGCGTGGATCTTGTCGTCGACAAGGTGGTTGAGCTTGAGCATGTAGATATAGCCCACGGTCACCTTGCGGTCGAATTCCTCACCGGTACGGCCGTCATAGAGGGTCGACTGGCCAGTCTCGGAAAGGCCCGCCTGCTTCAGCATCGTGTTGATGTCTGCCTCATGCGCACCGTCGAAAACTGGCGTCGCGATCGAAACGCCCTTCTTGGACTGTTCGGCAAGACGAACCACCGACTCGTCGTCGAACTCGGAGATCCGTTCGGCCTTCGGGCCGGAGCCCATCAGGTCGGTCATGGTCAGCTTGAGCGGCGCGATATCGCCCGACGCCTTGTAGGCATCGATCATCTCGCCGATCTTCCTGCCCATGCCGGCGCAAGCCCAACCCAGATGGGTTTCCAGGATCTGTCCGACATTCATGCGCGACGGCACACCGAGCGGGTTGAGCACGACGTCGACCGAAGTGCCATCCTCAAGGAACGGCATGTCTTCGACCGGAACGATGCGCGAGACCACGCCCTTGTTCCCGTGACGGCCGGCCATCTTGTCGCCCGGCTGGATCTTGCGCTTCACAGCAACGAAGACCTTGACCATCTTCATGACGCCAGGAGGCATTTCGTCGCCACGCTGGACCTTCTCGACCTTGTCCATGAAGCGCTGTTCGAGCAGCGACTTGGACTCGTCGTACTGGCCGCGGAGCGATTCAAGCTCGCCCTGAACCTTTTCGTCCTCGACGGCAAACATCCACCACTGAGAGCGGGGATATTCGGAAATCACGGACTGGCTGAGTTCAGTGCCCTTCTTGAAGCCCTTCGGACCGGCAATCGCCACATGGCCCCTGAGCATGTCGATCAGGCGGCCGTAGACGTTACGGTCGAGAATCGCCTGCTCGTCGTCGCGGTCCTTGGCGAGACGCTCGATTTCCTCGCGCTCGATGGCCATCGCGCGCTCGTCCTTCTCAACGCCATGGCGATTGAAGACGCGCACTTCGACGACCGTGCCATAGGTGCCCGGAGGCATCCGCATGGACGTATCGCGAACGTCGGAAGCCTTCTCGCCGAAGATGGCGCGGAGGAGTTTTTCCTCCGGCGTCATCGGGCTTTCGCCCTTCGGTGTGATCTTGCCGACCAGGATGTCGCCCGGCTGAACTTCGGCACCGATATAGACGATACCGGCTTCGTCGAGGTTCTTCAGCGCTTCTTCCGAAACGTTCGGAATGTCGCGCGTGATTTCTTCCGGACCAAGCTTCGTGTCGCGCGCCATCACTTCGAATTCCTCGATGTGTATGGAGGTGAACACGTCGTCCGACACGATGCGCTCGGAGAGCAGGATCGAGTCTTCGTAGTTGTAGCCGTTCCAGGGCATGAACGCGACGAGCGCGTTGCGGCCGAGCGCCAGGTCGCCAAGATCGGTCGACGGACCGTCGGCAATGATGTCGCCCTTGTTCAAGATGTCACCGACAGTGACCAGCGGACGCTGGTTGATGCAGGTGTTCTGGTTGGAACGCTGGTACTTCTGGAGACGATAGATATCGACGCCTGATTTGCCTGGATCGAGATCTTCCGTCGCACGGATAACGATACGCGTCGCATCGACCTGGTCGACCACGCCGCCACGACGGGCGCCGATGGCGGCACCAGAGTCGCGAGCCACGACCGGTTCCATGCCGGTACCGACAAACGGTGCCTCGGCGCGGAGAAGCGGCACGGCCTGACGCTGCATGTTCGAGCCCATGAGCGCACGGTTGGCGTCGTCGTTCTCAAGGAACGGAATGAGCGCCGCCGCCACCGAAACGACCTGCTTCGGCGAGACGTCCATGAGGTTCACGTTGTCGCGCGGTGCGAGCATGACGTCGCCGGCATGCCGGCAAACGACAAACTCTTCCGCAAACGACGCATCGTCGTTCATGACCGAGTTGGCCTGGGCGATGTAATACTTCGCCTCTTCCATCGCCGAGAGGTAGATCACTTCGCTCGTCAGCTTGCCGTCGACGATCTTGCGGTACGGGCTCTCGATGAAGCCGTACTTGTTGACGCGTGCGAAAGTGGCCAGCGAGTTGATCAGACCGATATTCGGGCCTTCCGGCGTTTCGATCGGGCAGATGCGGCCATAGTGGGTCGGATGCACGTCGCGCACTTCGAAGCCGGCGCGCTCGCGGGTCAGACCACCCGGTCCAAGAGCCGAGAGACGGCGCTTGTGGGTGATTTCCGAGAGCGGGTTGACTTGGTCCATGAACTGCGACAGCTGCGAGGACCCGAAGAATTCGCGAACCGCGGCGGCAGCCGGCTTCGCGTTGATCAGGTCCTGCGGCATCACGGTGTCGATCTCGATCGACGACATGCGTTCCTTGATGGCGCGCTCCATGCGGAGCAGGCCCAGGCGATACTGATTTTCCATCAGTTCGCCGACCGAACGGACACGGCGGTTGCCGAGGTTGTCGATGTCGTCGATTTCACCCTTGCCGTCGCGCAGATCGACCAGCATCCGGACCACGGCCAGGATGTCGTCCTTGCGCAGAACGCGCACGGTATCGGCAACGTCGAGGTCGAGACGCATGTTCATCTTGACGCGCCCCACGGCCGAAAGGTCGTAGCGCTCGGCATCGAAGAACAGCGAATTGAACATCGCTTCGGCCGATTCCATCGTCGGCGGCTCACCCGGACGCATCACGCGATAGATGTCGAACAGAGCGTCCTGACGGTTCTCGTTCTTGTCGACGTTGATCGTGTTGCGGATATAGGCACCGACATTGATATGGTCGATGTCGAGCACCGGGATCTCGTCGAAACCTGCATCCAAGATCAGAAGCAGAGTCTTCTCGTCGATCTCGTCGCCCGCCTCTAGATAGATCTCGCCGGTTGCCGGGTTGACCATGTCTTCGGCGAGGTAATTACCATAGAGGTCGTCGTCGGACTGCCGGAGCGCCTTGAGACCCTTGTCCGACAGCGTCTTGAGCAGGCGCGGTGTCAGCTTCTTGCCTGATTCCACGACCACTTCGCCGCTGTCGGCGTCGATCAGGTCGGAGAGGACCTTCTGACCCTTCAGCGTCTCGGCCTGGAACGGCACGCGCCATCCCTTGCCGTCCCGCTTGTAATAGGACTTGGTGTAGAAGGTCGACAGGATGTCTTCGCCATCCATGCCGAGCGCCATGAGCAGCGACGACACGGGAATCTTGCGGCGACGGTCGATGCGCGCATAGACGATGTCCTTGGCGTCGAACTCGATGTCGAGCCAGGAACCGCGATACGGGATGACGCGGGCAGCAAACAGCAGCTTGCCAGACGAATGGCTCTTGCCCTTGTCGTGGTCGAAGAACACGCCCGGCGAACGGTGCATCTGGGAGACGATGACGCGCTCGGTGCCGTTGACGATGAACGTACCATTATTGGTCATGAGCGGCATGTCGCCCATGTAAACGCTCTGCTCCTTGATATCCTTGATGGACTTGGAGCCCGTATCCTCGTCGATATCGAACACGATGAGGCGCAGCGTAACCTTGAGCGGCGCTGCATAGGTCAGATCGCGCTGGCGGCACTCGTCAACGTCGAACTTCGGCGATTCGAATTCGTAGGACACGAATTCGAGCATTGCCGCGCCCGAAAAATCGGTGATCGGGAATACGGACTTGAAGACGGCGTTCAGCCCCTCGTCCGGCCGTCCACCTTCCGGCTCCACGACCATGAGGAACTGATCGTAGGACGCCTTCTGAACCTCGATGAGGTTCGGCATCTCTGCGACTTCGGGGATTTTACCAAAAAACTTGCGTACGCGCCTACGACCGTTAAAGGAAATGGTCTGAGCCATCGTCGCTCCTTATCAAATGCATCCGGGCCTGCAACGGACGCAGCGCGCTGGCCAGGCGGCTCCGTCTATCAATGGATCGTTCAATCTCGTTCCGTGTACAGGCGACAGGCCGGATTGCCTTCTCGTCTGGTTCGGAACTATCCTCTTGAAGAACCCATTACCCAAAAGCCTATTCACGAGGCTTTTGGGTAACTGGTACATCAGAAACAAACAGTGGGAGACCGCGAAACGCGATCTCCCTCTGCCCGTAACTCGAAAGAATTACTTGAGCTCGACTTTGGCGCCAGCAGCTTCAAGCTTCTTCTTGATATCTTCGGCTTCAGCCTTCGACACAGCTTCCTTGACAGGCTTCGGAGCGCCGTCGACCAGATCCTTGGCTTCCTTGAGGCCGAGGGCGGTGATGGCGCGGACTTCCTTGATCACGTTGATCTTGTTAGCGCCGGCTTCCATCAGGATGACGTCGAATTCAGTCTTTTCTTCAACAGCGGCAGCCGGAGCGGCACCACCGCCAACGGCAGCAGCAGCGACCGGAGCAGCGGCGGAAACGCCCCATGCTTCTTCGAGCATCTTGGAAAGCTCAGCGGCTTCCAGGACGGTCAGCTTGGAGAGGTCTTCAACGATCTTTGCGAGATCAGCCATTTTCTATCTTCCTTATATAGGTTCGAACTTGAGTTTTTGTAGTCTGACAGCGAAAAACCGCCTTATGCGGCTTCTTCGCTCTTCTCGGCATATGCTGCGAACACGCGTGCAAGCTGGCCTGCCGGTGCCTGAAGAATACCTGCGATACGGGTTGCTGGGGTCTGAATCATACCCACCAGCTTCGCACGCAGTTCATCAAGCGACGGAAGGGTCGCAAGCGCTTTTACGCCTTCGGCATCAAGACCTGTCGAGCCCATGGCTCCGCCAATGATGACCAGCTTGTCGTTGGTCTTGGCGAATTCAGAGGCGATCTTGGGAGCCACGATCGGGTCATTGCTATAGCAAATAAGCGTCTGACCCTTGAAAAGACTGTTGATCTTTTCGGACTCCGTGCCCTGAAGAGCGATCTTGGCCAGGCGGTTCTTCGCGACTTTAACGGTGCCGCCGGATGCGCGCATCTTTGAACGAAGATCGTTCATCTGCGCGACCGTGACGCCGGAATAGCTCGCCACGACGACTGAGCCGGAAGCCTTGAAGACCTCGTTCAGTTCGGAGACGAATTCGCGTTTTTCCGCTCTATCCACTGTCTCACTCCAGTTAGCAGGACCGCAATGAATGCGCGGACCCTGCCGGGTTGCCTTTTGCCGCACGGGATATGATCCCAAGCGACGCTTGAGGATCCTGCCCCCTCGCGCCTCACCGAAGTGAAAACACAAGGCATCCAAGGTTCGAACCGTTCTTTGCGGATATTCATCCGCGGAAACCGGAACTTACCCGTCTCATGCAGGCAAAGTGATTAAGGTATAACCACCTGCAATCTCGGACAGGAATGACGGGTTGCCCCGCCTTTTCCCGGGCGTTACTCCGGGAAACCATGAACGGAAGCCTCTGTCAGGAGGCTCCCGATAAACTTGTATCAGGCCGAAATCGTGGCCGGATCGATCTTGACGCCTGGACCCTGGGTCGAGGAGATCGCGATCTTCTTGAGGTAGTTGCCCTTGGCGCCAGCCGGCTTCGCACGCACGACGGCGTCTGCGAAAGCCTTGATGTTGGCTTCAAGTGCGTCAGGGGCAAACGATGCCTTGCCGATACCGGCATGGATGATACCAGCCTTTTCAACGCGGAACTCGACGGCGCCGCCCTTGGAAGCCTTGACGGCTCCGGCGACATCGACGGTCACGGTGCCGACCTTCGGGTTCGGCATCATGCCGCGCGGGCCGAGCACCTTGCCGAGACGGCCGACGAGCGGCATCATGTCAGGGGTTGCGATGCAGCGATCGAAATCGATCTTGCCGCCCATGACGGTTTCGAGCAGGTCTTCCGCACCGACTATGTCGGCGCCGGCAGCCCTGGCTTCATCAGCCTTGGCGCCGCGAGCGAAGACAGCGACGCGAACGTCGCGGCCCGTGCCGCTCGGCAGGTTGACGACGCCGCGGACCATCTGGTCGGCGTGGCGGGGGTCAACGCCGAGGTTCATGGCGATCTCGACCGTTTCGTCGAACTTGGCGACGGCACGTTCCTTGACCATCTTGATGGCTTCGGCGAGTGCGTAGGACTTGTTAGGGTCGATGCCTTCGCGGATCTTCTGAATGCGCTTTGCAATCTTGGCCATCTCGATCAACCCTCTACCGTCAGGCCCATGGCGCGGGCGGAGCCCTCGATCATGGCCATTGCGCCTTCGATATCGGCGGCGTTGAGATCCTTCATCTTGGCTTCGGCGATCGACTGGATCTGAGCCTTGGTGAGCTTGCCTGCCGAAGAACCCTTGCCCGGAGTCTTGGAGCCGGAGGTGATCTTGGCTTCCTTCTTGAGGAAGTAGCTGACCGGCGGCTGCTTCATCGCGAAGGTGAAGGACTTGTCCTGGTAATAGGTGATGACGACCGGAATCGGCATACCCTTTTCCATTTCCTGCGTAGCCGCGTTGAACGACTTGCAGAATTCCATGATATTGATGCCACGCTGACCAAGCGCTGGGCCGATGGGCGGAGACGGGTTTGCCGATCCTGCCTTGACCTGCAGCTTGAGCTGGCCTGCTATTTTCTTAGCCATTTCTCTGCCTCTTCTAGCAGTCCCAGTCCCCAACAGCGGGTTCCGGAACGGTTAATAGCCGGGGCGACCCGGCTCGAATGCCGGCATTCGCCGGCGGCTGCGGTTGCGTGGTACGGCTCTCCGAAGGTCCGGCTAAAGACCTTCCGCCTTCCACGCGGGATTCGGCGGCGAAGACCGCCGCCAAGTCTGATCAGACCTTTTCGACCTGACCATATTCAAGCTCGACCGGCGTTGCGCGGCCGAAAATCGAAACTTCCACCTTGAGGCGGGAGCGCTCTTCGTCGACATCCTGAACGATGCCGTTGAACGATGCGAACGGCCCATCGGCGACCCGGACCTGCTCGCCGATCTCAAAGGAGACCGACGGCTTGGGATGCTCGACGCCGTCCTGCACCTGGTTGAGGATGCGGTCGGCTTCGGAGTCGGGTATCGGCACCGGCCTGGAGTCGGAACCGAGGAAACCCGTGACCTTGGGCGTGTTCTTGATCAGGTGGTAGGCCTCGTCGGTCAGCGTCGCGCGGACCATGACATAGCCGGGGAAGAACTTCCGTTCGCTGTCGACCTTGCGGCCTCGGCGAATTTCCACCACCTTCTCCGTCGGAACCACGATCTTCTCGAACAGATGACTCAAGCCCTTCTGGCGAGCCTTCTCCTCGATCGATTCCGCAACCTTCTTCTCGAAATTGGAATATGCGTGGACGATGTACCAGCGTGCCGCCATGTTTCGTCTCCGCCTATCAGATGCCAGCGTTCAGAATGAAGCCGATCGCCCAGCCCATCGCGAGATCAGCTGCGAAGAAGAAAATCGCAGCCAGACCAGCCATGATGAAAACCATAGCGGTAGAAATCATAGTCTCGCGCCGCGTGGGCCAAGTCACTTTCGACGTCTCCGAGCGAACCTGCTGCAGAAACGTAAACGGATTAGTTCTGGATGCCATTGACTGCTCACGCAATATCGGCGCGTAAAGCTGGCCACGCCAGCTCCACGCACCGCGTGTCTGATTTAAACCCTACATAAACTCCGATTCCCTTTTTCACAAGGGCAATTCGAAGCTTTTTTCCGATGCACAAGCGCGCGCCGGATCGGCGCGCGACCTGCACGCATTTACGAGAACTGACAGAGGCTGCAACGCTCGAACGCACGACCAGCTGTTTTGGAGTTTCCTCTTCCACCATCCCTGTCCGCTTGCCGTCTTGTAACATCACGTGCGAGAATGTTTCAAGCGGTTTCATACCGCTCTGCAATAAACTGATTTTATTGACTTATTTTACTTTCGGCTTGACACATGGCGACCCGAGCGAAAAGTTCACCTTGACCGTCCCCGTTCGCGAGGCGACACTCCAGTCGGTAGCAAGACAGGAGGGAAAGATGGACGAACCAGACCGCTGGCGGCATATGCGAAGCGCGCCGAGGGACGGCAGTCGCATCCTCGTTACCATCCGTCCGTCCGAACAGGGGCCAGGAACAGTTGATCTCGCGTACTGGTCGGATGGCGATCAATTCGGCGGAGAAGCTTGGCGCTCGTCTGATTCCACACCGGGCCGGATCATCGAATATGCCGAGCCGGAGTTGAAGTGCTGGATACCGATGCCTTCAGCCAATCTCGATCGCATGACGCTGCCCTCCCCTTGGGAAGGCGAAGACGCCCAGGAACTCGACGGGTCGGGAATTTGAGAATTCGGTCCCGATAGAGGTGCGGTATTTGCCCCCCGGTTCGCGGCCATTTCCCGCAGCCGCGTTTGCGTTCCACCGGCTCGAGAAGACTGGCAGGGGCAGTAAGGCTCGAACTTACGACCTGCGGTTTTGGAGACCGCCGCTCTACCAACTGAGCTATACCCCTTTGCCTGTTTTCCGGGCCTGCGATCCGCAAACCCGAAAAACAATTCCTGGCGCTTGTTATTCAATCCCGTTGGAAAAGACAAGCGCCCTCGCCCAGAATTTTACCGTCTAATCACGGTGAAACAAGCCTAGGCAAGATCGTCGGCCACCGCATCGGCCTTGCCGCTGATACGATGCGCCAGCGCCGCTTCCATGAACGGGCTGAGGTCGCCATCCAGTACATCCGATGGCGCGGAGCTTTCGACGCCCGTGCGTAGATCCTTCACCATCTGATAGGGCTGCATGACGTAGGAGCGAATCTGGTGCCCCCAGCCGATGTCGGACTTCGATGCGGCCTCGGCGTTTGCCGCCGCCTCGCGCTTTTCCAGCTCAGCCTCGTAGAGCCGTGAACGCAGCATCTCCCAGGCCTTGGCCTTGTTCTTGTGCTGCGAGCGCTCCTGCTGACAGGCCACGGCGATTCCCGTCGGAATATGTGTGATGCGCACCGCCGAGTCGGTGGTGTTGATATGCTGGCCGCCCGAACCTGAGGCACGATAGGTATCGATGCGGCAATCGCTCTCGTTGATGTCGATATTGATCGTGTCATCGACGACAGGATAGACCCAGATCGAAGAGAACGACGTGTGGCGCCGCGCGTTCGAATCATAGGGCGAGATGCGCACGAGCCGATGCACACCCGACTCGGTCTTCAGCCAGCCATAGGCATTGTGGCCCTTGACCATGATCGTCGCGGATTTGATGCCGGCTTCTTCGCCGTCATGCATCTCCAGGATCTCGACCTTGTAGCCCTGCCGTTCCGCCCAGCGGGTATACATGCGCAGCAGCATGTTGGCCCAGTCCTGGCTCTCGGTGCCGCCGGCGCCGGAATGCACTTCGACATAGGTGTCGTTGCTGTCGGCCTCGCCGGAGAGCATAGCTTCGACCTGACGCCGATTGGCCTCCTTGAGCATCCCCTTCAGCGATTCCTCGGCGACCTGTATGATCTCCTGTTCGCCTTCCATTTCGCCGAGTTCGATGAGATCGACATTCTCCTGCAGTTCCGCTTCGAACTTCCGGACGCTGGAAATGCCGTCGTCAAGCTGCTGGCGCTCGCGCATCAGCTTCTGCGCTTCCTGCGGATCGTTCCAGAGATTGGGGTCTTCAGACTTGTTGTTCAGCCAGTCCAGCCGCCTTAAAGCCTGGTCCCAGTCAAAGATGCCTCCTCAGCAGGCTTATGGCCTGCTTGATCTCGTCGACGACGTTCACGATTTCATTGCGCATATGTTCATTCCGTTGAAAAAATTCGGCCCGTCAATAATGTTTGACGGGCCCTATGTAAAGTCGCCAGTGATGGATTTCAAACATCCGCGGAAGGTCTAGAATAGCCCGCCCTGCCCGCCTTCGACGGCTTCCTTGGCCTGTTGCGAGGAATTGAGGATTTCCTCTGGCGTGGCGAATTCCTCGCCGCCGATCACCGAGAAGACATCGGCCGGACCGGTACCGGGCTTGAACGCTTCCATGATCGTGTCGGGCTCGCCATCGACCGCCTGCATGCCGGTCTTTCGGTTGACGGCGATCAACTTCATGCCTTCGGGAAGAATGAACTTCTCCGGCTTCTGATCCTTGAGTGCCGCCTGCATGAACTCGTTGAACAGAGGCGCAGCGAGCGAACCGCCCGTGGCACCACGGCCAAGCGGCTTGGGATCATCGAAGCCGATATAGAGGCCGGCGACAAGGTTCGGTGTATAGCCGACGAACCACGTGTCCTTCTCGTCGTTGGTCGTACCGGTCTTGCCGGCGACGTCGCCCTCGAGCTTGATCTTGCCGGCGGCCGTGCCACGCAAAATGACACCCTGCATCATCGACGTGATCTGGTAGGCCGTCATCGGATCGAGCACCTGTTCGCGGTTGTCGATCACCTCGGGCTCGTCCTGTTCGGTCCAGTCGTCGGCATTGCAGGTCTGGCAGATGCTTTCCTCATGCTTGAAGATCGTCTTGCCGTAGCGGTCCTGGATGCGGTCGATCAGCGTCGGTTTGATCTGCTTGCCGCCATTGGCGAGCACTGAATAGGCCGAGACCATGCGCAGAACCGTGGTTTCGCCTGAGCCGAGCGACATCGAAAGCACTGGCTGCATCTTGTCGTAGACGCCGAAACGTTCGGCATATTCGGCCACAACATTCATGCCCAGGTCGTTGGCAAGCCGCACCGTCATCAGGTTGCGCGACTTTTCGATGCCGAGACGCAGCGTCGACGGGCCGGACGCCCCGCCACCATAGTTCTGCGGACGCCAGACCGTTCCGCCTGATACGATCTCGATCGGCGCGTCGAGCACGACTGAGGCAGGCGTATAACCGTTGTCGAGCGCCGCCGCGTAGACGAACGGCTTGAACGACGAGCCGGGCTGGCGCATGGCCTGTGTGGCGCGGTTGAATTCGGATTGGTTGTAGGAGAAGCCACCGACCATGGCGAGCACGCGGCCCGTATGCGGATCCATGGCGACGAAGCCGCCCTGCACCTTCGGCGGCTGGCGCAGGCGGTAGCTGCCAGGCTCGTCCTTCAGCGGCTCGACATAGACCACATCGCCGGTATTGAGCACACCGGTCGGGTTCTTCGCCGATTTCCGGTCGACGGTCGCCGAACGATAAGCCCATTTCATCGCCTTGGCCGCGATCCTGCCGGTCTGGCGCGCCTCGTCCACCTTGCCGGCGGCATCGACGCTGGGACGAAGACCGATATCGGCCCCTTCCTCGTCTGTGGCCAGAACGACCGCGAGCTTCCATTCCGGCACGTCGGCGAGCGGTACGACCTTGGAGAGCGGGATGCCCCAGTCGGTGCCGGTTTCGACGGTAGCGATCAGGCCGTGGAAACCCCGCGTTTCGTCATAGGTAACCAGACCGTCCTGAAGCGCCTTGCGGGCAAAGAGCTGGAGCGCCGGATCAAGCGATGTCCGCACCGACAGACCACCCTCGAAGAGGGACTCCTGACCGTATTTCTCCGTCAACTGACGGCGCACTTCGCTGGCGAAATAATCGGACGCGAAAAGAAACGAGCTGGCCTTCTTCGGGTTGACGCCGAGATCCGAGGTCTTCGCCTTGTCGCCGTCCTCTTTGGTCACGTAGCCGTTCTCGACCATTCGGTCGACGACCCAGTTGCGCCGTTCCATCGCCGCATCATGATGGCGGAAAGGATTATAATTGCTCGGCGCCTTGGGAAGAGCCGCGAGATACGCCGCCTCTGCGATCGTCAGTTCCGTGACCGGTTTGTTGAAATAGGTCAGCGACGCACTGGCCAGGCCGTAGGAATTCAGGCCGAAGAAAATCTCGTTGAGATAGAGTTCGAGAATGCGGTCCTTGGAATAGGCTTGCTCGATGCGGAAGGCCAGAATGGCTTCCTTGACCTTGCGGTCGATAGTCTGGTCGGATGTCAGCAGGAAGTTCTTGGCAACCTGCTGGGTGATCGTCGATGCACCCACCGGACGGCGGCCCGAACCCATGTTCTGGACATTGGTGGCGATCGCCCGGACCAGGCCTTGGAAATCGACACCGGTATGCTGGTAGAAATTCTTGTCTTCGGCCGACAGGAAGGCAGCCTTGACGCGATCGGGAATCGCCTGGATCGGCAGGAACAGACGGCGCTCATGGGCATATTCGGCAATCAGTGAGCCATCGTCGGCGTGGACGCGCGTCATCACCGGCGGCGAATACTTC
>Ga0307515_10006677_pt1 | contig 22991 bp, 13 predicted proteins | sample 17_EM_MG_FD_194513 | JGI IMG/M metagenome (GOLD analysis project Ga0307515, IMG submission 194513) | Populus trichocarpa ectomycorrhiza microbial communities from riparian zone in the Pacific Northwest, United States - 17_EM | ecosystem: Host-associated > Plants > Roots > Unclassified | place... | reverse complement strand
ATCTTCCACTTCCCCACCCCCTTCTTCTCCACCACCTCCTCAGCCGCACTCCCCACCGGCTCCTCCACCCTCAGCACCTGCGCCTGATCCAGCCACTCCCTCCTCAGGATCCTCCTCGCCAACCTCGCCTCGGGACTCGCCCTCTCATCCCACAAAAATGTCACCACCTCGCGGCCCGAAAACCTCAAATCCTGCACCAAGCGCTCCCCGCCCTCCTTCAGCGCCACCGGGACCCCCTTGGGCCCCATATAGCGCAGCACGAACGGCTGGTCGGCGTGCTCGATCAAGCCCCGCACGAACGCGTACAGCGACGCCGCCGTGTCCTCGGAGGCGGAGGCGGAGGCGCCGAAGCGCGCGACGACCTGGCTCTCGTCTGGCAGGCGGATGCGCAGCGTGACGCCGCGGTTGGCGGTGGCGGTGAGCTTGGAGAGGCGGGCGGATTCCTGCTCGGCGAGTTCGCGGTCCGAGGGGAGGCGCGTGTTGCGGGTGCGGGATTGGAGGGCGGCTTGGTGCGCTTTGGCGTGCTCGATTGTCGGGATGTAGTCGGCGTCGTTGTAGGCCTGGCGCGCGGCTTGCGGGGTCGAGCTGCTAGGGGGGGCGAAGATTTGGATATGTTGGGTCGTCGGGGAAGCAGTGGTGGGAGGGGGAGAGGCGGCGGATTTGCCCTTGGGCGAGGTGGGGGGCGCGGGGTTGGGCTGGGGCTCTGAGGACGTGTGTTGAAGCTCCGGTGCTGGTGTTGGTTCTGTTTCCATGGGCTCTGGGGGGGTGTTCTGCCCGTCTGTGCCTGCGATGCTGTCCATGGCTTCCGGCGCAGTATTGCCGGGGTCTGGGGCGGATTGGAACTGCCCTGCGCTTTCGGCGTGGGCGCCGCTTGCGCTCGCTGTTTCTGCGGCTGCGGGCGGTTCTTCCGTGCTCTTAAAGTATTGCGAGATCTCGGCCATGGCCTCCTCTAGCGGTGTCCCGCTGTTCTTGAAACCCAGCCGTAGCAGCGCACTCCCGCTGTCAAACCCAAGTTGCGAAAGCGTCTGTTGAAGTTCCACGAAGCTTGATCGTTCTCGATGTCCGGGAAGGACGGTGATAACTGGCATTTCATAGTTGAGCCGGCCGGCACCGGAAGTGCCATTACTGCTGATCTGGGGAACCCCGCGTTGTGTGAAGTTGTAATTAGCCCCGGAGCCACTTTCGAAGTGGCGCAAGGTCTCCCACAATGATGTATTGCTGGCGAATTTTTGCATTAGACGGACACTTTTTTCGGATTCTGGCAGCTGTAATGCCACGGATATGACGGCTGGGGAGCGGGAGGATTGGACAAGCTCGAGGCGCGCGCCTTGGGGGAGGTTAGCGAGGCGTATTTGCTGGGAGAGGTTTATTGGTTTGTTGTTGAATCTAGAGAGGGACAGTGAGCATTTTTCCTCCTGTGGATGGCTAGGTTTCTCCCACATACTTCAGAGTATATTGATCGGGCTTGACATTGAACTTCTTGCAAGCGTCGTCTCGCACGTCTGTGAGATATGTTCCTGGAGAGGTGGGTATTCGTGCGGTCCTTGCATTTGAATGCACGACTATCACATGAGACGCCATAGCGTGCGGAAGAGCTTGTAGGTGGAGAAGAGAGCTAAGGCGCTACTGCCTAGAGTGAGAACCTGAGAACGAGTGCAAGTGCTGAGATGCTTCTTGCGTGTTTCTATGCAGAAGTCGACGGTGGAGAAGGAGAGATAGGAGTAGGCGAGGAGATGGAATAAGGTTTCTTCTGTTCCAGTCAACTCAAGGCCGGTCAAATTTGCCATTGCGTGATGGCGGGTCGGCGATGGGGTCGGCAGGCAGACGTGAGGTGGGAGGGCATGACGAGGCAAGCAAATGTCGCGGGGAGGAGAGGCTCACCTTTCACGCAAGGACGTAATACACTGGGGGAGAATATCACGACGGCTACAGCAACTCAGCAAGTTGACGCTCTAACTGTGAAAATGTCGTGTCGTTAAGAAGTACACGTGAAGCCACTCCAGAAGCTTCCAAATGCTAAGGCCGCAGCGCTGCAACAGCAACTACAAACATAAACTTCTGACTGGCCTATCGCCATCGCTTTGAAATCCACCACCGACCTTGACCTTAACAGAAGCTTAACAGGTACATGTACAGCGCCTTGGTTTACTTTCAAGATAAACGCGCGCCCCGCCACCACCGAGAACGCGAATCTCTAATCCGGCCAAGCTAGTGGTGATCGTTTTAACACCATCTTGCAAAGTTCCAACAAACCACACTTCCGCCTCCCCTGCACCAATTCACTAAACATGTCCAAGACCGTGCACATAGAGTCGCCAGCGCAGTTCAACTCGCTGCTCTCCGCCTCGAGAATCGTAGTCGTCGACTGTAATGTGCCACAGAACAGCTCCCCTTACCCCTCCAACCAATGCTGACGCTTTTTCTTTTTCTGCAGTCTACGCCGACTGGTGCGGGCCATGCAAAACCATAGCCCCGCTGTATGAGCAGCTATCCGCCCAGTTATCGCGTCCGAACATCATCACTTTCACAAAGGTTGATACAGAGAAGCAGACCGAAGTTACACAGAGCTATGGCATTACCGCGTTCGTTACACCAGCCCCGGCGATGGGATATGCAGGGCTACCAGCTAACATGTAATTTCTCAATGCAGGATGCCGACCTTTATGATCTTCAAGAACGGCCGAGAGGTGTCCAAGGTCCGCGGTGCCAACCCACAAGAGCTGTCGAAAGCAGTCAAGAAGTTAGCCGCCGAGGCGGATTCAGACGGTACATCCGGAGGATTCGGAGAAGCAAGCTCCAGCGGCGCTACATGGCGGGGTGCGGACCTACCGCGTAGTTACAACGATGTCACGGAGCAGGTGGATATTCGAGGGCTCGACTTGCTCAACTCGGACAGCGAGCTTGGTGGAGTGCAGGCGCTCTTCGACGCCAACATGCCCTCGTCCGTCAGCTCTGGGAAGGGGAAAGGAAAGGCTAGCGGGCCGGAGGCTAAGGCCGACTGGGTTGAGAGCGACGTCGATGAGCAGCTCATGCTGTACATCCCCTTCAAGTCGACCCTCAAAGTCCATACGGTCCAGCTGACTTCGTTACCGCCTAAATCTGATGATGATGACGACGAGATACCGATGCGGCCGAAGACTATCCAGCTCTACACGAACCGTGCGCACAATCTTGGCTTTGAGGAAGCGGAGGATATCCCTGCGACTCAAACCATCACGCTCAAGCCTGAGGATTGGGATGAGAAGACTGGCACCGCAAAGCTCGAGCTGCGGTTTGTCAAGTTCCAGAACATTACGTCGTTGGTCATATTCGCTGTTGATGGTGATGGCGAGGGCGAGAAGGTTCGGCTGGACAGGGTCCGAATAATTGGAGAGTCTGGGGAGAAGCGGGAGATGGGCAAGCTGGCGAAGGTCGAAGATGAATAGCATGCATTACAGGGGACTTTAAGCGCAGCGTGTAGTTGCCATTTGGCGTTCATGGAGAATATCCGCATGGATTGCATGCTCGAGGTTAGATGTGGTTGTCATGTCTAGATGCTGTCTATGATTGCAGGCAGCTCACGAAAATCTCATGATAATGCCACTTCTTCGAAGTTCTCAATGGAGCTTCTCCACTTGAACCATTCCTGATATCCCTAGTGACTATTCCCTACTCCTATAAATCCTAACAGTCCATTATCCGGGTTGCTGAAGGCTAATATGTTCGACTGCAAGGGACCAACGTCAGCGCCATCAAGGTACGCGCAGCCGCAAAGTGTAAGGCAGTCGATTGTGCAATATGTTCTCTCTGTGGCGCGACTGACACTTGTCTCTTTCACCACTGAGCAAGGATGGACAAGTAACACGGAGAATATCGGTCGCGCCGCCGCACAAAGAGAAAAAACTTACACGAAGCTGCGAAGTTGGAGATTTTAGAGAACGTGCGCTTAGTCAGGCCTTGGCACGCTTAGGTGAATCTGGTTTAGCGAGTTCATGAGGGTATTTGAAATTTCCTCGACGCAGTTCTCCATCTCACTTTACGGCCAATGATGAACGATACGAAAAGTATCAGCATTTAATAGGAAGAGAATGACTTGGCGACTGCTGAGACTGATCTCACTAGACACACTTTCTGAGGCCTGTAACAACGAAGGTCCTGTTTGAAATATCGGGACTCGTTGGATTCTCTGTCCTGCAACGTGGGGGTCTGCATACATGGACGTGATAGTCGCGTCTTTTGTGAATGGAACCCTCTACACCGTCTTCTTCTTTCGCTGCTTGGTTGCCTTGTTTCGCGTTTCTGACAGGTTATCTTGTTAAATTGTCGCTCACACGCAATTCGTCGTCGGCTGAACTTTTCAAGGTTATCGAGACACAACCGTAAGCAAGAAGATAAAGTTTCAGTCGAGTATCTAAGAAAGAAGTTCGTGCGACGTCAGCGGCTAAAGTGGTCGGGCGCTCTGGCACACCTGCAGGACGAGAAATTGTTCCCCTACATTGGGAACTTTATAATAACAAGAGATCTCGCATTTTCCCGGTACCGATTTGCGAGAATAGGCTAGTGTTTGAATGATATTGTATTATGTATTTCCATAACTCTTTCTCTCATTGGTCCTACTTGACAGTCGCCCTCCGGATCTTTTCATGAAGAAACGAAATTTATTTTAAGCACAGGACATAGCGGAAAATTACATCTTACCGGGCGGTGGTGGTCTTGATGATTCAATCTATTCGCCATCGTGCTATCTCAGCTCTCACGCTCTCCATGGTTTTTAGTGGACGATATCTGATGTGGCCCACTCAGCCAAATCCTCGGAATCCTTCAAACCGGCTTTCACGCTCCATTACCTGCTTTATCTCGGAGTACCCAAGCCAGCGTTCTGTCAGTATTCTTGCAGGTGTGTTTGCTACTCTGCTGGTGTAACACCCGTCGAAAAGGCACTTGATTTTGTCCAGTCCGTACATTACGTCGGACTCCGATTCTCCGTTAATTTAGACGTTGAGAATCTATTGTCCCACCCAAAAATCCTTCGTTTTTCAGGCTAATATGTGGGCCGGCTCGCAGCGGAATACTGATGGGGATGATGGCATTTGTGGCAAATCCATGGCGACATTTGGAGCGAGCTTTGTTACACAGCCACGCAGCATTGTAGCAGAACCTGGTTCTCTCGGAGATTGAATTCATTCTATAAGTAGAAAGTAGATACGGTCTCTTACATATTGAACTTGTCAGGCATCTAGCTTGAAAGCGTGAGCACGTGTAGAGCCCCACTTTCGTGAAAAACCAAACAACTGGTGGGGATTGAGCGATGACGGTTGGCTTCGAAACATTCTAGCTATCTGTCATTTCATTACCCACATAGATACCGTCATTGCACTTTGCTCATGGCTGATGGGGAGTTTTGGGGTTCAAGCCCTCACATTGGTTGCACATAGCGGGCGCACATTACGAGAAGTGTTTATGTGAGCGGAAAACAATGCTGATTCACGACTGATGCGATGCTCACTCAACTCTACCGACTCGCCTCGGCGGAAGATCTTTTGAGGATATCATCGTTCAGAAAACGTACGCGGTAGGATATGCTGCGACGTCTCTTCATGACGTTGCGACGTTTTAAGCTGGGGAACTGTTTCTAGAATGAGCGAGACGTTAGATCCCTGAGTCTCGGTCCGTCTCACGTTTTGGGGATCTGAATCCAAGATATCTGGCCGCTATCGGGTGAGACGCTTGAGCAGAGCGGCCTGGATTTTGAAAAGAAAGTCTTTGCCCCGTCCGGCATCCGCGACGCCTCCCCGGCAGCCCAGCAACATTCGGAAGGCCCAAGACTCAGAGATTCTGTGGGGAAATTGCAGCCAAGAAGCGAAATCGATAGCATCACGAAGCCAGGGACCACGCCCACGGTTCGCGACACGTACCCTCGGGAGAGAAGTGTACCCACATGGCACGAATTCTAAGCTTCCCTCTTCGCAAAAGCGCGCTGGGATGTTGTTCTATCGCTAGAGGCCCTGGTCGAATGGAGGACCCGGAGGAAAAGAACCAAGTCTCAGCTTCCTATTCGAGCGATGAGAGACGGCAGTTGAGTGGTTAAAGCTTCGAACGGATTGTGCTCGACCGTCTGAAAGAGCAAAACTGCCGCACCTGAGCATCAAATGATTGAAGGGTCTTGGTGGGTAGAGTTTCACTTTGTTCTAGAGGGGCATCTCATTCTGCAGGGCTGGAAAAAGCACACCAGCCGGTATGAATCAGGATAAGGTTCCTGGATCTCGAGCCCAGACAACAGCCAAGACCACCAAGACAACGCCGGTTCCAACATACTTTTTTGTCTGGTGTTTTGAAGCTCGAACGCTGAGTCAAGGGCCCTGGTGAAAATGTGGAGAGGGCCCGAGTTGAGCCCCGGCCCGCCGACATGGCCCAGGTGGACCAATTTTCCTGGAGCCGGTAGAAGATCTGAGTGCTTCTACGCAATCTCGCCAAAAAAGGATTGGAAGTGATCTTTGTGGAGTAAAATTCTGATACAACGGAGCCGTGGAAGCCAGAGCTCACTTCCCCGGCGCCGACCTTGCGGCAGGCCCACGCCGCGCCGCAAGAGCTAAGGCGAATGGAGCAGGGATTGCATCCCGGGACCGCTTGCTGAATCGCAGCCCAGGGTCCGGTGTCTGCCGCCTGGGGAGTTCAGTATCGGCTGATGCATGTCGAAAAGTCATGAGAAAAATATGTGGCCTGCAAAAATGAATTCTGGGAAAAAAAATCTTTTTCTTTGTCGATAAGCGGTTCGCGGCCGGTTCCTGAAACCCTCGATTGTGCGCACGCTGTCGTACCTGCATTGTTCCTGCATAAGAGTTGCAGTTGTGCGGTTATGTGGGGGCAGTGGATGGCTCGGCGGTGTGTCGATTGGGTGTGTTAAAAAAGCGGTCGAGGCCGCCTCCTCGGAGGTGTTCTCGAAGCCAGCCGAAAGAGGCATGCGAGATGGTGAATGCAAGGCCCGTGTTCTCGTGCATTGTGCTTCATTTTTATGAACCGTGTGAACGGCCTGCAAAAGCGGCGAGCCGCTATGCCCAAAGGGTCCCGCCGTCCGATGCATTGCGCATGTTGTGTGCGGTCTAACTGGGCGCATATTTTTGTCTTCGCGCCCGAAATAGAAACAATGAAAATGGGTTTGCCCCAAGGGTGCATGAGAATCACGGCAGTGGTTTCATTAAGTGCTGGCTTGGAAGAGAAGTATAGGTGCCACGGTGCATAATTTACCAATTCCACAGATAGAAACGTTATTGTACGACGCTGGTGACCCTCGGGCCTTCAACGCGTGCTGACAGCAGCGATAGATCTATCGATAGAGCGATACACCACCACTCCGCATCCATCTCTGCACTTCTGCATCTATAGCCAGAATTGAAACGCTCGCTTCGAGCACCTGAGTCGAACCGCGGCGATACGAAGGCCTCTTAGAAACAGACCTGCATCGTGAACCAACCACCGTCAGCTCTCACCCACCATGATGGAAGTTGACTGCAGCGCAGCATCGTCGCACCATGATGGAGAGAACCTTCAACCATGACGATTACCCCACATGGACAGATGGAAGGCGAGTCGCCCGCAGGCCGAGCAAATCAGGCCAAACAGAGAAGGCGGCTTTACATCATTATTGTCGTGAGAAAGGCATGTGAGGGTACCTGCAGGCCTGCAGACGCCTCCGAAATGCAGGAGTAAGTGATTGTCTCTCAGCGACTCGCAAACCCGCGAATGAGGTTTCCCGCGAACCTTCTTTTCATGTGCCTGTGGATCAGCAAAATCGTGCTGCATCGTGCATGAGTGTGCTGGGGAGCGCTATCTGATCCGCCAGAGACTTGTGCCTTGCAGTACGAGCCAGTGACGGAGCGTGCCAGCAGCCTTCCGGAGAGACAGTGTGCGGCATTCAGGAACGTCACCACTCTGGCCTTCCAGTTTGTTGGTGGTGGTTGTGTGTGTTATCCGGCGCTATCAGAGTGATTGAAGTAAGCCACAATCCACAACCCAACAGAGTTGAGCGTCAAAGGAAAAAAAAGTTCGTAGAAATCCCACATGGGATAGTGCATCGTTACCACCAATCTCTGTGCGCGGTCCAGCCAAGACAGGGACGGCAACATATCGATTGCTATTGGGACCTTGGGGAAGATGCCACCACTGCCGTGTGATAGGCTGATAGGCGGCTCCAGCAAGCTGAATTCGCACAAACAGGCTGAATAGGCTGAATAGGCTGAGTCGCTATTGCCGCACAACTCGAGAAAACACTATCACACAATGGCGGCGGACCAGCGTGTGGTTGGCCTGCTGGCAGCCGGCCGGCGAAGACGCTCGAAGACTGGTGGACGCGACGAATTATCGACAGGGCGGAGGCTCCTTTGACGCGCTGCCCGTATGGATCGCTCGCAGCCGGCCTGTACGGTGCAGTTCGCGAAATAGGGCCGTCTGTACGGTCAGTCGGCCACCTTGCCCACTGACACTGCGCACCTGTTATGCAGCGGACTAGGGTTTCATACCAGTTGTGCGCTTCGTGCTCGCCGGCGCATAGACGGTGCACGAAGGTTGTGCCGGTCGCAATCTCTTGGGCGGCCGGGTCTGGTTGGTGTTGGTGGGTGGCCACCGCCCATGAGGCCAGCTTGTCCGTCTTGAGCTCCAGCCAATATTAGTGCATCCTGCAGCATAAAATAATGCCGCGCGTCTTGCTGCCCTAAGCTGAAGAGTGCATCCCACGAGTCATTTCGTAGTCACAGAATAATCATTGCATTAGCCCGCGCAGGGGTGTCACAGCATGCACGTCTCCTGCTCTGGTTGGGGTCCGGTGCTGCGCCTTCGCACGTCTTCCCCAATTCCCCTCCCACAGTAGTTAACCAATTCCGCGCGCTCTTGCACTTTTGTGCCTGGTCATCTTTTCTTCTTCAGACCTAATCGCTGTCTCGTCTCTCGCTGATCCGACTTACTTATCCACGGCGTTCCCATCGCTCGCTCCATTTCCTTGCTTCAGGGTTTATCAACACGTCTTTCTCTTCCCTATCAACCGCCGTTTTTGTACTTCATCTTCTTTTGGATAACACTCGCTGCCGTTCGTTTGTGCAACAGCTGAGATTGTTTCCGGCCCTTCCTTAGGATCTTTTTACTCACCACCAACCGTCGAACTCTATGAGACTCTTCTCGCTCTAGTAAATTACTAGTAGACAGCATCGATCCGTCGTTGCTGTTGTCCTGTCGCTTTCTTCGACATATTTGCACATTTCATCGCCTCTTCCCGTCCTTGTTACTCAGTTGTCTAGCCTGCTATACCGTCTATAACATTAATACCAATTCGGAATCCACGAACTCGACCTCGAAAGACCGTCGAAACGTGATCCACGAACAATTGTAACATACCAGTAACCATTTGTCATTGACAGATTAGTGGTGAGTGCGGATGCGCGGTGAAGACTAGCGAGGGGTGGAAGGCTGACATTCCGAAGAAACCAACATACGCAATGGAAGGTACATATCCCATGCATCCCGCTCAGGCGATGGGTCAATCACCATTCTTCTATTATAACCCGGATCCAAGCCCGGAGAATCGCCAGCATGGCCATTTTTCGCCGCATCCTCACGGTGTGCCAAATCAGACCTACCAGCTGCAGAGCCAGGAGGCCTACTATCCTTCGAACATGGTGTTTAACAGGCCTTCCTCGTCGAGCTCCCAGGGATCGTATCCGTCCAGACCCGCATACGCTTCTCAGGCTCTGATAACACCGGTCGCATCCCCACAGCCGATGTACCAGAAGCCAACAATTCTAATTCAACAACACTCTCCTTATCTCCCCCCATTGGATACTGACTTTTCGGATATGCGGTTTGCTCCTGCTACGCCTCCGTTGTCATCATCGGAAAGCGCAATCAGCAGCCCTCCTTCGACTTGCGACATTTTGCCTACTCCGGTAAATGGCGCATTCTTCCAGGGTGAAGGATTGGAAGGTGTGAAGCAAGGTTGCGAAGGGGAGGTTTTCTCAGAGATTCTTGCTGGCGGCGACTGGGCCCGATCTGCATCACCTCCGATGAGACCTGGTACGTATTTTTAGAAGTGACGAAATCGGAAATCAGGCGGATTGTGGCGTGACAGAAGTGTGATTGACACGGCTGTCATGCTTTAAATGTGGATAGAGTTTTGGTTTTGAGTGGTTCTTTTCTGACACCCAAACAGTTTTCATCCAGCCACCTTCGGCTACCTGCCCGAGCCAAGGCCCCTACCTCCTCTCTGCAGCTTCGTGCCCCTCGCTGTCTCCTTCACCTTCTCCAATCCCACTCTCGGCCTTGTCCGACACTGAGAACAACTTCTGCGACCCGCGCAATCTCACTGTCTCTTCCACCTCGTCGGCTCAATTCGCATGCCTGCCAACCCTGTGCTCAGGTGATGACGAGGAGCACAAGCTGATCCTCAGGGGTGAAGCCTTTGAGTCTAAGACGGAGAATAACGAGACTGCCACGTCGATTGGCTTCATCGAACTCACCGGATTGCCCACCTTTGAGCCACTCTTCGAACTCGACTCTGAGGACGACTTTACTGGATTGGTTCAATTCCCACCCACCGAGAACACTCACTTCAACGGCAACAAGCGACAGCGCACTGATCTACTGCCTCTTTCTCCAGAAGACGACGAACTTCTTAGTGAAGAGAGCTTCACTGATTTCGAAGACGATCTTGCAGCAGTCAACGGCCTGCCCACTCCTTGCGACACCGATTCATTCTCCGCTGACGACATGACGTCTGTCAAGGCCAACAAGAAGAAACCGAGCAAGAAGTTCGTCAAGGACTTCGATAACAGCGAGTCGGATTCCGAATACCAAGGTAAGGCATACACATCGCGAGGCAATGGCAGCAAGTCACAGTCAGGATCTTCCAGCCAGCAGCAAACTACCACACAGGGCCAGTCCGCCACCTCTGAGAATGCGATCGCTTCCAGCTCCGATGATGGTGCTCCCCCTGCGACAGCTCCCACCAGCCGTCGTGGCCGCAAGCAATCACTGACTGAGGATCCATCTAAGACGTTTGTGTGCACTCTCTGCTCTCGCCGCTTCCGCCGTCAGGAGCACCTCAAGCGTCACTACCGATCTCTTCACACACACGAAAAGCCCTTCGAGTGTACTGACTGTGGCAAGAAGTTCTCTCGCAGTGACAACCTTTCACAACATCAACGCACACATGGAACTGGTGCTGTTGTCATGGGCGTCTTAGACGACTCGGAGCTGAGGCGACAAAAGGAGGAATCCTATGATAGCCCGGATACGAGTATGCTTGGTGCCATTCTTTATGGCGCTGCTGCTGCGGTCTCAAGTAGCAGTGGATCGGATACCTACTCCGATATGGGTCCGAGCCCATCATCGTCGGACAAGAAATTCAGGAAGAGGAAGCGGGAAGAGTAAGGATGGACTGGAGGTTCATGTGTACCATTTTCACTTTTGTCGAATAGGAACCAACCTTTGATGGTTGCTGTCATCGGCATTCATTACGAACAGACATGAACACCATCACTCCATTTCAAGGAGTACCTTAATGTCAGGCGGTCTTCGTCTCCTTGATGTCGTTACGTTGGGCGGCAAAGGTAGACGGTTTAAATTGGCGGCCGGAATCATTGGCGTGCAGCATCCAATTTTTGAAAAAGTCTTTCATTCTCATTCCTTTTCTTTGTATCTTTACTCTTTGTTGTGAACGTTTTGCTTGACATATTCAGGACTGGCAGTTGTGGGATTTGACATTTTTGCGACTATTTGGAACGTGGACGGCAATTGGAATGGCTTCTCGGGTGAGGAATTATGGGGTAGAATTGGTGTTTGATGGATATTTTGGGCTTGACGGTCAACATAAGCGGATTGTTTTGTTTATCTTCTTACTTTCATTGTAATATTGCTGCGGCTGAGGGGGATAGCTCTTGCTGTAAGCTGAATTCTGCGAATTCTCTCTTCTACTCTGTAATCCCCCTGTTATTTTTGCTCTCTTTTGCTTTAGGTTAGTGTGCTGGCACATCACCTTTCGAGATATAAAATTTTTGAAAAAGTTGCGTATGGACGTGCATAAACGTGATCGTGAGTAATGTTAATGTTGAAGACAGCCCAAAAGCGGTCGTTTTTTGACCTTGCAGAAAGCCATTGGTGTTGACTTCGGTTCTTTTGAGAAACCTGTAACCTCCGTCTAAACAAACCACCTACCACCACTTCACAAAGACCTTCAGTGCATCACGCGGTGCACACCATTTCCATAAATGTTGTAGTATATCCTGCTATGGAGCCATAGTATAGTCTTCGCATAATTGAATTTCGTAGACCATTTCGCAGTGTAATGGTCTTGAAGAAAATCTGCCTACAAGTTTATAAAATCTTTTCAGCACACCACGGAAAAGTCTAAATCGGTCATATTTCGTTTTTTACTCTTTTATTTCATCAACTACGGCGGCGGACATATAGGGCCCCTTTTTATAATATTCATTCTACAGTCATCGTGCGCTCTTTCTTGCCCACATCACAGCCAGCCTACCCAGCATCCCAAATCCGCGTCTCCTGAAAACCGCCTCCAGCAAAATGCCCGGCCTGAAAGTCATCGCCCTAATCTCCGGCGGCAAGGACTCCCTCTTCTCCATCCTCCACTGCCTCGCAAACGGGCACTCCGTCGTCGCGCTCGCCAACCTCTACCCGCCCCCCTCCGCAGACTCAACAGAGCCAGAGCACGAGGCCGACGACCTCAACAGCTACATGTATCAAACGGTCGGCCACTCCCTAATCCCGCTCTACTCAGCCGCCCTCGACATCCCGCTCTACCGCCAACCGATCCTCGGCGCCGCCATCAACACAGACAAGACCTACGCTCCCCCTCCCCCCACCGCCACGACGACGACCTCGCCCGACGAGACCGAATCCCTCCTCCCGCTCCTCCAGCGCATCCTGCACGACAACCCCTCCGCCGACGCCCTCAGCACCGGCGCCATCCTCAGCACCTACCAGCGCACGCGCATCGAGTCCGTCGCCGCGCGCCTCGGGCTGGTCCCGCTCTCCTACCTGTGGCACTATACCTCGCTGCCGCCGTACGCGCCCGCGGCGCTGCTGCGCGACATGGCGGCGGTGGGGCAGGACGCGCGCATCGTGAAGGTCGCGTCGGGGGGGCTGGACGCGGGGTTTTTGTGGGAGAATGTCGCGGAGGCGCGCACGGTGGGGCGGCTGGAGAGGGCGATGGCGAGGTTTGGCGGAGGCGGAGGCGCGGTGTTGGGGGAGGGGGGGGAGTTTGAGACGGTGACTGTTGGGGGGCCGGCGGTGCTGTGGCGGAAGAGGATTCAGGTTGAGGTGGTGGGGAGCGTGGTTGGGGAGGGGGGGAGCGCGGTTGTGAGGTTGGGTGGGGCGAAGGTGGTGGAGAGGGAGGAGGGACTGGGAGGGGGGGATGGGATGGAGAGGTTGAGGAGGCCGGGGATGTGGGATGTGGAGTTTGAGGAGGTGTTGAGGGGGTTGGAGGAGGAGGAGGATATCGGGCTCGAGAAGCTTTCTCTAGGGCCTTCAGAGGCCTCTTTTGGAACTGCAGAACAGGAAGCCGAAGCTGCCTACGCTCCGTCCTCCAGCTTGCCAGTCTGGCAAACTGCCGAGTTAGGAAATGTTCTCTCCATCAGTAACATGGTTGCACCGGAAGCCGGTTCGACTGCTGCTCTTCAGATCTCGGCCATCATGGATCGCCTCGTCCCCCTCCTCCGCACGCACAACTGCGAGCCATCCGATATAGTCTTTAGCACGCTCCTGCTCCGCTCAATGTCTGACTTCACAGCCGTAAACCCGATCTACGGCGCCGTTTTCACGAAACCAAACCCCCCAGCCAGAGTTACAGTTGCCTGTGGCCCTTCTCTCCCCGACAACGTCGAATTGATCCTTTCAGTAATTGTTGATAAGGAGAATACCAGACGAGGCCTACACGTGCAGAGTAGGTCCTACTGGGCTCCTGCCAACATCGGCCCGTACTCACAAGCCGTCGCGATACCCGTAGACCATACCCCGCCAGATGAGCGTGGCGATGGTGTCTGGAGTAGGCCTCAGGCGGTCTATGTGGCGGGGCAGATACCGCTTGTGCCGGCTAGTATGGATATGGTGCGGGCTGAGGATGTTGGAGAGGGAAACATCAAGGATTTCAAGCTGCAGACGACGCTGGCTTTGCAGCATCTGTGGCGGATTGGGAGGGCGATGGATGTGGGGTGGTGGGCAGGTGCTGTGGCGTTTATTTCAAGGTGTGCGAGAGAGGAGGGAGAGAAGAGGGCGAGGGTTGCTATGAGGGCTTGGAGGAGGATTCATGAAGTATTGCAGAAAGAGAAGGATGGCGATGGGGAGGATGAAGAGATGGATGTTTGGGATTTGAAGCATGGATCTGCGGGAAGAACAGGCGTTGGTTTGAAGAGTGCTGAAGAGGACGGAAGACCTCGTCTGCCGGACTATGAGATGGTTGAAGGGACAGATGGAAACTCAATACCCCCCTGTTTTGTGGTACAGGTGGAAGAGCTGCCACGGGGTGCTGATATCGAGTGGACTAGTCTTGGACTTGCGAAGTCAAGAATTGAGAAACGATTGACGGTAACGGAGCCAAAGTTGCATATTACTCGGATTTTGGACACTAATTCAAGCGTCGTCTTTGGTGGTGCTGAAAAGAACGAGCAAGTTGGACTCATTAGAAAACTAATCCGCCAAAGTCAGGAGTCACAAGAACCTGTTTGCAATCAGTACACTATATATTCATCTCAAGCGCTTCCGTTGGATTTTTTCGAGGATTGGGAGGTAAAACAGCAGATAATTCCTTGTCAAAGAATATGGGACGAAAACGGAAAAGAATTAGTGGTGGCAGCTGTAGTCAGAAGCATCCCAGGCACTTTGAAGTAAATAGAACATCGCTCGCTCTCGTTCTTCATATCTGGTTTGATCATGCTCGTATAATCCTCCAGAACGCCTCTTCCCAGGTAGCCATCCAAACGCCGCATATGCAATCAAGAAATACTCGGCCAATCTCAGAATCGTTCCTTCATTCTCGACGCCACCGTCCGCAGATTTCCATACACTTTGCCTGGTGGCGCACCTAGAATAAGGCTGACAATGGCTTCCCTTGCAACATGGATATTCTTGAACCCGCCTAGTATGTGAATTTTCTGATCTGCTAGCACAACTCTTGTTCTTGATGCATTCTCGATAGCAAATTTCGTCTAAAGTCTCCACATCAGCCACTAGCCTCCACGAACGTATAATTGTATGCTTACCTTCCCGTCCTTTCCTGCAATACGGCCAATAGCCCGACTTAAATGCTCTCCATTCAAAGTCTTTACGTCCTTAATCTCAAACGTCTCAATATACAAATCATCTAGCCTCAGTAGTGCAATCGCGTCATCAACATCGAAACCCAAGCTGAAGGCTTTTATGAAATCTTCCCCTTTCTGAACTGCCCCAGAGTCTGTCGTGAATTTCGAGGTCCGTAACTCCACCGCCTTAGCCTTCCTGTTCATTCGGACCTGAAGTTTTAGGTGCTCGACAAGGGGCGGATAAATTTTCGGCCACGATAACTTTAGGGGCGTCATGCGGTGCGGTGGAATAGGCACTTTGCGTTGGTCTTTGTGGAGGGCGGCGGGACGGTTGGCAGCGGGAGGGAACTGTGGACGGCCTATTTCGTCGGTGGTCATCGTGGTATCTGGGGAGGGATCTTGAGCGGCGGAGGTAGTCTTGTCGGGAAGGGCGTTCATGTCAATTAGAGGGACTTGTTCCTCTTCTATAGACTAGTTAGGATGTGGCCCTGAACGTCCAGCGATTTTGGCTAACCTTGAGGTGCTTCGGCCATGGCTTTGTCTTCGGTCAGGGCCTCTGGATTGCGCAAGAGCGCTGTAGGTGCAGGCATTTTGAGTGAAGTCTATCTATATGCTGAATTTGTAGTATAGAATAGAAAAAGTTGTTCGTTGGAGGAGCTTCGATCATAGGGTGTGAGTTGAATATCGATACACTACAGTCAACCGCAAAAGATCGTTTACATCGCTTAAATTCGCGAACAGCCGGCATCGCACCCCACCAAATTTGTATGAGGTGTGATGTAACGCATTTAATCCACTACTTATTGCCTAAAATGGGCAGAAGGCTCGCACCTGAGGTTGTATATCGAATTAGGGTTAGAATTGAAGCTGGTGAGGGGGTGCTGGCTATTGCGAAGGCCATTAACGTGTCCCGTCCTACCGTTTATAAGATACAATTGAACCTTGACCTCTATAACGAGCCGTACGCGCCAGCTAGTCTTGTATAAGGTCGACTAAGGCTGCTTCTAGCCTATTAAGAGCTTATAAGTCTAATATTACTTAGTGTTAAGTTTTTACTAACGCGTCTCCGGTAATAGAGGCTGCTTAATTTTCTTAAAGACCAACCTACTGCCTACCTTGATGAGATGCAGGACTTTCTATTTAATGAGTTTGGCCTTTAAGTCTCCGTAGCCACTATTAGCTATACCTTATTAAGAGCTCACTGGTTAAGGAAGGCTGTTAAGGCTTACGCGGCAGAGAGAAGTCGGGAGCTTTATATATTATGGATTGGTAGACAGGCAATATAGACGGCAGATTAGCTAGTTTTCCTTAATAAGTTAGCTTCTAATGAGAGAACGGGCAATAGGAAGTTTGGCTAGGCGCTAATTGGAAGAGAATGTGAGGTCTCTTGCCCGTTTAAAAGGTTAGAGAGGTGGAGTATCCTACTAGCGCTGTTAGTTAACGGATACCTAAGCTACCTTATCTACTAAGGCTTAATTACGGTAGAGATATTTAAGCTATTTCTAAAGCAGTAGGTGCTTTCTTATTATACACCATACCCTAGGCCGCGATCTATTCTTATTCTAGATAACGCGTTAATTTATAAGTTAGCACAACTCCGTGATCTATATAAGGAACACAGCGTACTACTTATATTCTTACTATTATACTTACCAGATTATAACCCAATTAAGGTAACATTTAAGGACCTTAAGGCGTAGATTGAAAGGAACTATTAACTAGCAAAGATGTTTAAGAGCTTTAAGGCGTTTCTATATTTTGCGGTTAGTTAATTAATAGGAGCTTATGCGGAGGCGCATTATAGAAACGTAGGATATATAGTTTAAATCTATCTACTGCCTTGATAGCTTAAAGGCAGAAATCTTGCCTCTTATCCTTACTAACATTCCTATCTTAAAATTATACTCCTCCTATATCTCATTAGTTATGCCTTCGCCCTCCCTTTTTAACGCCTTTAAAGTATTAATATTCCACATCTTATTTATTAGCCTTATCTTAATTAGCTCAAGGATCTCCCTCTACTGCTTATTATTAAACCCTAGCTAGTCGGCAAGCTATTTAAAGAAAAATCTAAGTAGCTTAACTGGGTCTGTCTCTAACTAAATAGGGCTAGAATTATAAGGCTAATTAACTATTAAATATAGATGCGGAGAGTAGTGTGGAGGGTATATAGGAAGCTAAGGTTAAGACTAAGACTTAAGCTCCTTAACTAGCCAAGCTTTAATAAGATTGTTAATAGTTTCGTCCTTCTCCTTTAGCTACTCTATCTTATTGCTTTTACGGCCTTTCTCCTTCTAGTTTATAAGCTAAATAATAATATTCTATAAAGGCTAATCTATAGTAGACTCTCCCTTTAATAGCTTACGGTTTTAATGCGCTAGATTTTCTAAGCTAATAGGATAATAATAGAGGACGTGATCTAGTAAAGTTAATAATTAACTATTACGCCAACACGTTATAGGATAATTGCTATAGTGCTTATTTAAATAAGACTACCTATTAGCTATCCTAGGGACATAATTACTAGCGTCCTCCTTAGTAGTAAGTAGCTTGGGTAAGTTATTAAGTTAAGCTTATATAGCGGTTTTTCTTCCTCCTAATCTGTTACCTACTCACTAACTTAATATAGGTATAGGTATTGCTAAAATTGCCTTCTTTTCCTTAATTAAACTTAATATAAAATTAAGCCTTAAGGATTTTAATGGCTAGCGTAAATGCTATTCTTTTATAATCTTAACCGCCTGCTAGAGGTCCTTATAGTTATTAATCTACTATTAATAGAAGTTATAAGCTCGCGCGTTCTTATATAAGGCAATTGCCTTAAGCTACTAGACTCTAAATTTCTGTAGTAAAAGATCCCTTAAGAGCTTTCCTTTCTAAGCCTTAATTATAGTTAGGTAGAGTATATTCTAGTTTAATATTGCTAATTAAGACCTAGGTAAAACCTCCTTTCTATTAAATGCCTTTTATATGCTTATAAAACGTACTACCGCCGGCAGCTTTAGCGGCTCTTTTACATTATTATCCTCTACCTTCTCCTCTCCCTTATTATTATCTTTTATATCTATATCTATCGGGGGCTAGGCGGACGCTAGCGGTAATAGCGTAAATAGTAACACTTTAGGGCGTAAAGGTGGGGAAATAGGTATAGGCTAAGGTGCTGCCCTAGGTCTTACTTTCTTAGCTGCCGGTATAGAGGGCGTTAATATTAAATTAGGACGCTTCTTTAATGGTTTAGGACGCGTTAGTGCGCGCATTGGGGGCTTAGCTGGCTTATTACGTTTATTAGGAGCCATAGAAAACACCACAGAAGGTCCTATATAATTATCCTAATTAGGCTAGACTTAAGCTTTATTTTAAGCTACTTACGGCTGTTTGCTAATGGTTGCTAGGTCTTTAAATAGCTACAGTGATGTGCACGACCAGCTTCACCCCCCCCTCTTTGGCGAGGGCTCCAAAATTTCAAATTCGCTACGCGTATCCAGTCTCGCTTGTAATTGTAGCGAACGGCTGTAGCTACGCGCAAGGACCCTTTTGGTTGCCCTGGAGATTCGCCTTGGTTGGCCAGGGGAATCAAATTGAAGACGTACGCTTCCTCTTCTCCCCCTTCTCCCCCGTAACTACGCCTCCCTTGTGGCCGCCAAAATGCGAATACAACGCTGTCTCTGCAGAGAGGTCGATGAAATTTGGCAATATCATACGGGTGGAAGCCTCACGATATTTGATGAAGATCACAACACTGCGGGATTGCGAAGGTTCTTGCAGCCAAGCATACGGCTTCGCTACAATTACTATGTACAGTTGGTGGCAACCAGGCGAGATTGGATGCGCGTACCGAATTTAAAATTTTGGAGCGCTCGCCAAAGGGGGGGGTGAAGCTGGTCGTGCACATCACTGTAGTCGCTTGATTTCCTAATTACAGGACTAGGACAAAAGGCTCCGGTCGGGAGCCTTTTTACACCAAAACTCACCTGAAACACTTCAGATTTTTTACCTACCACGGTATTTTATTAAGCTAAAATTAAAGCTATTAGTAGATTTTTTACTTTAACTAAAACTTTCTATTAATTGCATTTTATAATAATAACTTAGAAAATTATTATACGGCTACAAATTTATGTAAAAGTTAAAAATATATAAATTCGTTTAAAATTTAAATATATAAACTTTAAAGTATATCCATTTTAATGATAATAATTTATTATTAAAATCCAAATAGATAATTTTATTAATGAAGTAAATCTTTATAATTATTAAAACTTATAGCTTAAATTTCCGATAGTTTTTATTAAAAGACGTGCCGCGAAGAAGTTAAGTTTTGGTGGGAAATCGCTTCCGGCCGGAGACTTATGACCCATGATGTAAGAAGGTCCAAAAACTTTTGTTAGCGACCTCCGTATCCATGGTTCTATCACCACACTAGAGCCCTTAATTCCAATAAATATGGCCTCGAAAATTTCCACTGACTGTTCTTATTCTCCACCGTCTCTTCCCCCTTCCTCTCTACTTGGATCTTCTTCTACTATCCCTTCGACTATACCTCAGGCGACTGTACTTCGACAACCACGTACATTGCAAATTACAATGGGCCCTTGCACGTTTAAGATCAAAAATGGTCCAATGTGCCCTTGCACCTCCGGGTCTTGTACCTCAAATACTTGTGCCAATGCAATCGAGGAACGCTGCGAAAACTGCGATCATCTGATGTCGCTGCATAGCGACTATGGTAAGACGTTCCATCTATTGAAGCATGTTGATGCCGATATTTGTTTTACAGTGCCGACTTCTCTTTCTGCTGGACCATCAAATCCGCCGAAGGAGCCGTTTCCATTCCATTCTGATCCACACGTTTGCCCACGTACTAGCACCGTTGCGAAGCTTGCCGCGCGATTGGACGAGAAAAGGGTCGTTCATGTCAGAGGCACTCCAGCCTCTGGTAAGACCATCCTTGCGAATCTGCTATGGCACCATTATCTGGAGCGCGGGGAGCGCGTTGTGTTCACGGAACGCTGGCCGCTAGATGTTCTCAATGCGAGGATTCATCTTGCTAGACTGTGCCGGGAATTTGGCTATCATGAAATACAACCTCATAACCTCACGTATGCAAATATCGTCTTCATAATAGACGAAGCCCAACAATCCTATGGCGCATCCGGTTCTGGACTATGGAATGGATTCATCAAACAACAGGCCTATGCCAATGGCGGACCAAGGATCTGTCTTTTTTCATCGTATGGAAGTCCTTCCACTGGAGCAACCCAGCGTCGCGATGGAACTACCCCGCATATTTTTGATGCCTCGCGGCGCGTCTCAATTACCCTCTCTAGTGTTCCGGGATCCCCAGATATTTGCTTGTTCTACAATGAGGAGGAATTTGAAGACGTGGTCACTAGAACATGCGAAGACCCAACTACAAGATTTATGTTCGACCCCGCTGCTCACCAGTATCTCTACTCTGTCACTAGCGGACACCCTGGCGCTGTTAATGCACTTCTTCACCTTGTCTTTAATGTATGTATGAGCTACAGTATGCACTGGTAGAGTGTGAGTACTAACACTATAGACCTACCGATCTATGCTCAAGAAACACGCAAATGTACGGGTCACAAAGGAACTTCTTATACAGGCGTTGGACGACGAGCATCGTGTCTTTGAGATGCTGAAGACCTGTGCGGTGAACAGGTCGTTCCCCTCGCAGAGGGATCTCACTCCCCAAGCATGTGATGTGCTGCGGAAGGTCCTAGTAGATGGCAGCATTCCCTATAACTTTGGAGATCCAGGGTTCAACGATTGCTACGAGATGGGGTGGATTCATTCAGAGGCGATAGATACAGATGCAGCGAAGATTGTTTGTGTCTTGCCGTCTAAACTTCACGAGAAGTAACTTTTTCCCTTTCAGGTCCCCTTTGGGTATATTCGTGTTATATTCTGACGTACCACTAGATTCGTCGAGTATTATCTAAGTCTGCGCAACCCTAAACCATTTCCCATAGAAAAGTATCCCACTCTGACTGAATTATGCGACGCCGTACTCCGAAAATTCTCTCCAAAAAATCTGCTCTCGAGCCTTGATGGACGACTAGCGACGTCTGCGAAGCCGCGGCCTCCAGAAGCTCAGTTCCAGGATGAATGGTATCGTGCATTCAAGTCCCTACTCGGACATGACGTTGCGATCTCAAGTGAATGGTCGCGCTATGGGGATGGAAGAATCGATTTCAGGATTGTGGGTCCTGCGTGGGGCATTGAATTACTACGGGATGGGGACCGACTTACAGATCATTGCAACAGGTTCTTTGACAAAGGTGCCTACCATGAGTGGATTAAGGCCGGTTGGATAAAAGACTGGGTCATACTGGATTGCAGGCACTCGGAGCCTCGGAAATACAGTATGATTGCTTCATTCCTGGCCTTAGGATCGCACAGCTAACGATAGAAATAGATACGAGAGGAACAAAGCTTTGGCGGGTGGTTTTTAAGGACGATTATTCTTCGGCTCGCGTCCTGGACTGCGACAACCAGGAGATAATTAAAGAATTCGTCCTGACGAATTCATCCTGATTAAATATTAACATACGGGCATATATATCCTCTCGAGTTTGACCACAAGGAGTATTGACGGCTTGAGTTGGTTATATGTTTCTAACTGTCGTAGAGACATTCTAGGAGTTAGGAGGGAGAAATTCCTAGGCGTATAATTAGACTTGCTAATAAACAAACCCCGTTTGCTAGTTTGTTTACTCGTTTACTTTGTAATTAAATGTCAATCAAGCCCTATATCGTCCCGTTTAATTAAGTTAGTTTACTCGTTTAACATATAAGATATAGGTATCATTTTTAGTTAAGGGAGTAAAGATAGAGGTTTTTAATAGTTAAGTTTTAGGCAGTTCTATAATATACTACGATCGTAATATAACATACGCGTCGAAAATAAATATCTAAACGAGTCTTTCTAATTTAACCCTCTAAAATCTCCTCTTTTACCCACTAATTTCCATTGTTATACTGCCTATATTATGCCCTCTAATCTTACTAAAGCTAGTCCTATTAATTTAGCAGAGAATACGTCTATACTTGCGCCTAGTAAAGCCTACGAAGGTTGTAACCCCGTATTAGAATTAACCCCCCTTAAGGACGAATACGAAGGCCTTAATTAGAACCGTATAGAGAGATACTAACGGCATTATTAAGACCCTTTTAGAACTCTAAGCTTTATATAGGACTATAGCTAGCGGCTTTAGTAAAGATTTAGTAAGAAAATTAAAAGCGAAAGGCTTTAACTATTCTAGAAGAGATTTAACGAACCTATTATATATTTTAAGTAGTTATTAAAAAGCTTATTAAGTCCTATAACTTTAATATCTTTAAATAAGCGGTTATACTATGGTGGTGTAATTTAGCCCCTAGATTTAATATTTAAATTAGGCATAGCTTTGGGAGAGTATAGGCCTTTTATAGTTATATAGATCGGTCTAAAGCCCCAGAGTCTTTAATAACGTAAACAGGACCGACGGATAGATAATTTTCCTTTAATATACTCTTTTCTCCTCTCTTTACTAACTGCTTATTTACTGACTAATTCTAACTAACTATACTGTGACTTCCTATCTACAAAAGCCCGTATCCCTTTATATATTTTATAGCATTTTATATAAGAAGGACGGCAAGCTCCTTAGATTAGAAGTCTAGTACTTTATATATAGAAGATGTATATAA
>Ga0307515_10006676_pt1 | contig 22992 bp, 16 predicted proteins | sample 17_EM_MG_FD_194513 | JGI IMG/M metagenome (GOLD analysis project Ga0307515, IMG submission 194513) | Populus trichocarpa ectomycorrhiza microbial communities from riparian zone in the Pacific Northwest, United States - 17_EM | ecosystem: Host-associated > Plants > Roots > Unclassified | place... | reverse complement strand
TTAGAATAATTATATCCTAGACTTTAACCTTAAGTCCCTATTTATACTATGCCATAAGCGCCCTATTATTCCACTTAACTTATATAGCTAGCGTTTAGAACTATATTATATACTTAATTACTAAGGTTTATTACGTAATGTCTTAGAGTTTTCTTTCCGCTATAGTTACTACCTCTAGGTCTCCAAACATTTATATAAGTCGCTCTACGAATCCTTCCTAACTTAAGAATATAAACCGCACCTCCTAATTAGTAGTTATTATTCCATTTACCTATATTTCTATAAGGTAAGGCTTAAACTATTTAAGTACTCTTCCTAACAAGAATAATCCCGCGTAAGCTATTTGATCTATAAGTGTTACTAGCTTTACTCCCTCTTACGCAACCTTAAAGTGCATTTACGTAAGGAATCCTTTAAGCTTCGATCTCTCTTCTAAGAATCTTTTAATTAATAATAACTTAACCTTTACTGCGCCTATCCCGTTAATCCTTTATTTAAGTGTCGCATTATTCTCTATTAACTAGTTAACTATCTCTTATAGTTATTTAACCGTCACAGGTTGTTACAAGTTAGTATCTACTATATTAGTGTTGCCTCCAGACCTTAAAGTAGTTGCCGCCGTTAATGGCGTTATAGTGGCTACTTTTAGTGGCATATTATTTAACTTATTAAAACCGTAACTAGGTAGTAATTGTGTAATGGAACCTTATAGCAAGTACTACGGTGGGCTTATTATTGGGCTAGGTGTATAGGTATTGCAAGTAAGTTAATAACGTAATAATAACTGGTGGAGTGGTTGCCTAACAGATTAACTCTAATTATATTCTAAGAATCACTATAAGGAAAGAACTATCTAGAGTAGGGACTGTGGTCCTTTAAATATATAACCGTACTCCTAGGAAACCCTCCTTATACGTAAGGTACGCATTATACGTAAGGTACGTAAGTTCCCTTTATTCCTCTCGTCCCTTACGTAGCATATTATATAACTCGCTTACCATTCCTCGTTATATAGTTCCACTGGCTTTATACTAGACCGTGCTTATATTAACTAACTAGCTTCTTCTGACTCCCTTCCTAGTAGTCGTAATATCGTACTTAAAGCGTCCGTAACAGCTACTAGTTTATAAAGTAGATATATATAGAGGATAAAAAGAAGACAAGTAATAAGTTTTAAAGATTATTAGTTATAAGAACATTGACAATAAAATATAGTATAAGGTTAAGTAGATAGGCTATAATAAAACTACCTAGAAACTACTATAGAATTTAAAAAATGCTATAGGAAAGGTATAGGAGTATTAGAGAAAAACGGGTTAGGTAATATTAAAAAAGAGCTAAAAATAAAAGGATTAGTTAAAGGTAATAGAAGAGCTATATTATCTAAGGGATCTACTACTAGCATATAAACTATTTCCGCCTCTTTTTAATTAGAGTCCTTTTTAGCCTTCTTAGCCTTAAGTTTAGATAGACCTTACTTTATTAAGCGAAGCTCTTTTAAGCATACCTTTTTATAAACCTTTATTAGATAGCTTAGGCGAGTATAAGTATTTAGTTAAGCTTTTAGAGCCTAAGACGCCTTATTAAAATAACGCTAAACCTTAATATTAGTAGATATTTATTCTATATATTACGTGCATAGAGCACGTGACTTACGCGAGACGCGTATATATATTAACACTGCATTAGAGTAAAACAATTAAGATCCACCTATAACACCGTATAGTACATATTATTATAATATATATATTCTATACGTTGTTAATACATACTAACACTAATTAGTAAGCGCTCGCAGATTAGGAAATACATAAATAGCTTAAAAGACAGTTATACTGTCCACCTTACAGCAGATTAAAAGATAGTTATACTTATCCACCTTTTATATCAGCCTATTTCAGTTAAAGAGAAGAAGAGAAACTACCTAGAAGTACTTGTCTAGTATCCACGACGACTACTAGACATCTCGTTTTATCTATTTTAGAGGACCACGAAATACGTAAATAGCTTAAAAGACAGTTATACTGTCCACCTTGCAGCAGATTAGAAGATAGTTATACTTATTTACCTTTTATATTAGCCTATTTTAGTTAAAGAGAAGAAGAGAACTACTGCGCAGAATACCTTACCCTACTTAACTAACTTAAACCGCCTCCTTAACCGCCTCCTTAACCGCCTCCTTAACCGTCCCCCTACCTTTACCTTATAAACACCCTTACCCTACTTAACTAACTTAAACCGCCTCCTTAACCGCCTCCTTAACCGCCTCCTCAACCGTTCCCCTACCTTTACCCTATAAACACCCTTACCCTTACTCTTACCTACCCAAATTATATATAAAATATAAGATATTAAAAGCAGAGAAAGACTGGGAGGAAGAAGTAGCTAAATAGGAAGATGGAATTAACCTAACGGAAGTTACTAAGGATGAGCTAACCAACTATATATAATGTAAGATATACGTATATATGGAGATATATGGCTAGTACTAGTTAGACTTAATACTCTAAGAATCGTTCTAGGGAGATTTTAAGGACTTTACGGTTAACATTTTTACGCAAATCCCCTTATACTGGCTTTAGTAACTATATAATTATCTAAACAGCAGAGGAGTATAGGTTAACGCTAACTATAAATAAGGTAAAACACTTACTTAGTTTTTATACGATATAGTATAAGAATATAACTAAATAGAACGGACTAAAGAAAAGATAAACGTACTTAAGGACAAGTTTAGCACTAATATTAAGTTAAGAAGTATTAAGTATTATAAAATACACGGAACCCTAGAGGAGTAATAAGCAGAATATTTCCCAGTGCCTATACCTTCTACTATACCTTAACCTATAACTACCTCTACCTCTACACTACCTATAATACCTTAATCTACAACTACCTCTACCTCTATACTACCTGTAACACCTTAATCTACGACTACCTCTACCTCTACACCACCTGTGACACCTTAATCTATAACTACCTCTACCTCTATACCATCTATTATACCTTAACCTACGACTACCTTTACCTCTACCTTTACCTCTACCCCTATACCATCCGTTACGCCTTAACCTCCGTAACAATCTCCGCATTAACCTCCGCAGCAATCTCCGCAGCTACCTCCGCAGCTACCTCCGTAGCTACCTCCACAATAACCTCTATAACAACCTCCGCAATGACTATCTGGCGTTTAGACCGCAAGTCTACTACTATCTAAAAGAGCACTAGTAGGACCTTTACTATACTATTAATTAACCTAACCGATAAACGAACTAACTAATTAAACTAAGAGTTTAGAATATTAAAATAAGGTTTTCGTTAAGACACTAATTGGACCCTGCCTGACTACACAAATCCTAAAAATAACAACCACTACCGATTAAGAGGAGCTTAACTCTTAAGACAATAACGCAATAGGCCTGCAAGCCTTAAAGGACGATCCTCCACCTGGCCTTCCTACCCTAGCTCAGTCACTAGTTATCCCGATCACTGCACTACTAGCTACTCTAATCGCTGCCCCTGCTGCCCCTACTACCCCTACTACCCCCCCTAGTCCTTAATCCTCTAATTATAACTAATTGCTATAGTTGAGAGAGCAGTAACTATAGCAGCCGCAGCAACCGCAGCAGCTATATATATATACACCACCTAAACTGGCCGTGCCTAGTGTGGAGCAAAGACCTAGATAAAGACTTAGATACAGCAAGGAGGTAGCTATAATTATAAAGATCTATACAGACTTCCGTATAAACCGCATCCTTATAAATAAGTTAGTTACTGCTTACCAGGGAGTGCCAGCATGCCATATTGCTGTCCCCAACCCTTTAGAAAACCTTTCTTAGTTAATTAGTAAGCTATAACCCTCTATCGTTATATAAGAAAAGGAACACCCTAGCTAAGGAGCGTATACTACCTTTATAGATTATTGCTACTACAATTAAGATTAAGGCCAAAACTATAACCAAAACTTTAGCCTTAAAGCCTATAACCCTATTAGCGTAGGTTAAATGAATAAACTTAGATTTGGCTTAGCATTATATAACTAAGATAGGATTAAAAGAGAAGCTATTGCGTATATGCTACAAATAACGGGAATAGTACGATTTGGTCTTTTCTTTTAGAGTTGCTCCAGTGTTAGTAGATATTCATTCCATATATTACGTGCATAGAGCACGTGACTTACGCGAGACGCGTATATATATCAATACTGCATTAGAGTAGAACAATTAAGATCCACCTATAACACCGCATAGTACATATCATTGTGATATATGTATTCTGCACGTTGTTAATGCATACCAACACTTAATAAGGGCCTTAGCTAGCTTACTCTCTAGTTTTTTAGCCGCTATTAACACGCGCGACCCTAAAGGAGATTAGATAAGGAACTAGACGGTTATAAAGAATAATAAGACGCGTATACTTAGTGTTAGAGACGGATTAAATATTATAAAATAATTATATATTTGCTCGTATATACTTAGTATAGGAAGAAGGTTAGCAACTAGACGGAGACGCGATTATAATATATACTAACTTCTTCTCTATATACTAAGAATAGGATAGTATAACTTTACTAAGTAAGAGAATAAACGTTACTAGCTAGTTATAATAATTAGACGCAGAGGATCTAATAAAAGGTATTAGAAATAATAAAGGTTATTAAATTAAAGACGGAAATGCTATACCTCTAATAGATAACTTAAAGATAGGAGATATCTTTAAAAACGAAAATAAAGAGGAGGGGGATAGTATTATAGACCTTATATTAGTAGTAGTGCGACTACTAAAAAGGGATATAAATAGGTTAGTTAAGATAGTATGGAAGGCGCTAGGACTAATTAAGCTATGGGATAAGAGGTAGCTAAGTTATATAGCTAGTTACGTTATAAGTTCAGAACGTGGGAACGCGATATACTAACGTATTAATGTACTAACGTACTAAACCCTTTACTATGGGGAGGAGTTATATATTTAAGGACATATAGTCTCTATAGATAGTTTCTCTTCTTTATAGTAAATCTTAGAATACAATTAGAGTTAATCTATTAGGCAACTACTCCACTAGTTATTATTATATTGCTAACTTCTTATTTACCTATATACCCGGCCCATTAACAAGTCTACCGTAGTATTTCCTATAAGGCTTTATTATAATTACTAGTTCTTTATAAGTATAAGGAGAGGAATAAGATAGAAAGGGAGTATATGCTTTTTTTATACTAAGATATTCCTTAGTAAATTTAAATATAAACTTAGGTATAGTCTTATAAGGCCTACCTTCTAGGTTATAAATAAGTGTAATTATTATATATTAGTAGTATAGGTTAAGAAGAGCTTTAGGTTAGCTTACGGTATAATAGCCTAGCTATAGTAAAAAATGGACTTATATCTAATATCGCCTAACTATATATCTTTTTCTTATTATAACTAAGTTAGTTTTAAAAACTAAGGCTAGATTCTTTATATCTATAATAGGCTTTTCTTGCTTCTTATTACTTAAGCTATATTTCTTTATTAATTTCTAAAGTACCTAAAAAAAATATCTTAGCTCTATCTTACTTAGCTAGGCTAAAGGGTTAACTAGAAATATAATTACCTTATATATCTAGCGGGTTAATTTACTAGCAATTTTTCTAATAGTTACTCTTTTATATATAAGGCGATAGTACTTTTAGTATATACTAAGCGAGCTAGAAAGCTTTATCCCGTACTATTTTTTACCCCCTTTCCCCTATTTCTAATTTAGGAACTAGTTAAAAAAGCTATAAAGTAGCTAAAGTAAGAGGACTTAGTACGTTTTTTTAGGATATTTCCTTATATAGGTATAGTATCTAGAAAATATTACCTTTAGGTTAAGCCTAAAAAAAAGCTATAGAATAGGTTATTACTTACTAATACTATTAATCTTTAATACAGTTAAGGAGATTTATACTGCTATTAGTGTAGTTCTATATTATAAAATTGGATTCCTTAAACTCTTCTACCTATTTAAGGTAGTATTTTAGTAGATAGTCTTAATCCTTATAAAGCCATACTTAAGTAGGCGCTTCACAAGTATTATTAGATCTAGCGATACTATTAGCGTTATAGTTAATGCCACTATTGGCGTTATAGTTGGCGTTACTATTAGTATTACTATCGGCATTACTATTAAAGACGGTTAGTTCTATCCTATAGCTATTACTATTACTATTTATATTTATATACTTATTATTAGTAACACTAAATAATAAGCTATAATTTAATAATTAAGCACGCTATATTTTAGGAAGCTAAAAGAGAACTTAGGGTAGTAATAGCGGAAAGGACCTAGAGGGTAATAATAGTGGGAAGGATCTAAAGAGTAATATAGAGTTAAGAAGATAGAAAGGTAGAGAATAAAAGAAACGGGGCCTAGATTAAATAGATTAGAGGTAGGAGCTATAAAGTATATATAGCTTTAGCGCTAGGCGCGTAGAAGGATTATAGTTTACCTATTAAAAAGTAAGGGTATAGGGCGGTAAGCGAGAGGCTTGACGTTAGACCGGTAAGTAAGAGGCTTAGGGTAATAGGGAGTTTTGGCGATATAACCTCTAAAAACGGCGACAGAACCCTCTAAAACCGGCAGTTAGATCTCCATTTTCTTTTTTAATAGAGTAATACTATATCCACTTGCTTATACCTACCTATTATTCTCTAAAGGTAGATTATTTAGACCTTTTAGAGTAGCTTAAGAAGTGATTTAGGAGGGCCCTTCTTAGTTCCTCTAATAGCCTAGATACGAAAGCCGTATATTACAGTTAGCCAGATAACCGCTATATATAGTTGTTATAACCTTTAAAAGTATAGACCTTATATAAAGTTAACGATTTTAGATATTACGCTAAACTATATCTAGCCTCTATAAGCCGCCTACCTTATATATACGCTTTACTAAAGCTTACTATCTACCTATACGCTAAATACCCTTAGCCTTTAAATTAGTTATCCTTTAAAGCCTTAGATACGGATTATATATTAGCTTAAGTCTATAAATTAATTGGTATTTCTTCGGTATTAAGCGGGCTCTATATTGCCTTATTTACTTTATACCAGTATTATAAGCTTTTTCTAGCATCTTATAGTTTTCTCGGCTATTAGTCTATATATAATTAGGTCTATATTACTAATAAAGCCTATCCCCTAAGTTACCCCCTCCTTAAAGGGTTTAAGTAGGTTGCCTATAAAGAAAAGAAAGAGTATAGGCAAGAGGGGTAATCCCTATAGTATTCCTATCACGACCAATATTATAAGCCTTAAGGATTATAAAATATACGCATTGAAGCTCTGGTTATTGCATCTACACGGTAAATTTAGAATTTGCCGAGCCTCCGCTCGTGGATAGACTTTCAACAGCACCAAATGGTTTTGCTAAATTCAGAGGTAAAGTCTATGTCTGAATTTATGGCATCGAGCGCAAACGTGAAGGCTATTTGTGATTATTGCGAGCATAAGAGTCTATATCAATACCCCTTACGCTCTAATAGCCTATCTCTAGACCAATCTTTCACTGTCGCATTTATTTTGACTTTGACTACTGCATCATGTGTAAGTTGACCTCAGACAAGGCCTATGCACATTCTTTTTTTGGAGGTTAAAACAGTCCTTACAGTGAAACCGATCAGGATTCAGATTCCAATTTTAATTCCGACATTTCCTGGTGAAAACCTTATGGTTAGAGGGGTTTTTTTTTTTTTCTAATTAGCTTTCTGTGTATTGAAGTCGGTACGCTTCATATACTATCAGCGGCATGCTGATACAACGTTCCAAATATTCTGGAAGTTTTTGGGTAAGGTTGGTCTATCTGATGGCTAACAATAGAGTTCAGGGGGAGAAATCGGTGGCGTAAAACCAGAAATCGTCTCCCGTGGCATCCTGCTTCGAGTACCTTTTTCCATTTGCTCGCATCCTGTAGGCAGTTTATAAAGTGTCAAACTCGAGCATCTAGTCACTGCCTAATGCCCTTTAAAAACCGACTTCCTCTTCTCACGAAAAGCAACTAGCGCTTCATCGCGATCCTTGGTCTTGACGACAATATCATACATAACGTTTTCTACCTTCTCGCCTAGGGCGCATCCCTCAACAGCTTTCAGTGCAGCTTTAATCGCAATAGGACCGCCCTCGCAAATCTCTCTCGCCAACCTAACCGCTTCCTCCAGCACCTTCGTCCTAGCCACCCCCGCCTCCTTTGCCTCCTCCGGCTTTACTTCTACTAACCGATCGCACAAACCGAGGAAGTATGCTTCGGGAGCATGGACCCTTCGTCCAGTAAGGATCATGTCCCGAGCTCGTGAGAGCCCGATAACTGCGGGTAGACGGTACGTCCCACCGGCGCCAGGTATTATCCCCAACCGGGTCTCAGGGAGTGCGACGGTGGTTGTAGAGGCGAAGACACGGAGGTGGGTTGCCAGGGCTAGCTCTAGACCACCGCCGAACGCCGGCGCGGCGAGAGCGGAAATGGTAGGAATTGGGAGTGCCGAAATGGAGGTCAGGGTACCGCGAAGGGAGGTGAGGAAGCTCATAGTCCTGTGAATATAATTAGCGCTGTAAATAGAACGTCCGTACAGTCGTCAATCGAACTCACTCCTCGGCCGTAAACCCGGACCTCTCTTTCAAGTCCGCGCCGGCGCAGAAGCTTGAATCCACTTCACTAGCTAGGATTAGAGCTCTTGTAGCTCCAGCTTCGCCTTCATTATGAATGCTGGTGACCTGGTGGTTCAGCTCGGCAAGCAATTGCTTCGAGATGGCATTCCGAGCCGCGGGCCGGTTAAAGGAAAGGATACGGATACTGCCGCAGTGGGGCGCGGGGATATTTATGACATTAATTACAGTCGGCGGAGAAGAGGGGGAGGAATAGGCACAGCGCTGGAGCTGCCGGAGAAGAACGGTAGTGCGGAAGGTGAGGTTTGGGGTGAGAGATGAAGGCATGGTTGGGACGGAGGTGCTTGAGATGCTGGCGTGGTGAACGGTTTTTGAAGTGTTTGCAGTCAGAACGTCTACTCGACCTCGGGAGACAGCTCCAACCAACTTCTTTAAATTTGGCTTGAGTAGGAGGCTATTCCCCATTAAAAAGACAAATACATCAATAGTGTCTACTGTAGAGGCATGGATTGGCATTGCAGCCTCTTCCCCATAGCTGTTCTTCTCTCTAATACCTCGCTACTGCTCATAGTGAAGGAAAATTAAGCAGGGATATTTAGCGTTTGTGCGCCGAACCTTCACAGATGGGAGACTATCCCTTGACATTGATTTGGATAAGGGACCAGCCAATCGGAGAACCCGGTTCAATGCAAGTGCCCAATCAAATCCACTAACAAATCCTCTAAGGACCGCAACAGGTTAAGGGATAGCGGATTTTGTCACGCAGTAAACTTTCCAACGTTTACAAATAACGAAACTCAACGACAATCTTCTGACTCGCACGCGGCACTCTTTCTTCACGCCCACTCATCAGACTCCCGCCTCAGTTGGTGTCATACTATAGCTTGATGCTCCAAGTAATTTGCATATTTCCCATTGCCTCTATTCTTTGCACGAAGCTGGTAGTTCAAAGTCATGTCTTCCCCTATAGACGTTAATAAGCGTCTTTCGGATCTTCCATCAGAGCTGTTAAGCATCGTTGTAGGCTATCTCGCACCATCCTATGAGAACCGTTTCAAGCCTGGCCAAGAGAAAGATCTCCAAAGTGCCAATTTCGCACACCGCTGCCTTCGACAATTGGTACCACAGTTCCTCTTCCGTAATATGTGTATTATGGTTGTCACCGTTGACTTATCATCCAAACTGGGAGGCATGCTCCTCGATCCTTTGGGTTTAGAGCTTGCAAAGCACATTAGAAATGTCCAACTAAAAGTATGGACTACCAATACTCTCCTAAATTGCGATTCTGGAGCTGACGTAAAATGACTACATAGGTTCCACCTGCAATCCTATGGGAGCCTGACCATTTCGAATATACACAACCCTTTTCAAACTCAACAACCCTGCGTCTTCTATCTAGACTTGGCGCCTGGGATAAGCAGTCTCTAACATTTGAGCAAAAGGAGTTCTGCCTCTCATATCACGTCGCCATGGTCGAACCCTTCAGCAGGAGCACAAGTTGGTCCGACTTGCTTCCCCAGGCACAGCACGTCTGCATGCAAGTATTTCGTCAGCTCCCGAAACTTGAACATGTTGAAGTAGGCATCTGCGAACGGGTAGATCATCCTGATCCCACCATAACGAACGCCTTCATCAAACGCTGGGGGAGAGATGTGATTACCCACGAGAATCCAGCCTACGTTGAAGACACAGTCCTGAACCTTGCATGGGCCAGTGGCGTTATAACTCAAACAATCCCTGGAAATGTCAAATCGCTCCATCTCTCTGCCGCAAATCTCTACGGTCTTAGCAGGTTGGTGTTTAAACAACATAGCATATCCTATAACCCGGCAAGGAACTTGCTTTCCGTAACAAACCTGACTCTTGACATCCGCGGGGTTCAAGGCTATAACGGCGGGTCCGACTGGGACGCCACGTCGTCGGGCACTTACGCAATGGTGGACTACTGGGCTAAGACCATTAATTCCCTGCCGAAACTTGTCCATCTCCAGCTAAACGGAAAAATTGGCAACGTCATGGTACGCTACGAGGATCTGATCGGCAGTACTCTTAGCTTGCTGCTTCCAAAAGTGAAACGACCCCTTCAATCGCTCTCTCTGCACAACTTCCTCACGAGTGTGAGAACTCTATCCAAGTGCCTTCCTGCTTTTAAATCGTCGTTGAAGAGTCTCATCCTGGATGAAATTGTACTGTTTTAAAGCGCCTGGTTGAAGCTGGCTACCTGGTTGGGGGACTATATGCCAGGAACTAGGATCAGAGTCGATCATCCTAAAAACTATACGAGACCCGTTTCGCAATCCTCCCTCCACGAAATGTCAACAATGGGGATACAAGTTACGGATGAGAATTTCGAATATGAGACACAACTCAATTTAAGGTCGTGATTAGTCCAACGGTACCGATTCATGATCGTTTAGTTCAATACGTATTGAAGAGAGAACGGCGTTCCAGCTGCGACGTATGATCCACACCTTTTTTAAAAGTATCTTCTATAAAATAAGACCATTTTCCAGATTGTATAACATAAGTCTAGGGGGCTAAACTAGAGCGGTAGACCGCGCCTTTACATTAGATATCTAGATAGCAACGATATAATAGTCGCGAGTCTTAACTGTGGCGAACCAATCTCACATATAGTTTATACGTGTCAACAGGCCACATTGACACTACGGCTATAGGACTCTCACCTAAATCCTGCATTATCTAGAAAATTGAAGTAGTTACTAGATATCCACCTCTCAGTTTATGACCTTGTGAATTACTGACTTTTCACGCAAGCACTGCTCTGCCGTATCTCACTGTTCTGTTCCTGTCGACCTGAATCGGATTTACGTACTTTGTCTTAGTTGTCTCTTAACTTATGACTAAATGTCTCATCGAATGTCTCACCACCTATTTCTATTACCTATTTGACTCAGTTGCCTGGACCTACCTGATGTATATAGGGAGCTTCTAGAGCCCTCTTTAATAGACAGAGTTCTCATTCCTGATCGTCCGTTCAACAGTTCCGCTTCTTTTACGGAGACTTTAATTTTCATAGACAGCCTTTTGTATCTTCTTCAAAATCCCTCGTTTAGTTCTTCTCAATATTTAGAAATTCTGGGTTTTTGACCTTTTTGAGCCTGCTTTAGTGAATTATCCTAAACGCTACTTTAATCAGCTACTGTTGCGCAGTTCTTCGAGTCGCAGCCGTCGGTATTGCCCCAGCAGCTCTATCTTTGGTGAAAAAAATAACATTGCATGTATAATCTAAAGTGGTTCAACCGCTGTCTTTTGTTCTGCAGTCACCTTCATAAGACCATTAACCGTCACACTCAGTCAGAACATCCGCCTCACAGGAACAGCTCCAGGCACCATCATCTATCAATGTTAACATAAGCTTCTAATTCTGCCTACACGGCACGCAAGCCTCTCCTATCCTCCCAGCAAATAGCCTCGCTGTGCCACTCTATCTAATAAACTAGAATCGCACAAACAAAAGGGGGTGGTGGGATGATTTCAAATGTTCGACAAACTCCATGACTAAAAAGGGGGGGATCCAAGTACTAGCATAGTGGTAGGAAAAGGGAAAGGGGGAAATCACAAAATGCCCCACTCCGCTCATGCTCAGCATCACAGTCGTCATTCAAACCATTCAGCATTTTAATCTCATTCGTTCAGACCGCCCATACAATATCCCAATGCACATTCAGATTCGTAACCTACTTTTACCCGAAAAACACGCGCACCGTCTGCTGCGTCTCCGGTGGCAGATTCGCCAGCAGCTGGTTGGCGTCCAGGCCGGCAGTTGTGACCAGCTGTTTCGCAGCGCCTACGATACGGCTGGCGGTTTGGCCTTGCAGGGTCTCGGCCTCAAGGGCTTGCGCGATGAAGGTGAAGCATTTCGCGGCTTGGGACATGACGGCTGGATTTTGTCTATTGTATCACTTGTTAGTAGATGTTGAAATAGAGAGGGGTATTAGGAGGGAAAGGATGGAAGGGAAAGATACAAGGAAAAAAAAAGAAATATTATGTGGCGCTTACTGGTCAATCAATTGCGCGAGGAAGCTGTAAGCGTACGGCGCTGCCTCCTCGTCATTCGTCACAGGGAGAGTATCAATCCAAGCCGCGACTATCTCTTGCACATTGCCCACCTTCGAGCTGTTATAGTGCAGGACCTTTGCGATACTAGCGCAGGCATTCTCCGTGGCAAAGACATCATCGTCGTCCCGCGCGTTGGGGCGTTGTGTTACTTGGAACAACATGGGCAGGCTCGCACTTACGAAGTCCGACCAGGCCTCTCCTCCTTTATGCGCAGCAACACCAATGCCGTACACAGCTGCTTGGCGATTTGCAGGCACGTCGTCGCGCATGCCGTCAACAAGGGGTTGGATAATGTGCGAGCTGTAGTTCCAAGACTGCGGACCGCAAAACTCCAACACATCATCGAAGATGCATATGGCCCACTGGCGTTGGGTCGGGTCTGTATTAACAACCGCCATATTATAGTAATTCAGCAACAGCTCCCAGTGAGGGAGGAAGCTCGTGCCTTGGTTCTTGAAAATAGTATGGAATGCTTTGTTCATATCCGAGAGTAGATTCTGATCGTCTTCAATGGCGAATAGAGTCTCCTCAGACTGTTCTTCGCCGTCCTCCGTCTCGGCTTGCTCTTCTAGACGAGTCTTGACGCGTTCTTGATAGTCTTCTAACACAGATTTGGCTGAGTCGACGAAGGTGCGCATATGCGTGCTTATAAGGCAGTTCTTGCCTATTACTTCAACACACTCATAGAAGCATTGGTACATCTCTGCCAGTGTGTCGATTGCGGGCTCGGTGCTAAGAACTTCAAGGACACGTTCCACGGTGCGCTCCCATAGCTGGCCAAGTTGTGCTGACTGGGCCCCATGCGCTCTCTTGTACGCATTGAGGAGTTGGGGTACACACTTCGCTGAAGCTACCCGTACGGGGTCGTGGAAGAAGAAGGCCAGCCCTGGTAGAGCGATCTTGTCCATGATATCATTAACGTATGGCTCAAAAGCGCCCTCGAGAACTTGAGCATAGATGACGATGAGTTCGATAGCCATATGCTTGTCATCGAGTGTGCTAGTCTTAATGCCAATGACCTTGCCTTTAAGGGGGACAAGTTCCCAGCCCTCTTCTTGTTCCACCTGCGCGACCTGCTCTTCATCATCGAGGAGCTGAATGTCCGCTTTGGCACCAGCAAGCTCAGTCAAAGGCGGGATGACTGCAGGAAGGTAGGGAAGGAAATCCTGCCCAAGAACTCGGCACATCCTACCCCAGCAATGGAGTAGATATGATGCTTGCGGGTCATCGGCATCCGTAATGTTTTCTATTTTGATTAGTTTAATATCAGAATTCCCAAGGGGACATTCTTACGTTGAACGGTGCCAAGCACATTAACTAATGCAATGGAGTCTTGGCCCATCCGCTCTTTACCAACAGCAAGGGCTGAAGTACAATTAGTAGGGTTCAGTCAATTTGGGGGTTGTACTGACCAATCAATGTTGCACACTCCATGGCCTTAGCCCTAAGCAGCCTGTACTCCTTGGATTGCTCCTCGCGCAATACATTAAACAACAACGGCATCAAAGTATCATAATACCTTGAGAAAGCAGCCTCTGCAGAATCGGCAACAGTTGCAATCGTCGAAAGAGCTTGCTCTTGCACGAAGCGCTTTGGACTCTGTAAGAGCAGGAGTAAATGGCCAAGGAGCTGGTCAAGGTACGGTTCAAGGACGGTCTTCTCTGCTTCCTCGCAGAAGTTGACAAGTGCCGCAGCAGCATGCGCCTGTACGCGAGGCTCCGCTGACTCCAAGACGGGGATGATGTTGGGCAGGACGACTTGGTGGTACTTCTCTTGCATTGTGCCGGCAAAATCAGTGCTCATTTGCCCAAGAGCATTGCAGCCAGCCCAACGAACTCGTGGGTGTGGGTCTCTGAGAGCGGGTAGAACCAGATCAAGGACCTTGTCTAGCTCTCCGATCATTAGATCCCGACAACCTTCTGAGATTGCAGAGATCGCCATAAGAGCAGCATGCCTGTCGCGCCAGGCAGAAGAAGTCATCATCCGTGGGAGCCAATTGAAAGTCGGTGGCAAGATTGCTTGGCCTCCAAGTTTGTTGGCCAGTCTGTCCATGCATTGCTCGCCGGCCACGTGGTTCATATCACTCTCGTCAATGTCCAGCTACCAAAAGTTAGTAATGTTGTGAATTTGAGGGAATGATTTTACCTACATCTTCGGACGCGTTCCATTCCTCTGCATCATCGTCATCTATTCCAACATCAGTCATCAATGATAAGCATTGTGTGACCATATCATTCGTATAAGTTGGATCCTTGCGGCACATTTGAGGATTATAGTCGGCAAATGTTGCCATAAGCTCAAGTGCGTTCTGCCGGGCCTGATCGCCAAGATCCTTATCCTGAATGACTGATACACTAAACATGACGAGATTATTGAATAAAGGCTTGAACATTTTAGGAGCCACTTCCGCCAATTCGATCAATGAGATCAGTGCTTTAGTTAATTGTTCTGCATCGCCTGCTTCCTTGATAGGAGGCAGAATGTTAAGTATCTCGGGTATAAGTGCATAGTATTTTGGCTGGGATTTCTTGTTGATAGATCTGAAAAACGAGGCAAATGCTTCCATAGCGGCGATCCGAACCTTGAATGTTATTAGTACTCGAGATTCGAGTGGCGTTGGGTTGTTATATACCGAGACATCGTCGTCCTTGAATCCTCTTGTAAAGGCTGCTATTACGGTGTCTTCATGCTGCTTCTCTATTATGCCAGGTGTTGTAGCAAATATTCTGAAGGCGCTCTCTCGCTGACCGGGGTCATTCGATTGACTGGCTGTGAAGAGGGCTCCCAGCAATTCTGGCCACGGTTCACCTGGTACCATTTTGTATCAGTAATTTTCTAGCCCAGCCGAGGGATTCCAATGCTGTACCTTCTTCTGTATACTGCCTAGCGATCTCTGCGACTGCATCTCCAATCTTATTCCTAACATAAGGTAGAGATTCGGCCGCTAAACAGTGTAACAGTTTGGCGCGAATCGCGTTTCTCTCTGGCGGTTGTAGCGTCAGGAACAAATCCTTGGTCTGCCCTAACACGGGATCTTTGCGTGCTCTCGTAGCTATCCGCCTAAATAAGACTGCTGAGAATGAGCGTGTCTGCCAACGCGGACCTATTAGCCCATTCTTATAAGTTCCATAGGCAAACTATTCTCCTCACCGAAGGATCTTCCTGCCCTTGTATTTGCTCCGATAGGCCCATGAGCAAAATCTCCGGCCTGTTTGTTACCCATTCTGTATTCAGTTGTTCTTCCGCTTGTGTACGTTCTACATTATCGGCAGCTTGTAACCCTTTGAGCAGCTGGCTTAGTGCGGCGTGCACCTCGGGTGGCAGCAAAGACATGGTGTGTTATGTAGAGGGTAGGTTAAGCTGGGCTTAGAAGTGCAAGGTGGGCGCAGATGCGCACAAATAGTTAGGTTCCGCAAGGGAGGAAGATGATGTTCCAGGCTGAATGAGTGTGCTGCGGCCGGCTGAAATATTCAAGAGAGATTCAAGGTCTTGCAAACACTCTGACAAGCTGTAGAGGTTCGCGTATCAAAGTGTATAAAAAATTCAGGCAGGGCTGTTGTTGTTGTTAGTGGGGTGAATGAAGGTGCGCGAGGCGCGAAAGCAAAAAAATGTGTCCAACACAACGTCGACTAGGTAGGGTGGGCGTGTCATACCTTCGCCCGTAGTCACGGCGAAGCTACGCATGTGAATTTTCCTTTATCAAACCAGTCATAACAAACTTAGTGCAATTTTGAAGGCCTGTCGGGCCTAAATTTTATTTAAATAATTAATTGAGTCCTTCCTTCACTGCCAAAGCCACCGCTGAACCTAGAGTACAAAGTGATTGTTGTCTAATTGGGAGCTAGTGGATGAATCCAGGGATATAGAATGAAGAATATTGGTGCTACAGTCTAGGAGTCAATATACGCGTCAGATATTAGAAATACGCTTCCTATCGTAACAAAGCTATCGGTTCGAAGCACGGCCCAGAGCAAAAACGGCAACAATTACCACTGCTAGAGTGACGATAGCTCCTGGAAGAAGTAAATCGTTCGGAACACCAGCAATCAGCTCTTCCTGCTTGGTAACAGAGGACGGTTGCTGTCGATGATGCCTTTCTACAGCCTCTTCTTCCTCATCTTCTTCAAAATATATCTTTCGCTCTTTCATAACTGACCCAGGAGGGCTTGGCGGCTTGGCCAATGCGGGTTGTGGTTCGAGAGTAGTCTGGAGAGGGGGCTTCTCAGGATCGTGGACAAAAAGATCTACCTTATCTCTATTTGCTAGCCGTGAAAGGCTAATGGCTTCAACCAAATCGTTGTCCGTAGTAATCGATACAGTGTCACCTTCATTATCAAGGTAGCTGAGAGCGAAACCGGCTTTTGAAAGTTTGCCGTCTTCGAAAGTTGGAGTACCGCCAATAGATTCTACTTCAGATCCCAGCTTTCCAGCAACACGTGAGATGAGATCTTCGATACCCCCTGAAGCAGCAACTTGCAGTCGATGGACACGACCACTTGGTGCCTTGAATTTGAACGGAAATGGTATGTCCTCCAATGGTGTAGCTTGCGCGCCAGCAAGAGCAGAGTGCGCAGGTGAGTCAGCTCCATGGTGAGAAGCCGATTCATTAGGGAGGACACTATCTCCACGATCAATTAAACTCGGTCGGCCTATATCAGGCGACATAACCGATCGAGCATCAGGAGTCTGGGGTAGTCGACTTCCACCTTCACCAGACATCATAGATTCGGTTTCATTGTCTAGAGAGAGCCAAAACTTATTCCATGCGGGGCCTTCGCTATCTTGAGTAGTGATATTGTTGATCTAATCCAACAGTGAATATTGGTGATAAATATCCAACGCTCTATGGTACTTACCTGATCTAAAGTAGCATACGTCAGTTTAAGGACATCTACCATTCCAACAATTTTGTCAGCTTCACCCATTACCGGCAGGTTCAGATAGTGGCCGTCTACGACTGTTAGCAAACATATGAAACACTGTGCAAGGCAGCCATACCGTGCATTTTGCGTAGAGCAGCTTGAATGCTCATATCCATCGGCGCGAAGTCTGGATGGGGGGTCATCACTCTAACCACACTACAAGTAGCAGGATCAAGACCCGCAGCAATAACACGAAGAACAACATCTTTACTTGTGAAAATGCCAGTTACAGAGCCTTGGTCTTGCACAAGAACTGCGGTGGTATGGTTTTCCTTCATGAGCGCAGCTGCTTCCTTAACGGATGTGCGGACAGAGACCGTTGTAGGTGGTAGACCGGTTAGGACAGACTCAAGGGTTGGCCCGGACATCTTATGTCGGATTGCTTCCACATATTGAATGATTTGTTGTGGCTGGCTTGAACCAAGCTCAGCCTGAACGCCCTCCAGAGCATCGTAAAGCTTCCGTGAGGAGCTGTATGCACGTTCAAGTTTTTCCATTGCATCATAAAAGCATTTTGTGATATCCAGTATTCCAGAGATATCGTGATTCTCATCCATTACGGGCAAATGCCGGAACCCTTTCCTGACCATAAGGTCCAATGCGTCCGTGGCACTTGTATCGGTCTTGGCGCAAAGAGGGTTCTTCGTCATAATCTCTGCAATGGTAACATCTCGAGCATCGATTCCTGCACCCACCACTCGGAAAGCAAGATCCTTGGCCGTGAATATACCAGCAATCCGCTCATCGTCATTTGTGACCAGAACGCAATCTTCCCGCTTCGCCGCCATCAATTGAGCTGCTTCGGCAACAGTAGTAGACGGCTTGATCTGCAGGGCCGGGCTAGGTTTGAGAGCGAGCACAGTCCCAGGTGGTGCTTTTCTTGTTGGACGGACGCGACCTCCTGGGTTCTTCTTTTTGTTGAGATCCGTCTCAATCTTCCGCCGAATAGCCTTTGAGTGGATTAGCTACAACCTATAATCCCAAAGCTGCATAGAAACGCTATCACTCACTTCATCCCTTTTTGTCTGTTTCTGCCGACTTGCACTGAGTGTTGAAGCGCCGGCATCGCTCTGTGACGTGTGCGAGTCAATAGCAGGTCGAGGTATGCTGGAGGGACTGTTCGTGAACGGGGCCTGCCCCTTGGACTTAGGCGCACCTCTAAAGGTGCCAGTGGCAGACATTATGACTCTGAAACAAAGCTGCAGTAGATGCTGGCTCTCGCAGTGGATAGCTGATCGGGGTATTCCACGAAAGCGTTTCTTATTCGAGGGCGTCTGATGATGCAAGGAAAGATCCCTGGTTGCCAGGTCACAGAGCTAAACAGAAAGTGCCACCGTCGCTGCAGTTCAAGGCGCAAGAATCAAAAACGGGATATAGATATCGTTAAGCAGCTTGAGTGGGAGTAATTATTCACTATGTACTAATGAAAGTATTTCAAGCACAAATTCGTCTACTCACCGCTCATCAGCAGCTGATATGCCAAGATAAAGATGGATAAGATAGGCTGGTGGCTGAATCTCGGTCTTCGCTTCGCCCACAACGCTTCAATTTCGACATTCTCAATAGCGACGCCGCCACGAACGTAACGAACTCTGAACAGCAACCCCCCGCTGACTCTTAGACAGGTAATCTCAGTTATTTCCATGAGAAGCGGATCGCCATGAGGCAGGACTAATGATATTGCAGATTCAGCCCACCATGGTCAAGAAGCGAGCGTCAAAGTATGGTCATTAGCAGACGGTTCTCAAAGCAAAGGAGAGACTAATTTGAGACACAGCGGCCGAAACAAGAAGGGTCGCGGCCACGTCAAGCCCATCCGCTGCTCCAACTGCTCGCGATGCACACCAAAGGATAAAGCGATTAAGAGATTCACCATCAGGAACATGGTTGAGTCCGCTGCCATTCGTATGTTTCCTAGGACCCGCTACTTTCAAGCTCTCAAAGAGAACTTGAGATCATTATTGCATGAGAGAATCGATATTATAGATCTGCCTCAACTAACAACTACGGATAGGTGATATTTCCGATGCGTCTGTTTTCCCCGAATATACCGTGCCGAAGATGTACCTGAAACTTCAATATTGCGTATCCTGCGCTATCCACGGCAAGATTGTTCGGTATGCTCTCATCCTACCCAACTACGAGCGATCATGTTCTAGCTGAAATGAATAACCAATACTTTATGTCTCAATTAGTGTCCGTTCACGGGAAGGTCGCCGAAACCGTGCCCCGCCACCACGCGTGAGGTACAATAAGGACGGAAAGAAGGTCAACCCTCAGCAAGCCGCTAAGACTGCTGCTGCTGGAGCTGGAGTATAAGTAGGTGGTTGAGAAGGGGAACGAGTAGACGAAGGCGTGACGCCGGGCATGGGTCTTGCTGGTCCTTTCTACATGTTATAATGGAATTTTTGCATGATTCCTAGGAGCTTCTAGCAGACGTAACGACATTATGGATTCGAACGTCGCACCAAAAGATGGCATCGCCACTAGCTAAAGAGCTTATACCACAAAATATACAATGTAGTCTGCCTCGCCATGGGTTCTCCAATAGCCAGCATGTTCTCCATATGTCGTAATTCCGGCTTCAACCTCGGTATTGGAACGCGGTGAAATAGCCAAGCTACCGCTGCACGATGCGCCGTCAAACTGAATTTGTTTGAATAGTCTCATACTGTTGATACTACAATCTTACAACAAAAGCATTTACGCCTGTGGTCCCGCACGCGCCCGAAGTCCAAGGTCCCCCAAAAAAACAACAATCACATTAATTCATACAGCCCATATCATCTTAATCATTTCGTTTCATAGTATCCACCAGACCGATATCCGCAGAGCTACTTGGCGTTTCCTGCCCCTCTCCATCTGCACTCTCTTCGGTCGGCTCACCATCATCCCAGTCCTCTACATTTTCATCCCAATTATCTAGCTCTTCCTCCACTGTTTGTGCACCTGCTGGCCTAATAACACCAGACTCCTGTTGCCCAATATCCCCCCCGAGTTCTACATCCACTCCATCTATATCATCACCTGCGACTGCGTGGTAGCTTCGAGCTGCCCGTTTCCGCTCTAGCATCCGTTTATGATACCAATTGCAGAGTGCCATGGCCAGAAGGGATCCGGTGATGTTGGCAAAGATATCGTAGTAGTCAAAGTCACGGCCATTCTAGGGGATATTAAGCTTATACACGAACATATCAAGCATTTAGAATACGTACTGGCAATATACTTTGGATGATTTCAGATCCGAAGCCAAGGGAAAGCGGGCAAACAATAAAGGTAAATTGGAGAACACGTCGGCGGTTAGTTTCGAGAATCCAGTAGAATAGTATCTGGAGATTTACATTAGATTACCTAGTATAGCTTATGGGAAGCATACATACTGTGACGAGGAAGAAGGTTATGAAATGTAGGACTTTGTCGCTCTGCTTGTATGTCGGTATATATTGTGAGGGAGAGAATCCGGCTAGTGCAGCTACCAGGCAGACGCCAACAAAGGCACCTGACATGCCGTTAGCAATCCGCTTTCCCATGTATGTGTATCTGTTGTACCCGCTGAGGCTACAGCTATCATACGATATGCGACGTTGCAGAGCTCCGAAACTTACCTGCGAATGGTTTTCGTATCCGCATATTCGGTGTTGGAATAGCAGTGGCGGCCGAATGCCTTTCACTCCAAAAGTCGAAACATGAGGGGTTTATTGAGAGATCTGAGAGCCGTTATGGTGTGTAGCGTGGGTGAAGCTTTCCAGAGGATTTTGGACAAGCTTCCGCTTCAGCCCTGACGTTTGTCAGTGCCAAGCGTTTAGTGCCAAGCATTTAGTGCATAATTAGAAGCCTTAGGCAACCCCCTTGCTTCGGCACTCCAACCTTACTACATTTTCATGGCGAGTCTCGAGAACTATATGCACAGCTTCAGGCATCGTGAATATGCTATATTGAAACGTGTAACCAACTACCGGTACCATGCCAAAACGTCATTTTGTCTCACCCGCGTACTACCCCGTTTCTTGACATCATATGTCTTACTACCTATTTCCATTACCTATTACTGACTAAGTGGCGCTGTCTACAGTAGCAATTGTGGATCATCGTCGTTATCTTCTTGCCACCTACCTCGTGTATATATAGAGACTTTAGAGCTACATTCAAAATCAAGTCGCTCGTTCAATTCCCACACGCTGCAAAGCTTACAAAACGGAGTAGGTAACCGTACCCTCTGATACTTAGATTAGTACCGCAAACACTATAGGCAACTGAGGTAACGTTAATGGCATTTACACGAAGTACTGCATATCTTGAAATGAACCCCAAGATGTGAAACCAAAACCAATACTATTTTCACATTCTCGTACATAGACGCTAGAAGAGGACTGAATGAAAAGTATAACCCAAAAAAAAGCTAACAAAAAATTACAGCACATCATTGTAATCTACCTAGTTATCCTCAACTGAATCAAGCCCAAGCATCACATATGTCGCAGGCTTAGGGGAGAACATACTCTCGGTGCCTAGTCCTCCTTCATTTATACACTCCTCTCCTTTAAGGAAACACGTAGCGCAGAATCGTTCACCAGGCTTGTATGATCCGAGCCATACTCGGCCTTGGGCAGGTAGAGAAGAGTGGCAGAAGCGAGAAATGAATCGCTCTCCAGAGAGCCCAACTCCTTTCCAGTCTTTGCCGCATAGGCATCGAACTTTCTACGGGCATCTTCACCACCACAGTCATTTTCGTCTTCATCATCTCCGCTTTCTTCGCCGCTATTGCTGTCATCTTTCTGAAGATTATCAATTAGTCTTATGGAATTCGAAAGGTCAGTTTGATTGACGATACCAGCCCTCCGGACAAATTCAGCACACCCGCTATTGAACCTGTGCTTTGTTTTTACACATTCCGTAAAGGTGATCCATACCGGAGCAACTAGGCCAATTCGCAAAGACTTGTAATCGTCGCCGCATTGCGAACAGCACTTTGAATCGGGCTTTGGCTCCGCCTTCAGTGCTGTATCGGAGATGGAATCGCGCAAAGTCTCTTGAGTCCAGCCTGCTTTTGCCAAAGTCGTCTGAAGCTCTAGGGTGATAAGTTCGTCGACTTTTTCAACGCCCCCGGGCATAGCCCTAGCCCACGCGGCATATATGACTAGCAACTGCCTTGCTATACATGCTTCCTTGACTTGGGCAATATCTGGACTGCCTTAAGCTCACCTTCACGGCAGAGCCGAAATATGAGAGAGTTGTCTGCAGTGATCTCATTGGACTGGAGCCGACTACTCAATCCAATGGATCCTAACTAGACTGCTGACCTATTTCGGTAACCGCTATTCCTATCTAGGTATGGTCCATTGGATTTGGACTGGAGCATTGGAGT
>Ga0307515_10006675_pt1 | contig 22994 bp, 25 predicted proteins | sample 17_EM_MG_FD_194513 | JGI IMG/M metagenome (GOLD analysis project Ga0307515, IMG submission 194513) | Populus trichocarpa ectomycorrhiza microbial communities from riparian zone in the Pacific Northwest, United States - 17_EM | ecosystem: Host-associated > Plants > Roots > Unclassified | place... | reverse complement strand
CTTGCAGGCCGAGCCTGCGGTCGTCAAGGAGCTCGACCGCCAGATGAACCTGAACGAGTCGGTCCTCCGGACCAAGGTCCTCCGCCCCGAGACCCACTGAGCATCCTGCTCAGCTGATCTCGGGATTCGAGTAGCAGCACCAAGCAGCCAGCAGCAAACCCGCCGAGAGGTTCCCCCATGGCAGGCGAGACCGTCATCACGGTCGTCGGCAATCTTGTCGACGACCCCGAGCTGCGCTTCACCCCTTCCGGTGCGGCGGTCGCGAAGTTCCGTGTCGCGTCCACTCCCCGCACCTTCGACCGCCAGACGAACGAGTGGAAGGACGGCGAAAGCCTCTTCCTCACCTGCTCGGTCTGGCGTCAGGCGGCGGAGAACGTCGCCGAATCGCTCCAGCGAGGCATGCGCGTCATCGTGCAGGGCCGGCTGAAGCAGCGGTCCTACGAGGACCGTGAGGGCGTCAAGCGCACGGTCTACGAACTGGACGTCGAAGAAGTCGGCGCCAGCCTGCGCAGTGCCACGGCCAAGGTCACCAAGACCGCCGGTGGCGCTCGCGGTGGCCAGGGCGGCGGTTTCGGCGGTGGCGGTGGCGGTGGCGGTGGCCAGGGTGGCGGCAGCTGGGGTGGAAACTCCGGCGGCGGTCAGCCGGCCGGCGGCGCTCCCGCCGACGACCCGTGGGCCACCGGCGCTCCTGCCGGTGGAAACCAGGGCGGCGGCGGTGGCGGCTGGGGTGGAAACTCCGGCGGCGCCAGCGGTGGCGGCGGTGGCGGCGGCTACTCGGACGAACCGCCCTTCTAGGCCCTTGGGCCGAGGGTGGGTCGTACCCACACTTCTTGATCACACAGGAGATACACCATGGCGAAGCCGCCTGTGCGCAAGCCGAAGAAGAAGGTCTGCGCATTCTGCAAGGACAAGGTCCAGTACGTGGACTACAAGGACACGAACATGCTGCGGAAGTTCATTTCCGACCGCGGCAAGATCCGTGCCCGCCGCGTGACCGGCAACTGCACGCAGCACCAGCGTGACGTCGCCACGGCTGTGAAGAACAGCCGTGAGATGGCGCTGCTGCCCTACACCTCCACCGCGCGATAAGGGAAGGGTGACCGACTAATGAAGATCATCCTCACCCACGAGGTCTCCGGCCTCGGTGCCGCGGGCGACGTCGTGGACGTCAAGGACGGTTACGCTCGCAACTACCTGATCCCGCGGAAGTTCGCTATCCGCTGGACCAAGGGTGGCGAGAAGGACGTCGAGCAGATCCGTCGTGCTCGCAAGATCCACGAGATCCAGACCATCGAGCAGGCCAACTCCGTGAAGGCCCAGCTCGAGGGCGTCAAGGTCCGTCTGGCCGTTCGCTCCGGCGACGCAGGTCGTCTCTTCGGTTCCGTCACCCCGGCCGACATCGCTTCGGCGATCAAGGCTTCCGGTGGCCCCGAGGTCGACAAGCGTCGTATCGAGCTGACGTCCCCGATCAAGACCCTGGGCGCCCACGAGACGTCCGTGCGTCTACACCCCGAGGTTGCCGCCAAGGTCAACATCGAGGTCATCGCAGCCTGATCGCTGCACTCGGCACAGCTGAGAGAGGGGCCGCACCCGTTGGGGTGCGGCCCCTCTGCTGTGCCCGGGACGGATCGAGGGCCGAGTGGTGCGTTCGAGATGGCGCTACGGCGCTCATGTTTCACGTGAAACATGGCAGTGCGCGGTGTTTCACGTGAAACGGTCAGCGGGTCGCACCCGTGACGACCCAGCGACCAGAGTGGGTGCGCAGCAGGAGTGTCAGCATGCGCACCGCCATCATCAGGGTCATCGCTCCCCAGAGTGCGGTCAGTCCGGCACCGAGGACCGGTACGAGCAGAGCCGCTGGAGCGAAGACCGCCAGGGTCACCACCATCGCCCCTGCGAGATACGGCCCGTCTCCCGCGCCCATCAGTACCCCGTCCAGGACGAAGACGACACCGCAGATCGGCTGGGAGAGCGCCACCATGATCAAGGCGGGCAGGGCAGTGTCCTTGACGGTGGGGTCGCTGGTGAAAAGGGGGAGGAAAAGCGGGCGGGACAGGATCACCAGGAGACCGAGCACTACTCCGACGGCGATCCCCCACTGGACCATGCGGCGGCAGGCGGCGCGGGCGCCCTGGGGGTCGTTCGCACCGAGGTAGCGGCCGATGATGGCCTGGCCCGCGATCGCGATGGCGTCGAGTGCGAAGGCCAGCAGGGACCACAGGGACAGGATGATCTGGTGGGCAGCGATGTCGGCGTCTCCGAGGTGGGCCGCGACGGCGGTGGCGATCAGGAGGACCGCCCGCAGGGAGAGTGTGCGGATGAGGAGAGGCACACCGGCCTGGGCGGAGGCTCTGATCCCTGCGCCGTCGGGACGGAGGGCGGCGCCGTGCCGGCGGGCTCCGCGGACGACCACGACGAGATAGACGGCGGCCATGCCCCACTGGGCGATGACGGTGCCCCAGGCGGAACCGGCGATGCCGAGGTCGGCGCCGTAGACAAGCCCTACGTTGAGGGCGGCGTTGGCGACGAAGCCTGAGACGGCTACGTACAGCGGGGTCTTGGTGTTCTGCAGTCCGCGCAGGACTCCGGTTGCGGCGAGGACGATCAGCATGGCCGGGATGCCGATGGAGGAGATGCGCAAGTAGGTCGTCGCGTAGGGGGCGGCGGTGTCCGAGGCGCCGAAGAGGCCGATGAGGGCGGGTGCCGAGGGGAGGACGACGGCGATGACGGTGGCGCCGATCAGCAGGGCGAGCCAGATGCCGTCCATGCCCTGGCGGATGGCGGCCTGGAGGTCACCCGCGCCGACACGTCGGGCGACGGCCGCTGTCGTCGCGTAGGCGAGGAAGACGAAGACGCTCACGGCTGTCGTCAGGAGGGCGGATGCCACTCCGAGTCCGGCGAGTTGTGCGGTGCCGAGATGGCCGACGATCGCGCTGTCGGCCATGACGAAGAGGGGCTCGGCGACGAGTGCGCCGAAGGCCGGGACGGCCAGCATGACGATCTCTCGGTCGTGCTGTCGTCGGGTGGCCCTGGTGGCCGCGGGAGCCTGTGTCATGAGCACTAATCTAATCGTCCACAGGTAAGAGATGCAATTGCTTTGTGACCCTTACCTCTGATCTCGCCTCGTGTCCTCTCGCGCACTGTTCGAAGCGATCTTGGTCCGATGTGGAAAGTTTTTCTTCTGCACAGCCAGTGGATGGGAAAGGTGCAGGTCAGATTGGTTACGACGGAAGCGGCGAGGTCTTGTTCACAGGGCTGTCCACCGGGTCGTGCACAGGTTTTGGCGGGTTCTCCACAGCATCCGGGCCGTCGTCCACATGGCCTGTGGATAACCAGATTGGCTGACGGTGCCCACGGGCCTACGGTGGACCGGTACCCGCCCCGTCCGTCGGACCGAGAACCATCACAAAACCGACGCGCCCGTACCGGAGTTGGGCGCTTCATTTGTCAGTGCCGTGCCGTAGAAATAAGGGGCACGGCGAGGTCCGCTCGACGGACGGGAGGAGGTGGCTCGGTGAGTATTTCCGAGCCCTTGGACGACCCGTGGGCCGAGAGCGGTCCCAGTGATCGTCTGCCTGCTTCCCGACGGCGCGGTGACGGAGGCCGCGGCCGGGACGAACAGCACGACCGCGGCCGTGAAGGTGGCGAGTGGGAGGGCGCCGGTTCGGCCTTCGAGCGAGTGCCGCCGCAGGACCTCGATGCCGAGCAGTCCGTGCTCGGCGGCATGCTTCTCTCCAAGGACGCCATCGCGGACGTCGTCGAGGTCCTCAAGGGCCATGACTTCTACAAGCCCGCGCACGAGACGATCTATCAGGCGATCCTCGACGTCTACGCCAAGGGCGAGCCGGCCGACCCGATCACCATCGCCGCCGAACTCACCAAGCGCGGTGAGATCAACAAGGTCGGCGGCGCATCGTATCTGCACACGCTCGTCCAGACCGTGCCGACGGCGGCGAACGCGGAGTACTACGCGGAGATCGTCCACGAGCGGGCCGTCCTGCGCCGCCTGGTCGAGGCCGGCACCCGCATCACCCAGATGGGATACGCGGCCGACGACGACGTCGACGAGATCGTCAACCGGGCCCAGGCCGAGATCTACGCGGTCACCGAGCAGCGGACCAGCGAGGACTACCTCCCGCTCGGCGACATCATGGAGGGCGCGCTCGACGAGATCGAGGCGATCGGCTCACGCAGCGGCGAGATGACGGGTGTGCCCACCGGGTTCACCGACCTCGACTCGCTCACCAACGGTCTGCACCCGGGCCAGATGATCGTCATCGCGGCCCGTCCCGCGATGGGTAAGTCCACACTCGCGCTGGACTTTGCTCGCGCGGCGTCGATCAAGAACAACCTCCCGAGCGTCATCTTCTCCCTCGAAATGGGGCGCAACGAGATCGCGATGCGCCTGCTGTCCGCCGAGGCCCGAGTCGCCCTGCACCACATGCGCTCCGGCACCATGACCGACGAGGACTGGACGCGGCTGGCACGCCGGATGCCCGAGGTGTCGTCCGCACCGCTCTACATCGACGACTCCCCGAACCTGTCGATGATGGAGATCCGCGCGAAGTGCCGTCGGCTCAAGCAGCGCAGTGACATCAAACTGGTGATCATCGACTACCTGCAGCTGATGCAGGCCGGTGGCTCCAAGCGACAGGAGAGCCGTCAGCAGGAGGTCTCGGACATGTCCCGAAACCTCAAGCTCCTGGCGAAGGAGCTGGAGGTCCCGGTGATCGCGCTCTCGCAGCTGAACCGTGGTCCCGAGCAGCGTACGGACAAGAAGCCGATGGTGTCCGACCTGCGTGAGTCCGGCTCGATCGAGCAGGACGCCGACATGGTCATCCTGCTGCACCGCGAGGACGCGTACGAGAAGGAGTCGCCGCGCGCGGGCGAGGCCGACATCATCGTGGGCAAGCACCGTAACGGTCCGACGGCGACGATCACCGTCGCCTTCCAGGGCCACTACTCGCGCTTCGTGGACATGGCGCAGACCTGACCGGGCGCCTGTAGGCCGCCGACCCGGTGCCGTGTCCCGAGAAATGTGCTCGACGTACGGCCGCCCCGCCGGATGGACTGGGGGCATGACGACATCTCAGGACGACTTGCTTCCCGGTACGCGCAGGGCGCTGTTGCATCGGATCGCCGTGGCCCAGGCCGAGGGGCGGGCGCCTTCGCTGGTCGCGACGGTGGTACGCGACGGGCGGGCGGTGTGGCACGGCGCGCGGACCTCGGTGGACGGACACGGGCCGGACGAGAACGTGCAGTACCGGATCGGCTCGATCACCAAGACCTTCACCGCCGTCCTGGTCCTGCGGCTGCGCGACGAGGGCGTCCTCGACCTCGGTGACCCGCTGGAGAAGCATCTGCCCGGCACCGGCGCGGGGGAGGCCACCATCGCCCAACTCCTCGCGCACACAAGCGGGTTGGCGGCCGAGTCGCCCGCGCCCTGGTGGGAGCGGACGCCGGGTTCCCTACGGCCGGAGCTTCGCGATGTGCTGGGTGAGCAGCCTCTGCTGCATCCGGTCGGCCGCCGGTTCCACTACTCGAACCCCGGCTACACGGTGTTGGGCGCGCTCGTCGAGGAGCTGCGGGGTGCCTCTTGGGAGGACGTACTCCGGCGGGAAGTGCTCGAACCCCTGGGCCTGGACCGCACGAGTGCTCAGCCGCAGGCACCGCACGCAGGTGGCTGGGCGGTGCATCCGTGGGCCGACGCGCTGTTGCCGGAACCCTCCGAGGACCTCGGCCGTATGGCACCGGCCGGTCAACTCTGGTCCGCCACTGGCGACTTGGCGCGGTTCGCCGTGTTCCTGGCGCACGGGGACGACCGCGTGCTGAGTGCGGAGTCCGTGCGGGAGATGCGGACCCCCGCGGCACCGGCAGAGGCCGCCGACGTGATGGACGGTTCCACATACGGTCTCGGCCTCCAGGTGCAGCGCCGCGACGGCCGACTGCTCATCGGCCACGGCGGATCGCTGCCCGGCTTCCTGGCGAGCCTCACCATCAGCCTCGCGGACGACGTCTCGGCGGTGGTACTGGCCAACTGCACCTCCGGGCCGCCGCTGGCATCGGTGGCCGTTGATCTCGTCCGTATCGTCGCCGAGGCCGAGCCGAGGATTCCGGAGCCGTGGCGCCCGATGCCTGAAGTCGACGCCGGAGTAATGGAGTTGGCGGGTCCGTGGTACTGGGGGACGCACGGTTTCGCCCTGCGGTTGACGGCTGATGGCGGGGCCTCGCTGGAGCCGTTGGCCGGCGGTGGCCGCCGGTCGCGGTTCCGGAGCAACGGTGACGGCACCTGGACCGGGCTGGAGGGCTACTACGCCGGAGAGCTCCTGCGGCCCGTACGACGCCCGGACGGGCCCCTGAGCCACTTGGACCTCGGATCGTTCGTCTTCACGCGTCAGCCGTACGACGAGAGCGGTTCTGTGCCGGGTGGGGTGGACCCGGAGGGGTGGCGGGGGATCTGATAGCCGTCGCGGCTGGGGAGGCGCCATGTTTCACGTGAAACATGGCGCCTCCCGCTGCCGGTAGGACGCCTCGCACTCTTCTTCAGGAGAGAGGCTTGGTCAGAGAGGGAGCTTGAAACCCACGTGTGAGGCGGTGAAGCCGAGCCGCTCATAGAACCGGTGGGCGTCGGTGCGGGTGGCGTCAGAGGTCAGCTGGACGAGTTGGCAGCCCTGGCGGCGGGACTCGGCGATCGCCCATTCGATGAGCTGTGTGCCCAGGCCGCTGCCCCGCTCGTCCGCGTGGATGCGTACAGCCTCGATGATCGAACGGGTGGCGCCCTTGCGGGACAGCCCCGGAACGACCGTGAGCTGGAGGGTGCCGACGATGCGGCCCTCGCGCACGGCGACGACGAGGTGCTGGTTCGGGTCGGCGGTCAGGCGGTCCAGGGCGGCCAGGTAGGGCGTCAGGTCGTCCGGTGACTCGCGTTGGGAACCCAGGGGGTCGTCGGCGAGCATGCCGACGATGGCGGGGACGTCCTCGGTGACCGCGGCTCGTATTTCAAGATCTCCCATGACCACACCTTAGGCAGAGAGGTGTGGGCGCGGGATGGACCTATGCGGGGACGTTCATCGACTCCACGACCCGGACCAGGGGCGCCAGTTCGAGGTTCGTGGCCGCTGCGTCGAGTGCCTCGCGCAGGGCGGTGTCATTGGTCGGGCGGGCCTCTTCGAGCAGCGTGAGGCCGGCCTCGGAGACGTTCGTGTAGATGCCCCGGCGATCGGTCGGGCACAGGTACCGGGAGAGCAGTCCGCGGTCTTCGAGCCGAGTGACCAGCCGGGTGGTGGCGCTCTGGCTGAGGACGACCGCGTCGGCAACCTGCCGCATCTGCAGATGCCCCCCGTCGCCGTCGTGCTGCCGGCTGAGCACGTCGAGCAGCGAGTACTCCCGCATGCTCAGGTCGTGCTTGGCCTGCAGGGCGCGCTCGATGTGCGCCTCGATCCTCCCGTGCAACAAGGAGAGGGCGCACCAGCCCTGGGCGAGGGCGGTGAGTGCGGGGTCCGTCGCTGTCATTGGCGTTTCCTCCGTCCCGGAGTGGCTGAACCCAGGATAGAGCACGGATGAAATAGTCCGCGCTTGCATATAGCCCGCGTCTGCAACTATTGTGAACGCACGCAAAGCGCTCCTGCAATCTTCTGGGAAGGGTACCTCCACATGCCTCTCGCGCTTCTGGCCCTCGCGATCGGGGCCTTCGGAATCGGCACGACCGAGTTCGTGATCATGGGGTTGCTGCCCCAGGTCGCGGGTGACTTCGGGGTCTCCATCCCCACCGCGGGACTGCTGGTCACCGGCTACGCGCTGGGTGTGGTGATCGGCGCCCCGCTGATGACCGTGCTCGGAACCAAGGTCCCCCGCAAGCGGATGCTGATGCTGCTGATGGGCCTGTTCATCCTCGGCAACCTGCTCTCCGCCGTCGCCCCCAGCTTCTCGGTGATGCTGATCGGCCGTGTGGTCGCCTCGCTCGCCCATGGCGCCTTCTTCGGCATCGGCTCGGTCGTCGCGGCCGAACTGGTCGCCCCGGACAAGAAGGCCGGAGCCATCGCGATGATGTTCACCGGACTGACCGTGGCCAATGTCGTCGGCGTCCCGCTGGGCACCCTCGTCGGGCAGTCCGTCGGCTGGCGTGTCACCTTCGCCATCGTCGCGGGCCTCGGCGTGATCGGCCTGGCCGGTATCGCCAAGCTCGTGCCCGACCTGCCCAAGCCCGAGGGCGTTCGCCTGCGGCACGAACTGGCCGCCTTCAAGAACACCCAGGTCCTTCTCGCCATGGCGATGACCGTCCTCGGCTTCGGCGGCGTCTTCGCGGCCATCACCTACATCGCGCCGATGATGACTCACGTCGCCGGCTTCGCCGACGGCTCCGTCACCTGGCTGCTCGTCCTCTTCGGCCTCGGCATGGTCGGCGGCAACCTCGTCGGCGGCAAGTTCGCCGACCGCGCCCTGATGCCCATGCTGTACGTCTCGCTGGGCGCCCTGGCCGTCGTGCTCGCGCTCTTCACGGTTACCGCGCACAACAAGATCGCGGCAGCCGTCACCATCGCCCTCATCGGCGCCCTGGGCTTCGCCACCGTGCCGCCGCTGCAGAAGCGGGTTCTCGACCAGGCACACGGTGCCCCGACGCTGGCCTCCGCCGTGAACATCGGCGCCTTCAACCTCGGCAACGCACTGTCCGCCTGGCTCGGCGGCATCGTCATCGCGGCCGGCTTCGGCTACACCGCCCCCAACTGGGTCGGCGCCGTCCTCGCCGCGGCCGCCCTGGTCCTCGCGATCCTCTCGGCCGCCCTGGAACGCCGCACCACCGCCCGCGGCGCCGTCGTCGCGGCCGGTACGCCGAGCGAGCAGCGGACCGCCGTCCACCACTGACCCCGCCGGACCGGAGCGGGGGACGCGGGGCCAGGGCCGTCTCCGTGCATCCCCGCCGGCCTCGGCCACCCGGCCAACAGCCGACCTCGGCTGTCCGGCCACCAACAGAAACAGCAACACCCGCAAGGAGAAACCCTGATGAGCACCACCACTGCCGTAGCCCCGCTGACCATCCAGGACGCCGAAGCGCTCGTCGCCGAGGCCCGTCGAGCCGCGGAGGCGGCCGGGGTCACGGTGAGCATCACCGTGCTGGACGCCGGCGGTCATCTGCTCGCCTTCCGGCGGGACGACCAGGCTGTGCTGATCTCCGGGGAGACCAGCACCCGCAAGGCGTACACCGCGCTTCAGCTGAACGCGCCCACCGCCGACCTCGTCGACGCCGTCCAGCCCGGAGGCCTCTTCCACACTCTGCCCACCGCGCTCGACCGGCCGCTGCTGTTCATCGCGGGCGGCATTCCCGTGCACCGTGGCGGCCGGCTGATCGGAGCGATCGGCGTCGGTGGCGGCGCGCCGACGCAGGACCACGGCTTCGCCCAGGCCGCCGTGGAGACGCTCGTCTGACGTCCGGAGGCGAGGGAGACGCCGGTTCCCGATGAGGTCGGGAGCCGGCGTTCGCCGTGTCCGGAGAGTCTCAGCCGGCCGCGACCGTCAGGGGAGCGAACCGTCGCGTCCAGTCGCCGGGCAGCTCCGCGATGCCGTACGTCATCACAGTGTTGAAGGCAACGGAGACGAGTCCGCGGTCCTTCGCCCAGGACAGCAGGTCCTCGTGGCGTACGTCGATGTCGGTGCGCAGCGGACGGTCGGTGCGGGCGGCGAGGGAGGCGAGGAGGGCCTTGGCCGTCTCCGAGTCCTGTGCGATCAGCGGGCCAACGACCTGGGTGTCCATGTTGGGCCAGGCGGCCGCGTAGCCGATGATCCGGCCGTTCTCCTCCGCGACCCTCAACTGGTCGGCGAAGGCGGGCAGTCGCGTGATGAGGGGCGTGCGATCGGTGCCGAACACCACCTCGTCCAGGCGCAGGATGCCGGTGAGGTCCTCGGCCGTGGCCGCGCGGGTGGCGATACCGGACTCAGGTCCGGCAGGTGTGAAGTGGCCGCGCAGCATCTCGGCCCGGCCGGTCGCCTTGAAGCCGAGTTCTTCGTAGAGGGGGCGGCCGTACGGGGTCGAGTGCAGGGTCAGCGGTGTGGTGCCCAGGGCTGAGACCAGGTGGCGCATCAGTCGGCGTCCGACGCCCTGACGGGCGTACCGCTCGGCGACCAGGACCATGCCGATCGCAACGAGATCCGGGCGGTCCTGCGGGCCGTACTCCGTGATGACGCACGCCGTGAGGAGACCGCCGTCGGGAGCGTCGATGCCGTAACCCTTTCCGGCGCTCAGGAGGAAGCCCCACTTGTGTTCCTCGCGTGGCCACCCCCGGTCCTCGGACAAGTCGGCGCAGGCGAGGCGATCGCGGAGCGTCAGCCGGCGGATGGGCAGAGCGGCGAGGGAAGGAGTCGGCACGCAGGTCAGGCTGTCTGACGTGCGTTGTCGGCGTCCACCTGTTTCCGGTGAGACGTACGTGCTTTTGGCCATGTCGTGATCAGCGGCACAACGTACCGACAGAAGACGGATGTTTCACGTGAAACACCGGCGAACGACGAGCATCCGGCAACCTCGCGGAAGGTGCCACAGCTCCTCCCACTAACCTCGTGGCTCATGGCGAGACTTCATCTCTTCGACCTCGACGGCACTTTGCTGCACGGAACCAGTGCGCCCATGGAGATCTCCCGTCAAATCGGCCTGGAGGCCGAGACGGCGGAACTCGAGCGGGCGATCTCCGCCGGGCTGATCGGGCCGCCGGAGTACGCGACCCGCGTGTACACGCTGTGGGCGGATCTCACCGAGGCGAATGTGGCGGCCGCCTTCGAAGGGGCCCCTTGGCTGGCGCGGATCCGAGAGGTCTGGGCCGAGATCAGGAGCGCCGGTGAATACTGCGCCGTCGTATCGCTCTCGCCTTCCTTCTTTGTGGAACGGCTCACGGGCTGGGGCGCCCACGCGGCACACGGATCGCTTTTCCCCGCCGTTCCATTCACCGAGCCGTCCATGGACGTGGTCGGAGTCCTCAGCTCCGCTGCCAAGGTGGTGATCGCGGACCGGCTGTGTGAGGAGTTCGGGGTGACGAGGGCGGACTGCGTCGCATACGGCGACTCGATGTCGGACAAGGACCTGTTCGGTGCCGTGCCCGTGTCCGTCGCGGTCAACGCGGATCAGCATCTGTCGGGCCTCGCGACCCACTCCTATGAGGGGCGGGATCTGTGGGATGCCTACGAATTGGTGCGTGGCGCCCGGTAGTTGAGGGAATCGATGGTTCGCCCCTCCCCTGTTCGCGGGGGAGCGAGGCGGCACTTGTGTGCGGAGCGCGGGCCGGTAGGGTCGACTCCGGTTCTTGTCCGGAGCCGGACGCCGCGTGAGAGTACTGCGGGCAATGTCACACTCTCGCCTTACTTGTCCGTACGCAGTGGGAATGTGGGTTGGATATGGCTGTATCGGCAGCTTGACCGAACGGGGAGAAAGCAAGCCGTCCGCGCGGAAGCAGGCGGCTTCCGGCTGAGGAAACGCGCAGACCGACCGAAAGATGCTCGAGGCGAGGCACACCATGGACGCTCCGACCACCACGTCGGCCGACAACGGCACGTCCGGCGGCAGCGGCGGAGGCGGAGCCGGCTGGTTCACTCCGCGCAAGCAGCCGGAGGTGCCTCCGGGCGAAGAGCGTGGGACGGCGGTGGGACGGCGTCCGGCCGTGCTGCGTCCGGTCCGCAGGGGCGCGGCAGCGGGGAGCAAAAAGCTTCCGCCCACGGAGAGTTCGGCACCTTCGACTCCACCTGCCTCATCGGCTCCAGCAACTCCAGCGGCCTCACCGACTCCGCCCGCCTCGCCGGCTCCGGGCGGCGACAGTGCCGCGTCCTATCCGGACGGGCACGCAGCTCAGCGGGACCTAGCGCCGGGACAGCAGCGAATACCGTCGGCCGTGACCGCCCCGCAGCGCTCAACTCCCGTCCAGCCCTCAACTCCCGTCCAGCACATGGCTCCCGCCGCTCCCGCGCCAGCAGCGCCCCCGCGTCCCGCACCGCAGCCCGCCGCACCCGCTCCGACCGTCGCCCAGGTTGCCCCGGCAGCTCCTGTGGCCCCGGCCGCCCCCGTGCGTGTGCCCGCCCAGCGTTCGTCCGGCCCCGCCACTGAGAAGGCATCCCCGGACGCCGTACTCATCCGCCGGACCATGACCGAAGTCGGCCCCGTGGCCGACAAGGTCACCTCGTACTTCTACGCGCTGCTCTTCGTACGCCACCCCGAGCTGCGGTCGCTGTTCCCGGCGGCGATGGACACCCAGCGGGACCGGTTGCTCAAGGCGCTGCTCACCGCCGCCGAGCACATCGACAACACCGAGGTCCTCGTCGCGTATCTGCAGAACCTCGGGCGCGGGCACCGCAAGTACGGCACCCGGCCCGAGCACTACCCGGCCGTAGGCGAGTGCCTCATCGGCGCGCTGAACAAGTACGCCTCCGCCGTCTGGGACGCCGAGACGGAGGCGGCCTGGGTGCGGGCGTACACGACGATCTCGCAGGTCATGATCGACGCGGCGGCCGCCGACGAACTGCGCGCCCCTGCCTGGTGGCACGCGGAGGTCGTCACCCACGACCTCAGGACCCGGGACGTCGCCGTCGTGACCCTCCGCCCGGACCAGCCCTACCCGTTCCTCGCCGGGCAGTACACGAGCCTGGAGACGCCCTGGTGGCCGCGGATCTGGCGGCACTACTCCTTCGCCTCCGCGCCCCGCTCGGACGGGCTGCTGACCTTCCATGTGAAGGCGGTTCCGGCGGGCTGGGTCTCGAACGCGCTTGTGCACCGCGCCCGGCCCGGCGACGTCATCCGGCTCGGACCGCCGGCCGGCTCGATGACCGTGGACCACACCACCGACAGCGGACTGCTCTGCGTCGGCGGCGGCACCGGCATAGCGCCGATCAAGGCACTGGTCGAGGATGTCGCCGAGCGCGGCGAGCGGCGACCGGTGGAGGTGTTCTACGGCGCCCGTACCGACCACGACCTCTATGACATCGACACGATGCTCCGGCTCCAGCAGTCCCATCCGTGGCTCGCGGTCCGGCCGATCGTCGACCGGCAGGGGAACCTCCAACTCCCGGACGCCATACGCACGTACGGACCGTGGAACGAGTACGACGCCTATGTCTCCGGGCCGCCCGGAATGATCCGCAGTGGTGTCGACGCCCTGCGGGACGCCGGTTTCCCGTCGGAGCGCATACGGCACGACTCGGTCGAGGAGCTGGTGGCGGCCGGGGACTGACCCGGTGCCGGAGGCGTCAGCCCAGGTCGGGGGCGTGCATCGCGAGGACCCCTTCGATGTTGCCGTCCAGGTAGTGCCGTAGGGACAGGGGCACGAGGTGGACGGACGCGATGCCGACCCGGGTGAAGGGCACTCTGACGATCTCGTACTCGCCGAGGGGCTCGTCCACTTCAGGGCCGTGGCGCAGCGCCGGATCCATGGACTCCAGGTGGCAGACGAAGAAGTGCTGCACCTTCACGCCGGTCGAGGCCGCGTCCGCGCCGATGTGCTCGACGGTGTCCACGAAACAGGGCACCACGTCGGTGATCTTGGCGCCGAGCTCCTCGTGCACCTCCCGGTGCAGGGCGTCGACGACGGTGGTGTCCTCGGGTTCGACCCCGCCACCGGGCGTGACCCAGTAGGGATCGACACCTGGCTTGGTGCGCTTGATCAGGATCAGGGCGTCGCCGTCGAGGAGGACGGCACGTGCGGTGCGCTTGACCACGGGTCGGACGGTCATGGGAGGAATGTGGCCCGGCTGGTTCCACGTGAAACATCGCAAGACGTCACCTTGACGACTCGGAGCGTGATGTTTCACGTGAAACCAGCCGGTTCGCCGCGGAATGGCGACAAAGTCCCTGGTCAGCCCCAGTGGGCGGCGGCGCGGTGGAGCCACTCGTGGGCGCGGGCGATATGTGGCATCGCGAGAGTGCCGGTGCGCACCACCAGGAAATACGTCCGCAGGGGTGGAATCGCGGGTTCGTGGAGCGGGACGACCTCGCCGCGCTTCAGCGCCAGGGCGCACAGATAGCGGGGCAGCACCGCGAGCCCGGCACCCGCGATCGCGCAGGCGAGCACCGCGCGGAGATCCGGCACGATCACGGTCCCCGGGGCGGCCGGGCGGGAGTCGAAGACGGAGGCCCAGTACCGGGAGACGAAGGGCAGCGACTCATGGACCTCGATCACGGGGAGCTCGTCCAGGGCGGGCGCGTCCTTGGGGCCGAGCTCCGCGGAGTCGATCTGTTCGGCCCGATGCGGGGCGGCGACCAGGACGTGCTCCTCGTCGCAGAGTGTTGTCGCGGTGAGCAGAGTGCCGCGCGGACGGGCCGTACTGATGGCCAGATCATGATGTCCGGCGGCCAGCCCCTCCAGGGTCTCCTCGGCGTTCCCGAAGGACGCGCGCAGCGCGAAGCCCTGGCCGTCCTCGCCGGTCAGCTCCGTGAGCGCGGGCAGCGCCCGCTCGGCGGTGAACTCGGGCGGCCCGGCGAGATGCAGGGTCCGTAGCGAGGCGTCGTTGTCGGGCCCGGTCTCGGCTATCTCCACGAGGGCGTCGAGATGGGGTGCGGCCTTGTGCGCGAGTTCGTCGCCCATGGTCGTGGGGGTGACCCCACGGGCCTGGCGCAGGAACAGCGGGCGGCCCAACTGCCGTTCCAGGGTGCGGATCTGGGACGTCACCGCCGGCTGGGAGAGGCCGAGCAGGGCCGCGGCGCGGGTGAAGGAGCCGGCCCGATGCACGGTCACGAAGGTGCGCAGCAAGGCCAGATCCATGGCGCGCACTCTCCTTTCCCCACCCTTTCTCCGGCCCCGGGCAGGGCCCAACTATAAATAAGTCGATAGGCCGCTGTCGCTACTGTGATTGGACACTGACACAGAGTCAACTAGCCTTGGGCGCGCGGTTCTTCGCGCGCAGAACCGAGGACGGTCCGAGCCACGAGGGGGGAGGCTCGGACCGTCCGTTGTGCGTAGCCGGACACCGACCGGCGGTACGTAAAGCGGTCACCGCGCCGACTCGTCCAGCGCACGCAGCACGTCGGCCACCAGGTCCTCGGGGTCCTCGGCACCGACCGAGAGACGAACGAAGCCCTCCGGTACCGCGTCCCCGCCCCAGCGTCCCCGCCGCTCGGCGGTGGACCGCACCCCGCCGAAGCTCGTCGCGTCGTCCACGAGCCGCAGCGCGTCGAGAAAACGCTCGGCACGGGTGCGCGTGGGCAGCGTGAACGAAACCACACACCCGTAGCGCCGCATCTGCTGCGAGGCGATCTTGTACGAGGGATCGTCGGGCAGCCCCGGGTAGCGCAGCCCCGTCACGTCGGCCCGTTCGCGCAGGGCCTGCGCGAGGGTCAGCGCGGTGGCGTTCTGCCGATCGACCCGCAGCTGGAGCGTGGCGATCGAACGGTGGGCCAGCCAGGCCTCCATGGGCCCGGGAATCGCGCCGACGACCTTGCGCCAGCGGCGTACGGCGGCCATCGCGGATGCGTCGGTCCCGGCGACGTATCCGAGGAGGACGTCCCCGTGCCCGGTGAGCTGCTTGGTGCCGCTCGCCACGGCGAAGTCGGCGCCGAGTTCCAGCGGGCGCTGGCCCAAGGGCGAGGCGAGGGTGTTGTCGACGGCCACGAGAGCGCCGCGCGCGTGTGCCGCCTCGGCCAGCCGTCGTACGTCACACACGTCGAGCCCGGGGTTCGACGGGGTCTCCATCCACAGCAGCTTGGCGCCGTCGAGGAGGTCGAACTGGGCGTCCCCGCCGGTCGGCGCGGTGCGCACCTCGATGCCGAACGCCGTCAACTGCTCGCGCAGCAGAGGCAGTACCTGATAGCCGTCGTCGGGCAGTACGGCCACGTCGCCCGCGCGCAGTTGCGAGAACAGCACCGACGAGATGGCGGCCATGCCGGAGGCGAACACGAGCGTCTCGACGCCGTCCTGCCCGGGCGCCTCCAGCTCGCCGATGGCGTTCTCCAGGTGGGTCCAGGTCGGGTTCTCGTCGCGGCCGTACTTGTACGGGCCCGTCGCCTCGCCCGGGAGATGGAAGTGCGCGGCGAACACCGGCCCGGGGAGCGTCGGTTCGTACTTGACCGGCTCGGGCAGACCGGCCCGCACCGCGCGCGTGCCGTCCCCGGCGTCGCGCCCGATACCTCCGGCCGCAGCGGAATCACTCATATCGCTCGTCCCTCCACTTCCTCACGCACAGCGGCGAGCAGTCCCGTGCTCGCCGCCTCCACCATCTCAAGACACTCCTCGAAGCCGTCCAGGCCCCCGTAGTACGGATCCGGTACGTCGAGGTCGTCGCCGGCGACGGGGTCGTAGGAGCGGAGCAGGTGGACCTTCTCGGCGTCTTCCTCGGTCGGGGCGAGGCGGCGCAGGGTCTTGCGGTGGCCGGAGTCGAGGGCGATGACGAGGTCCAGGCTGGAGAACCAGGCGGCCTGGAAGCGGCGGGCGGCGTGGTCGGTGCCGTAGCCGTGCTCCTCCAGGACGGCGACGGCGCGCGGGTCGGCGCCGTCGCCCTCGTGCCAGCCGTCCGTGCCCGCGCTGTCGACCTCGACCAGGCCGTCGAGCCCGGCCTCCGCCACCCGCGTGCGGAAGACCGATGCGGCCATCGGCGAACGGCAGATGTTCCCGGTGCAGACGAAGCTGACGCGGTACGTCATCGCGCGCTCAGTCCCCTTCGGGCAGGACGACGTTGAGCGCCCAGGAGACGACCGAGATGATGAGGCCGCCCAGGACGGCGGTCCAGAAGCCCTCGACATGGAAACTCAGGTCGAGCTTGTCGGCCAGCCACGAGGTGAGCATCAGCATCAGCGCGTTGACCACCAGGGTGATCAGACCGAGCGTCAGGATGAACAGCGGGAAGGTCAGCACCTTGACGATCGGCTTGACCAGGAAGTTCACGATGCCGAAGACCAGGGCGACGAGGAGCAGCGTCCAGACCTTCTTGAAGGTGCTGTCACCGGTCAGGGTGATCTTGTCGAGCAGCCATACGGCGACCGCCAGGGCGCCCGCGTTGGCGATCGTCTTGACTAGAAAATTCTTCATGTGTCTGATCGTGACAGAAGAGATCGACTCCGAGCGTGGACGAGGGCGATGAAGGCATTCCGGTTGGATGAACTGGAGACGGAGCGCGCCGCCAACGACGGTGCGTATCTGCAGTTCCTGCGCGAGAAGAACATGTCGGTCGGCCTGTACGCACTCGATTCCGGTGAGCACGACCGGCAGCAGCCGCACAACCAGGACGAGGTGTACTTCGTGGTGAGCGGCCGGGCCGCGATCACCGTCGGCATGGAGACCACCCAGGTGGCGCGCGGCAGCGTGGTCTACGTGCCGGCCGGGGTGGCCCACAAGTTCCACCACATCAGCGAGGACCTGCGGGTGCTGGTGGTGTTCTCTCCACCGGAAGCCTGACTCGCGTCTCAGGGTTCCCTAGGGGAACGGTCAGGGGAGGACAAGGGATGCGAGGCCCCCGTTCGGCCTTCGCCCGCCCTAGCATCGAGTGCAGGACATCAGAGATCCGGTGCGGGAGTGCCGGACACAGACCGGACCCGGTACGAGCGACGGGCGGAGAGGTACAGGACGAGGACAATGCGAGAGATCTTCGCGGGACTGCCGTGGTGGGTGAAGTGGGTCGCGGTGCCGGTCATCGCCCTCGTCGTGTTCGGCGGGCTGATAGCGACCGTCGTGAGCATCGTCATCGGACTGCTCTTCAAGCTGCTGGTCTTCGTGGCGCTGGTCGGCGGAGTGATCTACGTCGTCCGGAAGTTCACGTCGAGTTCCTCCTCGCGCGGCGACTGGTGAGGTACCTGCTGGGCAACCGGTGATCGGTAACAGGAATCACCGGTTCCCTCGGGCGGGGGAAGTTTTCCGGACAGGCCGTCTGCGGGCGGTGGCGGGCGGTTAAAGTCCGGAATTCGACGCGGGGACGACCCCCGCGGGCGGCGCACCCCCTCCCCGTGTTCCCCGCACGGGCTGCCCCCTCGCGCTCCGGGAGTGACCCTTGGCCACGGTTGACACCGCACCCGTAGAACCACATGCACGCCCCACCCAGCCCGTCCCGCCCACCTGGCCGCGCTCGGTGGCGGTCCCCGCACAACTGCGGCCGGTGTCACAGCCGGGTTCGGTGGAGCGGTCCGGTGCGGTGGCTCAGCCAGGTCCGGTGGCACAGTTGCGCCCGGTGTCACAGCCAAAGCCGGTGGCACAGCAGCGCCCAGTGGCGACTCCGCCTCGGCAGCGCGACGCGACGGCCCCGGACCAGCAGCAGCCCTTCATCGCAGCCCCTGACCGACAGCGCTCCGCGACAGCAGACGGCCCGCAGCAGTCCGCCGTCACCCTCATCGGCTCCGTCCAGCGGGCCATGCGTCTGCTGGAGTCCGTCGCCGGGCACGAACACGGCGCTCCCGCCAAGCAGTTGGCCCGCGAGACCGGCCTCGCCCTTCCCACGGCGTACCACCTGTTGCGCACCCTCGTGCACGAGGGATATCTCCGCCGTGACAAGGGGCTGTTCTTCCTCGGGGAGGCGGCCGAGCGGCTGAGCAGCAGCGGGGCGCAGGAGAAACGTCGCAGCACGATCGTCGACGCCTTGGCGCAATGGCGGGATTTGATCGGCGCACCGGTGTACTACGCGATGTACCGCGACGGCGAGATCGAGGTGCTGTGCGTCTCCGACGCCCCCGGCAATCCGGCGGTCGAGGAGTGGGCGGACTTCCGTGAGACGGGGCACGCGCATGCGATCGGCCAGTGTCTGCTGGCCCAGTTGGACGAGGACGCCCGCCGCGACCACCTCGACCGCTACCCCGTGCGGTCCCTCACGCCGTACACCGTGCGCGACAGTCACTCCCTGGTGCGGCGCCTGGACCGGATGCGGCGGACGGAGCTGGTGGTGGAGCGTCAGGAGTACGCGCTGGGAACGGTCTGCGCGGCGATTCCGATCACGCTCGGCACCACGGCCGCCACGATGGCCATCTCCCTGCCCTCGCATCAGGCCGATCGACTGCCGGCCGCGGCTCGGCAGTTGCAGACCGGGGTCGACCGGCTTCTGGGGTCGCTCGCGCTCTCTATCAGCATCTGAAAACTTACTCCTTGTGATCTAACGTGTACGTTCAGCAATATTCCTTCAGTGTCATGGGGATCATTCCCGGCCAGACGACGGCAGTTGACGGGATAGGCGATGCGCGAGTCCGTACAGGCAGAGGTCATGATGAGCTTCCTCGTTTCCGAGGAGCTCTCCTTCCGTATCCCGGTCGAGCTGGGCTACGAGACGTGCGATCCGTACGCCGTGCGGCTGACTTTCCATTTGCCGGGTGACGCCCCGGTGACCTGGACCTTCGGCCGGGAGCTGCTGATCGATGGGCTGGGCATGGCGTGCGGGGAAGGCGATGTGCGCATCGAACCCGTCGACCCCGAGACGCTGGGCGAGGTGCTGATCCGGCTTCAGGTGGGCAGCGACCAGGCGCTGTTCCGCACCGGCGCGGCACCGCTCGTGGCGTTCCTCGACCGCACCGACCGGCTGGTTCCGCTCGGTCAGGAGGGTGCCCTCGCGGACTTCGACGCCCACCTCGACGAGGCGCTAGACCGCATTCTGGCGGAGGAGCAGAGCGCCGGGTGACGGGTTGGTCGGCAGCGGGGGTCGGGGAGTTGGCGTAACGCTTCGTCAAGGGCCCTGAAGTCGCTGGAGGCGCCGTGAGCCCTTGAGGGGCCCTACGGGGTCCTACGGGGGTCCTGAAAGCCCCGTGTGAGCTTGAAGTCCCCGGGGCCCGGGGATCCGCAGTAACGCTTCTGCGTGGCTCCCTGGGGCTGTTGTCGCCGCCCACCGCAGTGCTTGCGGCGCGGCAATCGCGGTGCTTGCGTCAACTCAGGGCTTGCGGCGTCTCATTGCCTGCGGCGCCTCAGTGCTTGCGGCGTCGGCCCTTCCCGCCGCGCGCCGCCCCGGGCTTGGCACTCGGCGCCGACGTGGCCGCCGTAGCCGAACCCGCGCCGGCCGTTCCAGCTGTTCCGGCCGCACCCGACGGAACCGCCTCGGGTCCCGGGCGGTCGGCCGAGACCACCAGGGCGGCCAGGGCCGTGGTGACCGGTACCGAAGCGACCAGGCCGATCGAGCCCACCAGCGTGCGCACGATCTCCTCCGCGACCAACTCGCTGTTGGCGACCGCCCCCACGCTGCTCTGCGCGATGGAGAAGAGCAGCAACAGGGGCAACGCGGCGCCCGCGTAGGCGAGGACGAGCGTGTTGACGACGGACGCGATGTGGTCGCGGCCGATGCGGATGCCGGCGCGATACAGCCCGCGCCAGCCCATCGAGGGGTTGGCCTCGTGCAGCTCCCAGACCGCCGACGTCTGGGTGACCGTCACATCGTCGAGCACACCGAGCGAACCGATGATGACGCCGGCGAGCAGCAGACCGCTCATGTCGATCGACGGATAGAGCCCGTGGATCAGGCCCGTGTTGTCGTCCGTGTTGCCGGTCAGTGCGGCCCAGCCGATGAACACCGAGCCCAGGACGCCGATCAGCACCAGTGACATCAGGGTGCCGAGCACCGCCACGGACGTACGGGCCGACAGGCCGTGGCACATGTAGAGGGCGATCAGCATGATGGCGCTCGATCCGACCACCGCCACGATCAGCGGGTTCGAGCCGTGCAGGATCGCGGGCAGGATGAAGAAGTTCAGGATCATGAAGCTGATGGCCAGCGCGACCAGCGCCATGACACCGCGCAGCCGGCCCACCACCACGACGGCCAGCGCGAAGATCCCGGCCAGCAGTGCCATCGGGAACTTACGGTTCACATCGGTGACGGAGTACTGCAGATCCTTGGGCGCGGAGGGCTCGTACGCGACCATGACCTTCTCGCCCTGATGCAACTGCCGTGACTGGTCGGGCTGCACGATCTCCGTGAACGTACGGCCCTTGTCCTTGCCGGTGGAGACCGTGACCGTGGCCTTCTTGCAGGTGCCGGCCGCCTCCTGTGCCGCCGAGGAGCCCTCGGCGGTGGAGGTGTCCCCGGTCGAGCCCCCGCCCGAGGCGTTCACCGAGGCGCAGCTCACGCTGACGACCTTGGTGACCGTCGCCTGCTGTGTCTGCCGGTCGAAGCCGACTCCGGTGCGCTTGTGCGACGGGGCGCCGCCGGGCCAGAGCACGACCATGCCGACCACGACTGCCACCGTGAACGGGATCAGGATCGCCGCGATGACCTTCCGCAGGTGCCGGGAGACGGGGGCGGCGGGGCCATGGCTGTGCGAATGACCGTGTCCACCGCCCGCATCGGAACCGTGTCCGCCGTCCCCGCCTGGTCCGTGTCCGCCGTCTCCACCCGAACCGTGTCCATCGTCCCCGCCCGTTCCGTGGCCGTGCCCGGAGCCGGAACCGTGATGGTCGCCGGATCCCTGGCCGTGGCCATGGGGCGGCCCGGTCGGCGGGTACGGGGGCTGCTGTGTCGTGGTCACCGCCCGATCATCGCAAGAACGCCGGAGGCCCACTGTTCACCGCGCCACTTATGACGCTAGCGTGGAGGCACCTTTGCACACGCGGGAGCTCGGAGCACCGGGCTGAGAGGGCGCTGACCTTCGTCTTTGCGTTGTTTCACGTGAAACGTCACCTGAATCGAGTGATGTTTCACATGGAACATCGGCAGGCGGAAGCCGCTGCGTCGACCGCCGAACCTGTTACCGGGTAATGCCGGCGTAGGGAGTAGGTCTCATGACCAACAAGGACGCACACACGTCTGCCTTCAGCCAGGACGAACAGCCCATTCCGGGCGAGGAGTTCGCGCGGGCCGAGCAGTCCACGGCGGCCGGAAAGCCGACGGAGACCGAGCGGTCCATCGGCTGGCACAAGGGGTACGTCGGGGGCTCGCGCCCCGATCTGCGGGTGCCGGTCCGTCAGGTGCACCTCACCAACGGGGAGTCGGTGACGCTGTACGACACCTCCGGCCCGTACACCGATCCGCTCGTCGACACCGATGTCCGCAGGGGGCTGGCGCCGCTGCGGGAGAACTGGATCATCGCCCGCGGCGACACCGAGGAGTACGCGGGCCGGCCCGTCCGCCCCGAGGACGACGGGATCAAGCACACCTCACCGCGCGGTGGGCTGCGCAACCTCGACGCGGTCTTCCCCGGGCGGCCTCGTCAGCCGCGGCGCGGACGTGAGGGCGTGCCGGTCACGCAACTCGCCTACGCGCGACGGGGTGAGATCACGCCCGAGATGGAGTTCGTGGCCGTACGGGAGAACGTCGCGCCCGAGGTGGTCCGCGAGGAGATCGCGGCCGGGCGGGCCGTGCTGCCGGCCAACGTCAACCATCCTGAGATCGAGCCGATGATCATCGGCAAGCGGTTCCTGGTGAAGGTCAACGCCAACATCGGCAATTCCGCGGTCACTTCCTCCATCGAGGAGGAGGTCGAGAAGATGACCTGGGCGACCCGTTGGGGCGCCGACACGGTCATGGACCTGTCCACCGGCCGGAACATCCACACCACCCGCGAGTGGGTGCTGCGCAACTCCCCCGTCCCCATCGGCACGGTGCCGCTCTACCAGGCGCTCGAAAAGGTCGACGGCCGCGCCGAGGAACTGACCTGGGAGATCTACAAGGACACGGTCGTCGAACAGGCCGAACAGGGCGTGGACTACATGACCGTCCACGCGGGCGTGCGGCTGCCGTTCGTACCGCTGACCGCGAACCGCAAGACAGGCATCGTCTCGCGCGGCGGCTCGATCATGGCGGCCTGGTGCCTCGCGCATCACAAGGAATCGTTCCTCTACGAGAACTTCGAGGAGCTGTGCGAGATCCTCGCCGCCTACGACGTCACGTACTCGCTGGGCGACGGTCTGCGGCCGGGTTCGATCGCGGACGCCAACGACGAGGCGCAGTTCGCGGAGTTGCGGACGCTCGGGGAACTCAACACGATCGCGAAGCGTTTCAACGTACAGACCATGATCGAGGGCCCGGGACATGTCCCGATGCACAAGATCAAGGAGAACATCGACCTTCAGCAGGAGATCTGTGATGAAGCTCCGTTCTATACGCTCGGCCCGCTGACGACGGACGTCGCGCCGGCGTAC